>JGI24188J35168_1001881_pt1 | contig 11851 bp, 10 predicted proteins | sample YNPBryantNP2012_FD_35168 | JGI IMG/M metagenome (IMG submission 35168) | reverse complement strand
TGTGTCATAATAACATCGCAGACGGCGGACTGAGCAGGAGGCAAAGTAATCATGCAAACGATAAAATACGTCTACTGGCAAGAGGAAGGAATGTGGTTAGGCTATCTGGAGGAGTTTCCTGACTACTGGACGCAGGGGGAAACCAGAGAGGAGCTGGAAGAGAACCTGCGCGACCTGTATCGCGATGGGGACAACAGTGCATCTATTGTCACTGGTCTGTACTTAAACGGTCAAATGAGACACCCAGCTTCCGCTCCACAAATTGCCTGACAGCCTCCGTCATAGACATGCAACGCCGAGCCTCTTCTACGGTGGGACGGACATAATCGCCTGGGTACCGAAACTCCACCGCGTAAAAAGAAAGTTCCTCTATCGTGAGGTTCCCAAAGTCCGCGTCTATCTGCGCGCAAAGCGATTTCAAGTATCCGAGGTCGTGTGTTCTGGGAAAGTCGCGCTGATGCGCCACCAAAAACGCCTTCAGCACCTTCTCCACAAATTGCTGGCAATGGAAGCACACAGCAGTGGTCACAACGTCGGTTTCGGGAAGCACCAGCTCATGCTGGGCAACGCGATAGTCCTCTAATGCTTTCACTAACCATTGCTGCACCTCCGAGTTCATAGCACGATACCTTCCTTCAGCGCGGTGCGCACTGCGGTGCCAATCTGTCGGCTTTCGCGCGTCACCTCATCCTCGGTGCGAATAACCAGGTCGCAAGGAATAAGACGTTGTGCCAATGCCCGCGAAAGGCGGACGAAAAGGGCTAATCGTTGCTGGCGATTGAGAGTTCTCGGTATCACTACCAGCACATCCCAGTCGCTCTTGTCATCAGCGTCGCCCCGCGCACGCGAGCCAAAGAGTATGATACGGCTGACAGATAGCCCCTCGCTCCGGGTTTCCGAGCGTATCACTTCGCCAATCGTCTCTTCAATGGTTCCCGACCGCCTAGTGACCAGCATGGACACACCCTTAACCATGGCATTTGCAGGTGCAGTTTTATTAAATCATAACTATCTTGGGGCGTCAAGAGGACTGTGACAGGAAAAACTCCCGCTATTGTCTGGTGGCGGTGGATGCTCGCGCTATCCTGACCCCGTCGCGCTACCTCATCCGCGTGCGTTAGAACATCACTTCATACTGCTGCCGGTGTATCGCCTGCATCAAGCCTAGAGCGATGAAGCAGGTGATGACCGCCGTCCCACCAAAACTGACAAACGGCAACCATACCCCCACTACCGGCAGAATGCCAATCACCATGCCAGTATTCACGATGATGTGGTAGGCGAAAAAGGTGGTGATGCCCGCGGCAATCAGGCGCGAGTAGAGGCGGTGCGCTTGCAAGATGAGGCGCGACAACCGCCAAAGCAATAAGGCGTACGCGGACAATAGCACAATGCTACCCGCAAAGCCCGTTTCCTCTGCGACCACCGTAAAGATAAAGTCGGTATGTTGCTCTGGAATGAACAGCAGCACGTTCTGCGTGCCGTGGAACAAGCCCTTACCGAACACCTGCCCCGAACCAACGGCAATCCGTGCCTGCAAAATGTGATAGCCGGAGCCACGCGGGTCACGCTGCGGATCGAGGAAGGCGATGAGCCGGTTCTTCTGATATTCTTCCAGCACGCCGGTATGCCATAGCGCGATAAACGCTACCAGCCCAGCCAGCAACACGATGCCCAAATGCTTCAAATTTGCCCCTGCCAGCATCATCATGCCGAACCATATCGCCATAACCACCAGCGAGGTACCCAGATCCGGCTGCTTGAATATCAGCAGTACGGGTACTCCAATGTACGCTAAGGATTTCAACACCAGTTGCGGGGAACGTATCTGTTCTTCTCGGCTGGCAAGCCAGGCAGCCAGCGTGAGGATAACGAAGAGTTTCGCCATCTCCGATGGCTGGAGGTTGAAGCCTCCCGGAAGGGGTATCCATCGCTGTGCGCCTTTGGTGGTCTTGCCGAAGAAGTCCACATACACCAGCAAACCGATGTTCAGTGCGTAAAACCACCGCGTCCACCTCTGCCATGTCTGTATCGGGCGGGAGGCGACCAGAAACATCGCCACGATGCCAATGCCCATCGCAATGGCTTGCTTGCGTACGAAAAACAGCCCGTCACCCTGCGCCCGGCGCGCGCTGTAAATCATGACCAGCCCCCACACACACAGCGCCAGCGCCAGCAGGATGCTCGCCCAGTCCAGTTCTCGCAGAAATCGCCGATTCATGAGCGACTACAGTGTATCAGGTTCGCAGGGGAAAGGGCAAGCCAACTCCGCTCACCCTGAGGGTGTTCGAGAATTGTTGAGAAGTTGATTGTAGCGCAAGGAGAGGGGCGTTCTTCCTGCCCCTTGTCTTACCTCACCCCCGTCCCCTCTCCTACGAGGAGAGGGGCGTTCCCCCTTCCCTCGCGGGGAAGGGGGCAAGGGGGTTAGGTGATCTATCCATCCAACCACCAATTTCGAATACCGCCGCTCACCCTTGACAGATGAGACTGGTTTGCATATAATATACAAAAATACACTTATTTTAATGCACATGAAAGGATTGAATACCCTGTGCATACGCGCATCTGGGTTTGCCCTGAGCGCGCTACAGGCACCACAAGGTCGCCCTGCGGTCGTGCTGCACGAGGGGCGTGTGGTGGAGGCGAACGCGCGGGCGCAATCGTTCGGCGTGAGCCGTTTCATGCCGCAGTCCGCCGTCGGCGCGGTCTGTCCCCACGCGCTCTGCCTGCAGGAAGACGTTATTGCAACCCAACAGTTGTACGAGCAGTGGATGCAACGCTGTTCCCGGCTTGCCCTGGCAACCGAGCCGATAGACTCTCACACGGTGTTACTGGACTGGCGTGGCTTCGAAGATGGTGGCAGGCAGGCATGGCGCACGCTGTGTTCTGAGAGCCAGCGCATGGGTGTCACGTTGACGGCGGGTTTCAGTGCGGGTAGAGTGTCGGCGCAGGTTGCCATGCGGGCGGCGGAGCGAAAGGGTCTGCGCCTGAAAATCTTAAAACCACCGCTTCTGCTGTCGCTATGGTCACTGCCACTGCAGTTGCTGCCAGCAGACTATGAAGGGGTCGTGCAGCGATGCCTGCGGATAGGCTGGACGTCTTTCGGGACGCTGGCGTCACAGCCGATAGAGCAGGTGCGTACCCTGTTGGGGGAGGACGGGCTGTCGGTCTGGTATCTGGCGCAGGGCTACGACAGCCCTCACGTGCGCGCGCTTTACCCCCCGCCGCGCTGGCAAACGGGCGGCGAGTTCGCCGATACCATCACCGAAGAGGCTGTGCAGGCGTTATGGAAGCGAGTAGCCCGCGAGTTAGCGGCAAAAGCGTCGCAGTGCGGACAGGGCATCGCCGAGATACGCCTGACGCTAACGCATGAAGGCAGCAAACGGCAGAATCTCCACCGCTCACTGCCTGCCCCCCTGTGCGATGAGCGCGCTATCTACGCCCAGATAAACCGCCTGTGGCAGATGCGTGCGCCCTTCCCCCCGCCTGTCCGTTGGCAACTCCGTGTCGTTTGGTCAACGGCGTCCCGCCCAATCCAGTTCGACTTAGAATCCTCAGCAGCACATCGCGGTGACCTGCAAGCGGCGTTGGCATACCTCCGTCGGCGGTTTGGCGAGGAAGCCTGTTTTCCCTTAGCGCACCTGGAAACCAGCTGGAACGAAAGGATGAGACGCTACTATGAAGCGTGCAACCTTTCCGCCTATTCAAGTGGAGCAGACGAGCGATGGACGCCCCTGTCGCATCAGGTGTGACGGGCAGGTGTGGCAAGTTTGTGTGGTGGAGGAGTGGTTAGAGGTCGGTCGCTGGTGGCAGGGAGAGAGCCGGCGTGTGTTTTACCGCCTGCTTACCGAGCATCAGCGGGTGCTGGAGGTCAGTCTGGAGCCTGCCACGCAGCGATGGACTTTGGAGAAATGGCTGGACTGAGGAGGCGTGGGCGATGCATCACGGAGGCATACACCTGCATGTACACTCGGGTTTTAGCTTTCTGGACGGAGCCAGTGCAGTGGAGGAGCTCGTTGCCGAGGCAGCGCGACTGGAGATGCCTGCCCTTGCGCTGACCGACCACCATGGGGTCTACGGGGCGGTGCGTTTCGCGCAAGCCTGTCATCGTCACGGAATAAAGCCCATCGTGGGGGCGGAGGTCACGCTGGAAGACGGTTTCCACCTGACCCTGTTATGCGAGAACCGCAGGGGGTATGCGAATCTATGCCAGCTGCTGACACGCGCCCACCTGCAATCGCCGCGCGGCAAGACACAGGTACGCTTTGAATGGTTAGAGCGATATGCCGAAGGTCTGATTGCGCTGACTGGCTGTCGTCTGGGCAGGTTGACCTATCTGCTGCGAGCGCAACGCTACCGGGAAGCACGGCAATGGCTCGAAACCCTGCGTGCCGTTTTCGGTAAAGAGAACCTGTTCGTGGAGCTACAGCACACCCGCAAGCCCGGAGATGCGTGGATAGTCACCCGTCAGCTCGAGGCGGCACAAAGCCTGCAGCTGCCCGTTGTTGCCACCGCGAACGTGCATTACTCCACTGCAGACCGCTTTCCCGCACACGACCTGCTGACCTGCGCCCGTCTCGGCGTTACGGTCTCGGAGGCACACCCGCTGCGCCCCATCAACGACTGCAACACCCTCGCAGACGCGCTGAGCTGGCAGGTGCGGTATCGAGATTGCCCCGAAGCGTGGCAGAACAGCCTGCTTCTTGCCGAACGGTGTGCGGCAGACGTGGTGCCGCTGGGGCGTGACCTGTTCCCCCGCTTCCCACTGCCACACGGACAAACCGCCGAGCGGATGCTACAGCAATTGGTGCGGGAAGGGGCAAAACAACGCTACCCTTCTATCACCGACCACCTGCGCCGCCGACTGCGACGGGAGCTGCATGTGATTTGCACACTGGGATACGCCGACTTTTTCCTTGCCGTGTGGGAGCTGACCCGCTTCGCCCGCGAGCAACGCATCCGATGGTCGGCGCGCGGCTCCGTGTCCGACAGCGCAGTCGCCTACTGTCTGGGTATCAGCGATATCGACCCCATCCGACGCGGACTCCCTTTCGAGCGGTTCCTTTCTATCGAGCGCAGCCAGAAGCCCGATATCGACCTCGACTTCGACGCCAACCGCCGCGAGGAGGTGTTCCATTATGTACGTCAACGTTACGGCGAGGAGCATGTGGCGATGGTGGGAACATTCTCCACCTACCGCGCCCGCTCCGCTGTGCGACTGGTTGGCAAAACGCTGGGCTTGCCCCCGGACCTGGTAGACCGTCTGGCGAAGCGTATCCCCCTGTTCTGCTATGCCGACGACCTGGAGCGCGTCTTTGCCAATGCGCCCGAGCTGCGTGAAAGCGGCTTCACCGCCCATCAGGTACAACAGATGCTAAAACTGTGCGCCCAGATTGCCAACCTGCCTCACCATCTGGGCACGCATCTGGGCGGCATACTCATCAGCCGTGAGCCTATCGACAGCGTCGTGCCTGTGCAGGTGTCTCCGATGAACCGCAAGGTCGTGCAGTGGGATAAGGACGATGTGGAAACGGCGGGCTTCGTCAAACTCGACCTGCTCTCCCTGCGGATGCTCTCTGCCGTCGAACACGCGGAAGGGCAGATTCGGCGTAGTGTTCCCGACTTCCGCGTGAGCGACATCCCCTACGATGACCCCGATACCTTCGAGATGATACGCGCAGGCGAAACCATCGGGGCGTTTCAGATAGAGAGCCCAGCACAACGTAGCCTGCACACGCGCTTGAACTCGCAGTGCCAGATGGATATCGACGTCAGCGTGGCGCTGATACGCCCAGGACCCATCCGCGGCGACATGGTTTCGCCCTTCGTCAACCGCCGCAACGGGGACGAGCCCGTGCATTATCTGCACCCCCATCTGGAACCCATCCTGCGCCATACCTGCGGTGTGCCCGTGTTTCAGGAGCAGATTATTCTCATTGCCACCCGCCTTGCGGGCTTCACCCCCGGCGAGGCAGACCAGCTGCGCAAGACGATGACCCACCACCGCTCCCGACAGGAGATGGAGAGACTGGGCAGACTGTTTGTGGAGCGCGCCGTACAGCGGGGATACAGCGCGGATTTGGCGATGCGCGTGTACGAGTGGATTTACGGCTTCGCGGGCTACGGCTTCTGCGAGGCACATACCGCCAGCTTCGGAGACACCGCCTACAAGACCGCCTACATGCTGCGTTACTACCCCGCGCAGTTTTACGCTGCGCTGCTCAGCTGCCAGCCAATGGGCTACTATCCCCCGAACACTCTCGCGCTGCAGGCGCGAACGCGCGGCATTCGGCTGCTGCTACCCGACATCAACCGCAGCGAGATTGCCTGCACGGTGGAGGAGGGCAACATCCGTCTGGGGTGGTGCCGCGTGCGGGGAATGAGCCGTGAGGAGATGGAGAGCCTGCTGACAGCGCGCGCCGAACGACCGTTCCAGTCCCTAGAAGACCTGTGTCGACGCACCACACTGCGCAGAGATACCCTGGAGCGGTTGATTCTCTGCGGAACCTTCGATTCATGGCATCCTAACCGCCGACAGTGGCTGATGCGGCTTCCATACGCCCTGGCGCAACGGCAGGCGTTCGGCAATCTGTTCCCTGCGGAGGTGCTGCCATCGCCCTGCCTGCAAGCGGAGGATTTTACCACATGGGAGAAGTTCTGGTATGAGTGGGAGATACTGGGGCTGAGCGTGGATTGCCATGTGATGACCTTCTTGCGCGACGACCTGCAACGTCGCAATATCCTGAGTACTGCCGACCTGTCAATGGTGCGCGACGGCGCGTGGGTGAAACTCGCGGGGCTGGTCGTCTGTCCCCATCGCCCGCCGACGCGCAGTGGGCGCCGCGTGCTGTTCGTCTCGCTGGAGGACGAGTTCGGGTTGGTAGATGCCGTGCTGTTCGAGAAGGTATATCAGGCATACGGGCACTGGGTGCTGACGCAGCCGATGGTTATCGTAGAAGGACACCTGCAACGGCGTGGACGCGGGTTGAGTGTGGTCGTACATCGCGTGGAACCCTATCGCCCTGTGCGTGTCACCAACGGCTTTCCCGAGCCTGTGGAGCAGGTCTGCCTGCGGGTGTAAGTCTTGCCCGATGCACGCTGCGCATTGACCGTCCTCCCCGAATCCGATACAATGAAACCAAGAGGAGGAACCGAAATGACCCGTGCGGAACTCGCCAAACGCATCGACCACACCCTGCTTCGCCCGACCAGCACCTGTGCCGACATCGAGCGGTTGTGCGAAGAGGCGTTGCAGTACCACTTTGCCAGCGTGTGCATCCAGCCATGCTGGTTGAAAATCGCCGTGCGCCACCTGCAGGGAAGCGATGTCGCTGTGGGCACTGTGGTGGGCTTCCCGTTGGGAGCGAACATGCCCGCAGTCAAACTCTATGAGGCAGAGCAGGCTCTGGCGGCGGGGGCTACGGAGCTGGATATGGTGGTCGCCCTCCCCGCCTTGAAATCGGGCGACTGGCGCACCGTGCGCCATGAGATCGAGCAGATAGCCGCCCTGTGCCGTTCGGCGACGCCGGCCGCTGTGCTGAAGGTAATTATCGAGTGCTGTTATTTGACGCAGGACGAGAAGATACAGGCAACCCGCGTGGTGGCGGAGTGCGGTGCCGACTTTGTAAAGACATCCACTGGCTTCGGTGAGGGCGGAGCCACTATCGAGGATGTGCGCCTATTGCGTTCTGCGGCGCCTCCTCCGCTGAAAGTGAAGGCGGCAGGAGGAGTCCGCACCCTGAGTCTGGCGTTAGAACTGCTTCGGGCAGGCGCAGACCGCATCGGCACCAGCAGCGGGGTGACTCTCCTGCAGCAACTTGAGGAGGGAACTTAGTTGCCTCCTGTCAACGTGCAGGCAATCGTGCTGCGCAGGCGCGCACTCGGTGAGGCGGACAAGGTGCTGACCCTGTTCACTCGCGAAATGGGCAAGCTTTCCGCCATCGCCAAAGGGGCGCGTAAACCCACCAGTAAACTGGCGGGAGCCACCGAGACCTGTGTGCGCGCGCGATTCCACCTTGCTCAGGGTAAGACCTTCTGGATAGTGACCCAGGCATCCGTCGAACGGGCGCGGGCGAAGCTGCATCGCCTGCTGGTGAACGCCACCGCCGCCATCTACGCCTGCGAGCTGGTGGACTGTCTGCTGGAAGAGAACGTGCCCGATGAGGAGCTGTTTGACCTGCTGTCGGATACACTGGACGAGTTGGAGATCAGCGAGCATCCCATGTGGACTCTGTGCCTTCTGGAGAACGCCATCATGCTTCAGCAGGGGTATACTCCCGTGCTGGAAACCTGCGCTCGTTGTGCGAAAACGGTCGATGGTGAACAGATTGCCTTTCAGCCCGGCTCTGGTGGTGTCTTATGCGCTTCGTGTGCCCGCGCTGAGAATCACGTGGTGATGCTCCCGCGGCTGGCGTGGCTCACCTGGCGCGTGCTGAACGCAGGTGGTCACGTGGACTTTCCAGAGGAGCCGGNAGCGGGCGAGCTGGNACGCGCCGTGCATCTGCATCTGAGGTACCATCTGGATAGAGAGATGAGAAGCACGCAGGTGCTCTGGCAACTGCGGCANGANCTGTCAGGAGGAGAGGTATGCTGAGAAGGGGTTTGGTGTATGCAACAGCTGTCTTGCTTTTATGGTTCTCCAGCATCGCTCACGCCCAGACCAGCTTCGCCGAGCGCGTGGTGGAGCATCGGCTGACGAACGGGTTGCGCGTGCTCATCCTACCCCGCAAGCAGTCGCCGACCTGCGCTTTTTACATCCTGCACCGGGTGGGTGGCGTGGATGAAGAGAGCGGACGTACCGGCGTGACGCACCTGCTGGAACACATGCTTTTCAAGGGGACTACCACCATCGGCACGCGCGACTACGAGAAGGAGAAACCCATTTGGGATGAGATAGAGCGTTTGCACGACGAGCTGGAAGCGGAACGCGCCAAAGGCGAACGGGCAGACAAACAGCGTATTGCCCAGCTGCGCCAACGCGAGCAGGAGCTGCTGCAACAGGTGAGCCAATGGCTGATACCGCAGGAGTATGACCGCATCTTTGAACGCGCAGGCAGCCCCGGCACCAACGCATGGACATCCAATGATGTCACTGTCTACACCGTCAGCGTGCCAGCAAACCGCCTGGAGCTGGCGGCGCGGATGCAGGCAGACCAGATGAGTAACCCCGTCTGGAGACAGTTCTATCAGGAGCGCGACGTGGTGCTGGAAGAGCGTCGTCAGAGCGTGGATGACAGCCCGGACGGTGCGCTGTGGGAGGCTTTTCTGGCGACCGCTTTTCAGGTGCATCCTTATCGCAACCCCGTGATTGGCTGGGAGTCGGACGTTTCGCGCCTGCGCACGGCGGATATCGACCGCTTCTTCCGCACGTTTTATGCCCCAAACAACACGTGGCTGGCGGTGGTGGGAGATGTAGAGCCAGAGCGGGTCATCGCGCTGGTGGAGAAGTATTTCGGGAGCATTCCCGCGCAACCCCTGCCGGAGAGGCGCATTCCCGAAGAGCCCCCTCAGCAAGGCGTTCGGCGCGTGGTGGTGAAGATGCCCGCCAACCCGCAGATGCTGATGGGATTCCACAAACCCAGCGCGCCACACGACGACGATGTGGTGTTCGAAGTGATACAGGGCATTCTAACACGGGGACGTACCGCGCGCCTGTACCGCGAGCTGGTGGAGAAGCAGAAAATCGCGCTCAGTGTCGCCGCCTACTCCGCTCCGGGCGACCGCTACCCGAACCTTTTTGTCATAGACGCTGTGCCCCGTCACCCGCACACCGTGCCGGAGCTGGAGCGAGCCATCTGGCGCGAGATAGAGCGACTGCGCACCCAGCCCGTGACCCAGGCTGAGCTGAACCGCATGCGCACATGGGCGGAGGCAGATTTTATTCGGCAACTGCGTTCCAATGAGGGCATGGCAACGCAGCTGCTATGGGCGGATGCAGTGCTTGGTGACTGGCGCGAGCTGTTTCGCTTTGTGGAGCGCGTGCGCAAAGTGACTTCTCAGGACGTGATGCGCGTGGCGCGCAAGTACCTTCACAAAGATAACTGCACCATCGCGGTGCTGCAGCCCACACCGGAGGCAAGCCGATGAGAAAAGTGACTTTCACGCTGTGGATGCTGTGTGTGGCGGCGATTGCCTGCGCGCTACCTCCGACGGGTATCGAGTATCCTCCGCTGCAGTACTCCCTGCCGAAAGCGGAGCGCGTCGTGCTGCCCAACGGCATTGTGCTGTATGTGCTGGAGGACCATGACCTGCCGCTGGTAGATGTGGAGGTACGCCTGCGAGGGGGGCGGCTGTACGAGCCCGCAGAGAAGGCGGGGCTGAGCATCGTCTTCGCACGGGCATGGCGCAACGGTGGAACCCTTGCCCGTTCGCCGGAGGCGTTCCACACTGCGATCGAGGACATGGCGGCGATACTGGACGTTGCCGATGAGGACGATACCATCGGCATCTCCCTTTCCACACTGGCACGGGACTGGCGCAAAGGATTGAGCCTGCTGGTGGAGCTGGTGCGAACCCCGGCGTTTCGCGAGGAGCAGGTGAACCTGGCGAAGGCGCGTACGGTAGAGGAAATCCGACGGCGTAACGACGATATCGCGGGCATCGCCAGCAGGGAGTTTGCGGGACTGGTGTATGGCGTGAATCACCCGCTGGGAAGGTTGCCTTCCGTGCAGACCGTGCAAAAGATAACCCGCCGTGACCTGCTGGAATGGCACCGAAGGCTGGTGACGCCTCGCAACCTGTGGATTGCCGTCACGGGCGATGTCCAGCGTGATGCAGTCATACAGGAGATAGGCCGTTTGTTCGGCAGCTGGAACGGTTCCCAACCCCGATTGCCCGCCGTGCCGCTGCCCAAAGAGCAGAACGCCATGACCGCATTCATCCCCAAGCAGGCGGAGCAGGCTCACGTGCGCGTGGGGCATCTGGGAGTCCCTCGCGGTGTGGCGGAGCGCGCCGCGCTAGATGTGCTGAACTATATTCTGGGCGGCTCCTTTACCTCGCGCCTCACGCAGGAGATACGCGACAGGCGAGGGCTGGCTTACGCGGTGTGGAGCAGCTTCGCGCCAGCCAACCCGACGGGGCTGTTTGTCATGGGATGCCAGACCAAAAGCGAGTCGGCGGAAGAGGTAATTCACCTGATGAAAGAGCAGGCGCGCCGTTTGACCGAAGAACCGCCCGGCAAGGAAGAGCTGCAGCAGGCGAAGGAGAGCCTGGTCAACTCCTTCGTCTTCCGCTTCCCGACGGCACACGACGCGGTAGTTGCGCAGATGCTGCTGGAGATACGCGGTCTGCCCCGCGATACCTACGACACCTACATCCAGCGAGTGCAGGCGGTGACGGATCAGGACGTGCTTCAGGTGGCGCGGAAGTACGTGCATCCCGACCGATTACAGGTTCTGGTAGTGGGGGACGGCAAGAAGCTGGCGAAGCTGGCAGCACAGGCAAAGCGGCTGCAGGCACGGTGAAGGGGAGCAAACGGATGGTCATANTGGGCTTTGACCCGGGTACCGCGATAACGGGNTACGGCGTATTGCAGCAGGAAGGGCAGGGGATTGCCGTGTTGACCTTCGGCTGTATCACTACGCCTGCAAATCTCGCCGCGCCACGCAGACTGCAACGCATCTACGAAGAGGTCTGCCGTCTGCTGGATGAGTATCAGCCAGACGTGGTGGTGACGGAACGGCTATTCTTCAACCGCAACGAGACCACTGCGCTGAGTGTCGGACGCACGATCGGGGTGATTTTGCTGGCGGCGGCGCAGCGGCGCATCGAGTGGGTGGAGTACACGCCGTTGCAGGTGAAAACCGCGGTGGTGGGCTACGGGGGCGCGGAGAAAAAGCAGATTCAGTATATG
>JGI24188J35168_1001872_pt1 | contig 11899 bp, 10 predicted proteins | sample YNPBryantNP2012_FD_35168 | JGI IMG/M metagenome (IMG submission 35168) | reverse complement strand
ATCCCCCGCCCCCACCGTCACCCCCGCGAAAGCGGGGGTCCACGGAGTCGCACAGCCGTTCGCCGTCGGTCGCGGTGATGCCCCGACCCGCTATGCCGCCAAAGCGGGGGTCCACGAAGTCGCACAGGCGTCGCTCCCCGGGGGCGCAGCATTGACGCAGGACTCCCGTGAACCCCTTCTTCTTTTCGCGGCCTCGGATTGGCGAGGATGCGTCCGGAGGTGTGGGGTGGTGCCACACCCCGAAGACCGGGCGGCCGGACAGCGCCGCCTTCTCCTGGATTCCCGCTTGCGCGGGAATGACGGACGGGCAGCCGCCGTCGTGGATTCCCGTGTGCGCGGGAATGACGCAGGGGCGGGGTCCCGCGCTCACGCAAGGCCATCAGCGGACCGGCGTGGTGCCGGCCGGCCTGGTGGCCTCAAGCAAGCGGCACGGCGTGGATCCGTTTGCCTACGTCACGGACGTGTCGACGCGGATCGGCGCGAGGCTTGTGAGCCGACTCGATCAGTTCCTGCCGGAGCGATGGAAGGCGGCCCACACCACCGCCGCGGCCGAGTGATTCGCCGGCCGGCACGCCTGGACCCCCAGTCGAGCTTTACAGGGGACTTACGAACCCGCGGCTGTCAAGCAGCACCATGTATGCTCGTTCAGTCGTGGAACAAGTCTTGCTACAATAAGGGTGTTGCGTGGGCACAGGGCGCGTGGTACAAGAGATGAGCGCCTTGGGTAGAGCCGCCGTACGGACGGCGGGGCGCCGCCTAGGGAAAGGCAACTTGAGCGGGCCATAGTCACCGGAAAACTGCGAGGGACGGGGGACCTGGAAAACAACGCGCGATAGCGCTGTCACGAGCCATCGCGGGCCAGCGGTATCTGCAATCCCTTCCGCTGCATCCCTTCTCCGGCCCGAACATGGAAGGGAACCGCTGGCCCGCCTTTATCTGAGCACCATGAGGGGCCGCCACCGGGTCCGTGTCTTCCCGCCACCCGCCTCGCAGCGTCCCACGGCCCCTGAACGGTCATGCCCGGCGTGCGCAACGGGACCGGATAAGGTGCCGCGCCCTGCCCCTGCCGCCCGGCGTCCGGACTCGCACCCACCTGCGGCGGTGGACGCCGTTGCTCGGCGCGTCACCGCACAGATCAGCCGCGATCGCTCAGCCCCCCCGCTCGGCAAGTCCGCCCTGTTCCGTTGCGGCGCCGCCGGGCCCGCGGTACAAATCCACAACACCCGGGGTCGGATTTCCAGGCGAGCGAGGGCTCACTTCATGACTGCCGCGGACTGGGTCGTCGTCGTCGCGTACTTCGCACTGTTGCTGGTCGTTGCCTGGTGGAGCATCCGGCGTCGGCAGAAATCGACAACCGAGTACTTCCTCGCGGGGCGACACGTGGGCTGGGCGGTGGTCGGGGCGTCCCTGTTCGCCTCGAACATCGGTTCCGAGCACCTCGTCGGCCTGGCCGGCGCGGGCGCTGAGAGCGGAGTGGCCATGGCCCATTACGAGCTGCACGCCTGGTGCCTGCTCGTGCTGGGCTGGGTGATGGTACCCTTCTACATCCGCAGCGGCGTGTTCACGATGCCCGAGTTCCTCGAACGCCGGTATACGCCGGCGGCCCGATGGGTGCTCTCGCTGGTAAGCCTCGTCTCGTACGTATTCACGAAAATCGCCGTCGGGTTGTTTGCGGGCGGCATCGTCTTTCAGACCCTCTTTCCCGAGCCGCTGATCGCCGGGGTGGACAACTTCTGGGTCGGTGCCGTCGGAGTCGTCCTCATCACGGGGATCTACGCCATTCTCGGCGGTCTGACCGCCGTCGTGTACACGGAGGCGCTCCAGACGGCCGTATTCATCATCGGCTCGGCCCTGCTGCTGTTCATCGGGCTGGACCGGCTCGGCGGATGGGACGAACTGTACCGGCTCAACGGGTCGGACCGGTTCAACCTATGGAAGCCGATCGATCACCCGCAGTTCCCCTGGCTGGGAATGCTCTTCGGGGCGCCGATCGTGGGGCTGTGGTACTGGTGCACGGACCAATACATCGTCCAGCGGACGCTGGCCGCGCGCAGCCAGACCCAGGCCCGCCGGGGCACGATCTTCGGCGCCTACCTGAAGATCACACCGGTTTTCATCTTCATCGTTCCCGGGATGATCGCTTATGCCCTGGCCCGCTCCGGGCAGATGGAGCTTATGGACTCGAATCAGGCCTTTCCCCTGCTCGTGCGCACGCTCCTGCCTGCAGGTGTCCGCGGACTGGTCGTCGCCGGTCTGCTGGCGGCCCTGATGAGTTCGCTCGCCTCCGTCTTCAACTCCTCGTCCACGCTGTTCACCATGGACATCTACCAGAAGATCCGCCCGCACTCGTCGGAGCTGCATCTCGTCTGGGTGGGCCGGATCGCGACCGGGGCGATGGTGCTCCTCGGGCTGCTCTGGATCCCTTTCATGAAGTACGTCTCCGGTACCCTCTACGTGTACCTCCAGAGCGTACAGGCCTACATCGCCCCGCCGATCTTCGCGGTCTTTTTCCTGGGCCTCTTCAGCAGGCGGATCAACGGCACGGGGTGCATGGCCGGACTCATCGGCGGTTTCATCCTCGGAATGGCCCGGCTCGCGGCCGAGATCGGCAAGTCCCGTCTGGAGGGCACCTTCCTCTACGGGTTCGCGAACCTGAACTTCCTCTACTTCTGCATCGTCCTCTTCGCCGCCTCCGTCTTGATCATCGTGGTGGCCAGCCTGCTGAAACCGCCCCCGCCCCTGGAACGTCTTCGGGGGCTGACCTATGCGACCGTCAGCCCCGACGAGGCCCGCCAGACCCGCGCAAGCTGGAACCGCTGGGATGTGATCCACACCTGTGTGGTGCTGAGCGTGATCCTCGGCGTTTACCTGTACTTCCGGGGATGAGGCCGCCGGCCGCCCGGCCGCTGGCGCCTCAGCGGCCCAGCGCCTGTCGGATCCTCTCCANGGTCTCGGGCCGGTGCAGCGCCGCCTTGCCGAAACCCGGCAGGGCCCCGGCCTCCACCGCCTGTTCCTGCGCGTCCGCGTAGTTGGAAACCAGCATGACAGGAACTCCCGCCGTCGCCGGGTCCGATCGGATCTGCCGGAGCAGGTCCAGCCCCGAGGTGCCGTCCCCGTCGAGCACCCGGTTGATCAGCACGAGATCGTAAGCCTCGCGCCGCAAGACCGCGATCGCCTCGGCCGCCGTAGCCGCCCGCTCGACCGCGGCGCCCAGTTTCGCGCACACCCTGGCGATGGCCGCGTGATCGGGAACGCACTGGCCGACATCCAGGATCCGCGCAGGTCGTCCGGACATGGCACCTTCCGCTCAAACCGTCGAAACAGCCGCCGGTTCTGCGGATCGGGCTCCGGCCGGCAGGGACGCGCGGCCCCGGACGAACACCCGTACGGCCTCGACGATCATCCAGACCGTCATGACCGCCAGCACGCTGCCGACGACGAGCAGGGACAGATTCCCGATGTCGCCGGAGGAGCGCCAGCCGGCGTAAAACTCCCGGAGCTTGAGCGCCATCGCCCACGAAACGCTGACCAGCATGACGACCATCGGCACGAGCAGATAGATGACCGGACGCCGGAGCTGGAACAGATACACGCCGGCCACCAGCAACCCGAGCACCGCCAGAAGCTGGTTCGTGGTGCCGAAGAGCTGCCAGAGCGTCAGCCCGGCGGGCTTGCCGCCGATCTTCATCAGCGCGAAATAGCCGATCGCGATGACCGCCAGCCCGCTCGCCACGTAGCGGTTCTGGATCACCCGCAGGCCGCTGAGCCGGCCGATCGCCTCGATGTTGAACCGCAGAAGGCGGGTCGCCGTGTCCAGGGTGGTCATCGCGAAGCTGACGACCACCACGGCGATGAAGTTGTAGAAGAAGAGCTGCACGGCCCCGTGCCGGGCCTCGCTGAAAAACGGCAGAAACGGCTGGGAGACCACATGGCTGGCCCCGAGCAGGAACGCACCCAGCGCCCGCCCGTCCAGCCCCTTCCAGCTCGAATACATCTGTCGGAACTCGGCTGAGNTGAGACCCGCGACGCAGGCCATGATGACCAGCACCGCCAGAAGCCCCTCAGTAAGCATCGCCCCGTACCCGATGAGCTGGGCGTCCCCCTCGCACCGGATCTGCCGGGCCGTCGTCCCGCTCGAGACGAGATTATGAAAACCGCTCACCGCCCCGCAGGCGATCGTGATGAAAAGAAACGGAAGCGGGCTCGGCGCCCCGTCCCCCGCCGCGGTCTGGGGGTCGGGCGGACCGAACGGTCGTCCCACGATCGGGGGGTGCCAGACCGCGATCCCGACCAGCAGCACGATCAACGCAATGTAAAGCTGGTAGCTGTTGATGTAGTCGCGCGGCTGCAGCAGGAGCCACACGGGCAGTACGGACGCGAAAAACGCGTAAGCGAGCAGGATGTAAGTCCACGCGTCCAGGCCCCGCTGTCGCGCCCGCCGTACGTCCCGGGCCATCGCGGCAAACTCGGGACCCGCGGCCGCTCTGGACTCGAAATAATGCACGGCCCTTTCGGCCCGCGTCGCACGGATTCCGTGCACCTGGGGCAGGTCCGGATCCTCCGTCGTCTCGATGATCCGCTCCACGCCCGGATCGGTGACGAATGCGCGGTACATCGGGACCGGAAGCTCCAGCCCGAGGAAGGTCGCCGCGAACATGAGCACCACGCCCGCGATCGTCGCCGGCCCCAGCCGCCAGCCGCGCCGATAGACCATCAGCCCGAACCCCATCGCGATCCCGATCAGGGTGAACGTCGGCACCACGGCCTGCGGCGACAGGTCGCTGAACAGCTGGGCCATCAGCAGCGCGAACGTCCCCATCGCCAGCGCCACGAGAAACACGATGATCAGCAGAAACAGTACGCGGGCTCGGCTGCTGATGATGTCGTACGTAAGATCCCCTACGGTGCGCCCGTCGTGCCGCAGCGACGCGAACAGTGTGGCCATATCGTGCACGCCGCCCACCAGCACGCACCCGAAGACCACCCAGAGCATCGCCGGCACCCACCCCCAGTACACCGCGATCGCCGGGCCCGCGATGGGCCCCAACCCCGCGATCGACGCGAAGTGATGCCCGAACAGGATCGCCGGATGCGTGGGAACGAAATCGACTCCGTCCCGGTGGACGTGCGCGGGCGTCTTCCGGCTGTCGTCGAACCCGAACACGTGACGGGCCAGGAAACCCCCGTACACCCGGTAAAAAAGATAGAGGATCGCCACGCTCAGCACCGTGATCCCCAGGGCGTTCGTAACCACAGCCATCGGCGAAATGACCTCCTTGCAGCAACGCGACGCGGTCCGGCGTCACCCCATCATAGCGACCGCTCGGCCGCCGGCATAGCCGCAACACGCTCCCGCCCGCGCGCCTGGCTCTCGGCAGCCGCGCTCCCTATACTTCTGTCGTACCCGACCGCTGCCCGGTGCGGCGCACCGCCCCGCCGGTCCGACGGTCGTGGCCTCAGGAAACCCAAAGGTGCTCTTCCAGCCCCCGCTGCCGCCGAAGTACCGCCGCATGAACGAGGCCAACCTGGCCGCCGCCATCGCCGCGCGCAAGACGCAACTCGGACAGCGGCTCGTCATCCTCGGCCACCACTATCAGCAGGACGACGTGATTCAGTTCGCCGACTTCACCGGCGACAGCCTTCGTCTTTCCCGGATCGCCGCCCGCCAGAAGCAGGCCGAGTTCGTCGTCTTCTGCGGCGTCCACTTCATGGCCGAGTCGGCGGACATCCTGACGGACGACCACGTCGCCGTGATCCTTCCGGACCTGGCGGCCGGATGCAGCATGGCCGATATGGCNACGCGGGAGCAGCTCGAGGAGGCGTGGGAACACCTGACCTCGGTCACGACCGACCGCATCATTCCGATCACGTACGTGAACTCGTCCGCGAGCGTGAAGGCCTTCTGCGGGGCCCACGACGGCGCGTGTTGCACGAGCTCCAATGCGCCGAAGGTCCTCGAGTGGGCGCTGANCCGCGGCGAGAAGGTGATGTTCCTCCCCGACCAGCACCTGGGGCGCAACGCCGCTTACGGCCTCGGCCATCCCCTGGATTCGATGGTCCTTTATGATCCGGCAGCCCCGGGCGGCGGCCTGACGGATCGGCAGATNCGCGAGGCGCGCTTCATCCTGTGGAAGGGACATTGCAGCGTCCACGCCCTGTTCACCCCCCAACAGTGCGACCGCATCCGTGCCGCCGACCCCGAGGTCAGAATCCTCGTGCACCCCGAATGCTCGTGGGAGGTCGTCCAGAAGGCCGACCTGGCCGGCAGCACGGAGTTCATCATTCATACGATTGACCAGGCGCCCGCCGGCTCCAGGTGGGCGGTCGGCACTGAGATCCACCTGGTGAATCGTCTCGCCGCCAGACACGCGAAAACGAAGGTCGTTCGATCGCTCGCCGGCATCCAGTGCCTGTGCACGACGATGTACCGCATCGACATGCCCCACCTGCTNTGGACACTGGACAACCTCGCCGAGGGCCGCATCGTCAACCGCATCCNGGTGGANNCGCAGACGCGGCACCTGGCCCGGCTGGCGCTGGATCGAATGCTCGAAAACGTCCCCGCNCAACCCGTCGCGGTGAAGTGATCCCCCCGCGCTGCGCCCGCACCGCCGCGACGGCCGCAATGATCCGCCCCGGAAAGCCGNCCGCCGACCTACTTCCAGGACTCCCACATGTACGGGACCAGCGTCGACACGTTGCGCCTGGGGTGCCACGCCCGGTTGCAGCCGAGCGGCGGGCACGGGCTGGTGTGACGGATGCGCTCCAGCGTCATCCGCTCCGTGTGCATGTCCACGAATACCGCATTGAGCTTCTTGTTGTGACGCGGAGCGGCGAGCACCTGAGGATCGTCCACGCGCCGGTCACCGCTCAGACTTGTGTAGTTCGTACGCACGTAGGTTCGAAACCCGGTATCGGGCTTCGGAATCCTCAGCGCCTCCTCGACCACGGCNGCCCAGTCGTTGTACTCCAGCAGCAGCATCTGCTGCGGACCGGAACCCCTCAGGCAAGCCGATGGGTTGATGGCATAGCTGCCCCAGATCACGGGCACCGTCGCCCGCGTCCCCGCCGACAGCGGGCTTCTGATCACCCCCCCATCATACCGGTAGTANCCCAGNCGTCGTCCCGTCCCATTGTTCATCGCCAGCGCGTCGCACGTCGTCGACCCGGCCGGCGGTTCCGTCCAGCTCATCAGCACGTCGCCCCCCGGGAAATCCCTGCCCGTGCCCGCTTCCGTCTCCATGATGGCGGTCACGCCGATCGCATTCCGCGTGACCGCCGCATTCCGCTTCACGTACGCCCCGTCCGCGCTCATATCCGCCAACGGATCCAGGTGTCGATTGGCCCCGGAGTCCAGGTNGGCGGCCGTCTGCGATACGAAGGCGCCCGGCATGGACTTCGGCGTCTTGTCGTTCGGACAACGGAAGATGCCCGTCTCGCCTTTGGCCTGCTTGAGGGCCATGACGGCCCAACCAGACGTCGCGACGATCCGGCCGGTGACCTTCTGCTCCGTCCCGGTAGCCGCCGCCATCTGAAGCGTCTGGCCGAGCTGGCGCAGATTGGCCCCGCAATAGGACCCCATCGCGCTCTCCCTGGCCTTGGCCAGCGAAGGCAGCAGCATCGCCACCAGCAGAGCGATGATCGCCACCACGACCAGCAACTCGATCAGCGTGAATCCGCCATCAGGACCGATACCCCGTCCTTTCCAACCGCGCATTGCAGGGCTCCAGGACATGGCCGACCTCGACGATCACAGGCCTGTAGGAAGTGACTTCGAGCCGGCACCGCACGACCGTGCGGACCGCCTCACCACACACAACTCTAGCCGCTCGCGCCCATTTACGCAAGCGCCAGGTACTACGGGACATGCGGCTCGGCCTTACCTCCCGCTTCGAGCCCCGATACTCCGGATCCTCAAGACCCCACCGCCGGCACGGTCCCGCATCGCGGCCTGTCCCTCAAACATTAACCATCGTTCATGCATTGCCTTAAGGGCGTAAAGGGGCACTCCAACATAGGTACCGCGCGGCATTGCCTCCTGCCACAGCGCCCTACCGCTCCGCATCAGCCGGGCCCCTCCAAGGCCGACGCCGGCTGCGTAACCGGAGCGGTCTGCGGCGCGGATTGTCGCCACCAGCGCCGGAGCGTTTCCAGGTCGAGTCCGCGGGCCTTCGCCTGAAACTGATCAAGCACGTGCTGGATGGAGAACGTCCCCGCCGGCGGCGGAATGGGAAGCTCCTGCCCGAGAACCTGGAGCGTCAGGATGGACTGGCGACCGGTCGACTGAGCCCCCAGGATTCGCATCCGACCGTTGTTGACGAGGATTCGTCCCCCCATCTGCACGAAGCCGATGCGCTCGGGCAGCATGTCCTTGGGCAGCGGAATCCCCACGTACTCCTCGAACAGACCCAGCAGCAGCACGCGGTCGATCGTGCCGCCCCCGGGCGGCGGTGCCACATCGACATCCGCGTCCAGGAGCACGATCTGGTCGTCGGCAACATGCAGGCTGTTGAGCCGCACCGACAGCCGGCCCGTCACCACGCCGATTCCCATTCGCCGGCTGGCCTCGTCGAGCGGTATCTCATCGAGGCGTCCCGAGAGCACAAACTCCCGGACCCGCCGGCCATCGAACTGCGCCTGATGAATCATGAGCCGGGCCCGTCCCCGGATCTCGGGATAACCCAGTCGACTCGCCAGCGGGCCGAACGCCAGATCTTCGATGCGGGCGCTGAACCGGACCGACGCGCGTTCCGCGTCGAACGGCGTGGGGACCAGCGCGTCGTGGATCCGAAGGGTGACGCGACCCGGTACAGGCCCGTACGGCAGCGCCGCCGTCAGTTCCGAGAGGTCCACGTCTTCGGCCTGACCGGAGATCTGGACGGTCTGCACGGATCCCTGCTGCCGGTACGTCACCGTCCCGCCGAACCGCCCGGCCCTCACCGGATGACCCAGCAGAGAGCCGAGGTTCAACACCGAGATCGGCAGGATCGGCAGCGTCAACCGCACCTCCGGCAGGAAGTCATCGGCCAGCGGCAGGACCCGCGCGAAGATGTGCACAGGCTCCTCGACCTCGTTGCCGTTGAGCGACTGCGCAACGAGCGTCGCCTCGCCACGGTGTTGTTCGTCGAAGACGACACGCCCCGTCACGTTCTCCGCCGTCATGTGAAGATCCCGGCGCGGCCAGATGAAATCGACACCGTTGAATCGCACCTCCCGAAGGTCCATCTCNTCGATGTTGCGACTGAAGGCCGCCCGCAGCACCCGCCAGTAGTCCTCGGGAAGCCATTGTTCGGAGCCGATCGTCAACTTGCCGCCCATCACGTCGATCTGAACCGCGGGGCGCTCCCGCGGCCCGCTCTGGTGCCAGATCGCCGCCGGCGAGAGAAACACGCGATCGCGCCGATCCGGAAGCCAGATGCGGATGTCGCGGATGACACGGCTGTGGAACGTGTGCGGATCGATGCCCCCCACCTCGGTCGGCAACTGAAAGAAATCGGTCAGCCGCGCCTCGACCCGGTGCCGGTACCGCTCGGTCCGAAAGTACAGGGCGTACGCGGCGGTCCCGCCGAGAGTGCCCGCCACCAGGCTCGTCACCACCAGGGCCGGCAAGAGATGGCGTCGTTGTCTCATGTCGCCGAAGGCCTACCGGGGCAGAAGCCCCTGCCGGGCGGATCGATACCGCATCTGGTCGCGGGAAAGGCCCAGCACGCCGGCGGCCGCCGTCTGGTCGCCCCGCGTCCGCTCGATGGCCTGCCGGACGAGCTGTTCCTCCACCTTGTCGAGGTCCACCCCTCCCGGCGGCAACAGGAGGTCCCGAATGCCCCCCCCGTTCATTTCCGTCGGTATCGGGGCGGCCCAGCGCGAAGTCCTCGGGCCCGAGCGTCGGGCCGCCGCTCAGAGGCACCGCCCGCTCCACAGCGTTGCGGAGCTCCCGCACGTTACCCGGCCAGGCGTGCGCCTTCAACCGCGCCATCGCCTCCGGCTCGATGCCGCGGACGTCCTTGCGAAACTCGGCGGCGAACTGGGCCGCGAAATGCTACGCCGGCAGCTCCAGGTCACCGCCGCAATCGCGAAGCGGCGGCAGCTCGATCGGGATGATGTTCAGGCGGTAGAAAAGGTCTTCGCGGAACCGCCCTTGGCGAACCGCCTCCTCGATGTCGCGGTTCGTGGCGGCAATCACCCGCACGTGCACCTTGATATCGGCCACGCCCCCGACCCGCCGGAATGTCCGCTCCTCCAGCAACCCCAGCAGCTTGGGCCGGAGCCTCGCCGGCACGAACAGGTCGGGCATCCACCGGGTCACCCCCAGATGCAGGCAAGCCCATTGATCCGGTCCGAAGTGCAACCCCGTCCGCTGCATGTGCTCGGCGATCCGCGCCTCGAAAACGCTCACACTCTCAAGGATCGCCTCGGCCAGAAGCCCCCCGNCAGCGGGGAGCATGCGCGAATCCGTATCGCTCCAGCGTACGAATCCCTNTATCTCCCGGAACTGGACCACACCCATCGCGATCCATTATAAGTCGCCCCTGAGGCACGGCGCGCGGGAGTGCGCGTTCTCGCGCACCTGCGTCGCCCCGAGCCGCACGGCTCCAAGGGCAACGCGGGTGCGCGTTCCCGGATGACGTTGGCACACCGCTTGCCCCGGGCTGCCGCAGTACTCCTGACACTAGGTTGCGATCATGATGGCCCCGGGGACCAGGCCCCCGCCGAGTGAATCCATCAGGCCGGTCGCTCTCGTGGTCGAGCCGGATCGCTTGACGCGGTGGTCCATCCGAACATACTTGGAAGCATGGTTCGACGTCCGGACGGCCGCGACGGCGGCGGAGGCCTGTGCGCTGGCAAGGACCATCCCGGCTTCGCGCCTCTCCGTCGCGATTGTCGCCGATCGCATGCCCGACGGAACCGCCGATGTGGTCATTCAGACGGTCCGGGAATGCAATCCCCAGGCCGGCATTATCGAGACGGTGGTCCCACCGTCCCTGANTGAGGAGGTCGGCAGGACCCCGCCGCCGGATGTCAGGGTGCTGGAGAAACCGTTCCTTCTGGACACCCTTGGCGATATGCTTCGGTCCGGGGATCAGGCCGGGCAGCCCAGCCGGCCGGACATGAGAGCCTGAGCGGCAGCATGCGGCCATTCGGGCCGGCCGCGTGCGGCGGAAGAATACTTCCGACATACATGGGATCGACCTGAACACTGGGCTATCCGGGCGGCGCGCGTTTGCCCGCGCAAGCCCGGCTCGTGGGGCGGACGCTGACGCTCCGATCGGGACCGTCACGCGCCCGAAGCCAGGCATGACGCGTATTCGCCTCCATATTTCGGTCCGCGGACAGGTGCANGGGGTCGGATTCCGCCCCTTCGTCTATCGCCTGGCNAGGGAACTCGCCCTGGGGGGCTGCGTGGGCAACGATTCCCACGGGGCGTGGATCGAAGTGGAGGGCGANGCCGAGGCCCTGGCACGGTTTGAGGAGCGCCTTCGGTCCGAAAGCCCGCCNCTGGCTCATATCTACGAAATCCGACGGGTGGCCGTANCCCCCCGNTCGGAGGATACCTTCACCATCGTCCGCAGCCGCANGGACCTCGAACAGGATGTGGGAATCACCCCGGATGCGGCGGTCTGCGCNGACTGCCTCCGCGAGATGTTCGACCCGGCGGACCGCCGCTTCCGGTATCCGTTCATCAACTGCACGAACTGCGGGCCGCGCTACTCGATCATCCGCGACGTTCCGTACGATCGGTCCAACACGACCATGTCCCGGTTCCGCATGTGCCTGCGGTGCCAGCGCGAGTACGACGACCCCGCGGACCGGCGATTCCATGCGCAGCCCAACGCATGCCCGGTCTGCGGCCCCCGGTTGTGGCTCGTCGACGCCGCCGGACGCCCCCTGGAGGGCGATCCGA
>JGI24188J35168_1001868_pt1 | contig 11905 bp, 10 predicted proteins | sample YNPBryantNP2012_FD_35168 | JGI IMG/M metagenome (IMG submission 35168) | reverse complement strand
GAGCGCAAGCATGCGATTGCCCCGATCCTGAAATTTATAGATCAGTTTATCGCCCTCTTCGCCATATTTGCCCTCAAGGGTTTCTGCGTATTCCAGACACGGCGTGTCAAGCGGCTGAAAACCAAACCGTTTGAACACCGAGGTCATAAGCTCAATGACGCTGTGCCGCAGCGCCATTTTGTCCGGCAAAAAATCTCGAAAACCTTTTGGTATCTGAGGAGTCATCATCGTGTTCTTGCGCCTGTTATGCCGAAAGCAGGTTTCCGCCAGACTGGGATGGCTGCCCGGACGGAGAGCCTGTGGTTGATTGCATATATGCCTTTTCAAATAAGGCAAAACCTTTGCGGATAACTTCGCAGCAGAACTCGTGTTCTGCGGGGAGTATGGCTGGAACGCATAAATCCTGTGCAGCGGCAAGCACTGCTGCAGCAAGCTCAGCCCCTTTCTTTTGGTGGAGAAACAGGGCAGTTTCCTCCAGTCTGCGCTTGAACTGCTGGCATCGTTCCGGAGTGAAAAACTGCAGTGCGGTTTCTTTTACCACATCATCATATCTGCTTTTTTTCTGTTCTTCGCTCAGATCAAGCGGGCTGTGCAGAATAGCAGCGAGTTTTAACCATGCGTCCCGTGCCTCCGGGGTAACTGCAAACCAGACGTTGCTTTGGGTTGCCTCGATAAGCGTTTCAATCGAGGTTGTGTTCCGGGCGTGGTCTATGGCATCCTGCCTAATATAGTCATACACCAGCGGGGTGTTACGCACTCCCGAGTTCTCGGCAAAGGCTGTGCGAAGCTGGGCAATGGTGCTCGGTATAATACCTCCCTGGTCCTGTGTTATCATGCATGCTTCCTCCACCAGAAACATGGCAGCGGAAATGTCAGTTTCCAGAAATTCAACTTTGGTGTCAGCCAGAAGGCGGTTGATAAACTTGCGTGTGTCGCGGCGCAGCGCAGTGATAACTTCTATATCGTGGATGCCTCTGCGGTCACTCATAAGGACATTAAAAATTTTTGTCTCATAGATGCTCACTGGTTTTATAAGGAAAATGATACGGGTGCCGTCAGCATCAACCATTGAAATAAATGCCCGCGGTTCAGGCAGCACAGCCTGCTGGAAGACTGCGCGGGGTTGCTTTTCAGGCATTGGAAAGTCAACGGCAACACCTTTTTGGCGCAGACAGTGAGTCATTTTTTTTAGTGTTTTTGCCACATCCTTGCTGCCGGTCTTATTGAAGACCTCAGTGAGAATCTGCAGCGAGAGCTCATCAGATTGCCGTGTGATGGTGTTCAGAAGGTGGAGAGCCCTCTGCGGATTTATGTTCATCGCGGCTGCGATCAGCAGTGTACAGCGCACCCCGGTTTCTTCACGAAGCTGGGTGAGCAAGCCTTCTTGCTCATGGTCACTGAGCTTCAATAATTCTTCAATCAACGTGGTGTCAACGGTTCCTTGAAGCAGGCTATGTGCAATGCGCCGGGCAAGGGAATCCAAATCAAGCAGTTTACTTGCAACGCCTGCCTCGAGCATGGCATCGCTTTTGTTGAAAAGCTCAAGGATAATCATGCCAACACGCGGCAGGAACGGTGCCCTGCGGACAAAATCCTGAAGAAATTTAATGTGTTCTAAGCCCTGGACGTGCCGCAGCAGCGGAAGCAGTAGTTCTTGTTCGCGAAGAGTTGCTTTAAGAAAGAACTTTGCAAATGCAGGAAAAAAATTATGATCAATTTCCTGCAGGGCGCGGACTTTGGCAGCATAAAAAGCATCATGCTGCACCGATGTTGCTGTTTCTGTGATGAGAGCCTCAAGTATGTTTTTTATGGCATCAGAGTTCGGGCTGTCACTTGCCACTGTTACCTTTTTTGTTTTACGTGTTCCCATGCAATCTATCCTCGTTGACATATATTCTGATGTTCTGTGGTAAAGGCGCATTATAGGAGAAGCGCTGCTATAAGTCAATGTTCAGCAGTGAGAAATTCATCTTGACGAAAAGCCCCTCTCTTGTATAATAGGACTTACAGCCTGAGGTTAACTGGGGGATCGTACAATGGCAGTACGCCAGACTCTGGATCTGGTTATCAAGGTTCGAATCCTTGTCCCCCAGCCATTCTGTGGTCCCATCGTCTAGCGGCCTAGGACGCTGGCCTCTCACGCCGGAAACACGGGTTCGATCCCCGTTGGGACCACCACTTTTTATATTTTATTTTTGCCCCTGCTATTGACAAAACCCTTTTGGTCTACTATTTTAATGAGTGAGGGCACCAACACTCAGGGGTTTTACCCCCTCCTTTTTCCCTCTGAGTGTCGCCCTCATTTATTTTTTAAGCTACCGAAAAAAATAGTGCGTTGCAGATATCTTGTGGCAACCAGTGCACTATCTTCCGTAATCTACAGCGCTTCCTTTGCATATTTTCCCTGTGGTGGTGGGTGTTTGATGTGACAGAAGGGTGGTTACGATACGGTTGTTTGCGCAAAAATTTTCGGATATAAAACTCTTTAAAAAAGTATAGGATTTCAGAGATGTTTTTGCATGAACGATTTCGGACTTGGTTAAGACGAGCTTGCTGCCCGCAGGTAGGGTGTGCCGCACTCCTGGTGCTGGTCGTAGCAGCCGGATGTATGGTGAACCCTGTCACCCTTGAGCAGCAGTTCAATGTGATCAGCGAGCCAAAAGAAATCAGCATCGGGAGAAATGCCCATCCACAGATTGTGCAGCAGTTTGGCTATTACCGCAACGAGCGACTTCAGCAATATGTCAGCGAAGTTGGTCAGAAACTTGTCTGTGTCTGTCGCCGACCTGACATTGCGTATCACTTTACGGTGCTTGATACTGATATGGAGAACGCATTTGCCGTTCCCGGCGGGTATATTTACATAACGCGGGGTTTGCTTGCGCTGATGAACAGCGAGGCTGAGCTTGCCGGTGTGCTGGGGCATGAAATTGGTCATACGGTCGGCAGGGATAGTGTTGCGCTGATGTCACAAAACATGGTTGCCCAGATTGCGGTGCTTGCAGGCGCTGCAGGTGCATCTGCTGGTCCTTCCGGCGGCGATATTGCGATGGCGACGAACCAGTTGTTTAACGCACTTATGCTTGGGTTCAGTCGCGAGCGGGAATACCTTGCTGATGAGCAGGCAGTTGATTATATGATCAAAGCAGGATATGACCCTTTGCAGATGATCTGTTTTTTGCGGACACTCTCCTATATCAGTCAGGGTCCCACTGGGGTGCAGCAATATCTTACCACCCATCCCTATATTTTCGATCGTATCACCCGGGTTGAGGCAAAGGCAAAAGTCTCATTTGCCATGCAGCAGGCTCTGGATCAAGTCCATAATAAAAACACGGTGCTTCAGGATAGCCCCAAAATACTTGCCGATCGGTATAAACTGATGATTGACGGGCTTGCCTATGGTCCGCGTGATGACCTGCGGCATATCAAAATATACACAGTCTCGACGGGTGACAGCTTTGAGCAGATCGCCCGCAGAACACTGGGAAGCTCGGTCTATGCGCGTAAATTAGCACAACTCAATGGTATGCCGGAAAACGCTCAGCTTGTTCCCGGCGCTAAAATTAAAACCATCTATTAGCCTGCTCGTCCAACCCTTTCCCCTCAACCCGCGAAGGGATTAAGCACTCCATACTCTCTGGTGCCTTTTCCTTCCTGCCGGGTTTTCCCATTGTATAAGCATTTTTTGTAGTGTATGATGCACCGTTATAATTTTTATTCTCTTGAACATTCTCATGAGCATGGGACAGATGCGTGTACGTACTGCAGGGATTATTATTGTTGCCGTGCTGCTCCTTGTCGGTGCTACTGTCCTGTTGTTTGCACGGCTGTATTTAACCCCTGAAAAGGTCAGACAATCGCTGTTCACCAGTATTGAAGGGATACTGGGGGGAAACATTTCTTGTGAAAGCATATCAACAAGCATATTTGAGGGTGTCTGCATTCGGGGCATTACGTTCAAAGGACATTGGCTGAACAGCGGCGAACAAATGGTCTCCTGCGAGGAGGTTCGCTTCACCTGTTCTTTGCCTGGGCTGCTTCTTAAAAAACTGGTAATCCTCGACGTTGTCGTTAAAAATCCCCGGCTGGTTTGGGATATGGATACGGTAGGAACACGGCAGCGGGTTGCCACAGGACAGCTTCAGTCAGAAGCGGCGCCATCGCTCCATGTTGTTTTTCTTCCTCAGCGCATTTCCCTACAGGGTGGATCGCTTGTGGTCAGTTCACCATCGCTTGGGCTCCGCATTCCTTTTGACCGTATCAGCTTGCAGGCACCTGACATTTCACTGCTGGTTCCGTTTACCGTGACCGCAACAGCCTATCGTGAGGGAGCGACAGAGCCGACGCTCACCTGCTCGGGAACATACTGGTTTGCGCGCAATGAGGTGCGGGGGACGATAACGGTTCAGGATGCCGACACCAGCACACTCAAACCCCTGCTTGCGGCAGCAGGAGTGCCGTATGGGGCTGGTGCACTGAATATAACTGTAAGGGTGTCAGGGTCGCCGACAGAGAAACTCAATGCTGCGGTACAGACTTCACTGGATGACGGGGTTTGGGGACCGGTTCCTGTTTTCGAGCAGGGCGGGAGCGTATCGCTTGAAGATATTGATGCGACCTTTTCGGGAAATGCCACGTGGGATGCGACAAAAAAAATATGCGCGTTTGAGGATATCACCGGAACGGTCTGGGGCGCTGCGGTGCGAGGGAACGCTGCTCTCGCGTTGCACCAGCGAGCGCCGCTGGTTCGTTTAGAGCTTAATGCTGAAGCTTTTCCCCTTGACGCACTGTGTGAGCGGTTGCACGTGCCTGAAGGAAGTCCGCTGCAGGGTTTGAAGCTTGCCGGAACTGCAGGTGTCAGGTTTTTGCTTGAAACCACGGCTGCGGGCATGGCGTCACCTTCACTTGCAATTACCCTGCGTGACAATGCCATTCTCTATCCAGCGCTGAGAACTGTGCAGCCTCGATTGTCAGGGACGGTACACTTTGATACGCAGCGAATCAAGTTGGCTGATGTCAGACTCGGCACGAAGAATCTCTCGGTTACGCTGCGGGGCGATGTTGCCGGTTATCTGCACGGATCACCACGGTCATCGGTAAGAGTCGTTTCTTCGCAGATCAACCTTGTCGAAATGCTCAATCCCGCTGCTGGTGAGCAGGCAGATGATATAGGTCCGTTTGATTTTAAGGGTTTCAGCTTCCGTGGACCACTGCAGTTTGGGCAAACATCATGGATGGGGCTATCGCTTGGCACGGTGCGTGGTTCGTATCTGTTTGAAAAAAACAAATTTATGCTTCGTGAGATGCGCGGAACGGTAGCGGATCAGGGTACCTTCACCGGTGAGATGACTATTGATTTTGGTGTGCGCGGTCTTGCCTACAGCACACGGCTCGTGTTTGGAGAGGTACCGATAACGGCATTGCGCGGTCTTGTCGGATTTGACCTGTCGCCATTTTGTGACGGTGCGATCTCGGGAGTGTGCACGGTGTCGGGTCGAGGCACAACGCCGACGGGATTTATAGAGCAGTTGACCGGTGATGCAGAGGTGATGCTTGAACATGGACGCGTGAAAGGACTGGGACTGCCGCCGCAGCTTCTGACCTTTCTGAAAAGCGATGCATCAAAGGATATTTCTTTCTCAAATGCTCAGCTCCATCTGCGGCTTGCCAATGGCACGATACGACTTGTTGACGGAGCGCTGCTAAGCCCAAACATTCAGATTTTCCCCTCCGGTGCTCTTGAACTTGACGGCTCGCTTGATCTGACCGCAACTCTTAAAATACAAGAAAGCTTTTTTGCAGAGGGCTCACGTCTTGCTTCCTACCTCCCCCACGCAGACGGCTGGGTGACGCTGCCGGTTCTCATCAAGGGCACGATCAATCGTCCCCGTATTGCGCTTTCTGATGAGGCAATGGATTATCTTTTACAGGAAACCCTTCCGCGTCTTCTCATGGATTTTATGGGACAGCCTGCTCCCCGTGAGCAGGGCGACAATGCTACCGGCGAGGAGCAACCCTGAACAGGGAAATTGTCTGAGAAAGAGTTTGTGCCCTGAGGGTGTTATGAGATGTTTTTTGCTTCCTCCCAGAGCCGGTCCATTTCCTCAAGCGATGCCTCGTGCAGACTTATCCCTTTTTTTTGAAGTTCTGCTTCGATATAGGCAAAGCGCTCTCTAAATTTTTTATTTGTCCGGCGCAGTGCCTGCTCTGGCTCGATGCCAAGGTGCCGTCCTAAGTTTACCATGCTGAACAGCAGGTCACCGATTTCATCAATCATGTGCTCACGCTGCTTGTGAACGACGGCTGCTTCAAGTTCTTCAATTTCCTCCCGTATTTTTTTAAATACGGCGCCTGCGTGCTCCCAATCAAAACCAACTTCAGCTGCCTTTGCCGTGAGGAAAAACGCTGCCGAGAGCGCGGGAAGGTTTTTGGGGATGCTGTCAAGCTGCGAGCGCTGCGGTTTTTTCCCCTCCTGCTCTTTTAGGAACTGCCAGTTCTCCTTAACCTGTTCGGTTGAGGAGACTGTGGTTGAGCCAAACACATGCGGGTGCCGGTGGATCATTTTTTTTCTGACCCGCTCCAAGGCATCATGGAGGGTAACGGCTTGTTTTTCTTCGTACAGGTTGACCAGAAACAGCAGCATGAAGAGCAGATCGCCGATCTCCTCTGTGAGCAGCTCTGGATTGTCACTGTCAATCGCCTCAAGCACCTCGTGCAGTTCCTCAATGAGGTATGCTTTGACGTCGGAAGGGGTCTGCGCGCGGTCCCACGGACAGCCTTCTGGGCTGCGCAGCCGTCGGATAATACTGATAAGCTCAAGAAAACTATTGGCTGTTTTTTTCATTGAAAACCCCTGCTACTTGTGATTAAGTAGAGATACCGAGAGCCATTGCGCGGCGGTGGAAAGGTCTGAACACCGCGATCCCGACTGGTTCCCGGATGGGTAACAGACGGTACGGGATATTTGAATCACAATCATACCATAAGGAGGATGCGTTATGGCAGTAAAAATAGGAATTAATGGGTTTGGGAGAATCGGGCGTCTGGTGTTTCGCGCTGCGTGTGGACGCCCCGAAGTGGAGATCGTGGCTATCAACGATCTCATTGACGTCGAATACATGGCGTACATGCTGCGGTATGATTCAACGCACGGCAGATTTCAGGGAACGGTAAGCGTTCAGGACGGACATCTTGTTGTGAACGGAAAACGCATCAGGGTAACCGCAGAAAAAGATCCGGCAAATTTAAAATGGAATGAGGTTGGTGCGGAGTACGTGGTCGAATCAACTGGACTGTTCCTCGACCGGAAAAAAGCAGAGGCACACCTGAAAGCAGGTGCAAAACGGGTGGTCATGTCTGCTCCTTCTAAGGATGATACGCCGATGTTTGTCATGGGTGTTAACCACACCTCGTACAAGGCTTCTATGGATATTGTTTCAAACGCTTCCTGCACGACAAACTGTCTGGCACCAATTGCCAAAGTGCTGCACGACAACTGGGGCATCATCGAGGGTTTGATGACAACCGTACATGCAGTAACGGCAACCCAGAAGACGGTTGACGCTCCGTCGTTAAAAGACTGGCGCGGCGGACGCGGTGCATATCAGAACATCATCCCTTCCTCAACCGGTGCTGCAAAGGCAGTGGGCAAAGTCATTCCCTCGCTGAGCGGCAAACTGACCGGCATGGCGTTTCGCGTACCGGTTGCTGATGTGTCGGTTGTTGACTTGACCTGCCGTCTTGCAAAACCGGCAACCTATGAGCAGATCAAGGCTGCGATGAAGAAAGCCTCTGAAGGCGAGTTGAAGGGGATTTTGGCGTATACTGAGGATCAGGTCGTCTCCAGTGATTTTATTGGTGATACCCATACCTCGATTTTCGATGCTGATGCCGGCATCGCCTTGAACGATACGTTTGTGAAGGTGGTTGCCTGGTATGACAACGAGATGGGTTACTCGCATAAAGTTTTGGATCTTATTATGTACATGGATACGGTGAAGTGAAAGTCTGTAAGGATGCGGGACGTGGAGTGCGGAATAATTACGGGGCTCGTGGCTTGTGAAAGGTAAGAGAAAGTGCTGAGTGCTGAGTAAAAACACTAGGCACTCAGCACTGGGAACTATGCACTATAACGGGTCCCGCATTACACTTGACATTTCACGCATTGTTATGAGGTGCTGATATGGCAGTGAAATATCTAGATGAGATTGAGGTTGGAGGCAAGCGGGTGTTTGTGCGCGCTGATTTTAATGTGCCACTTGATGATACTGGTGCGATAACCAATGACAACCGCATCAGGGAGACGGTGCCCACGCTCCGGTATATTCTTGATAAGGGGGGCGCGATCATTGTGGCATCCCATTTGGGCAGACCTAAAGGTAAACCTGATCCTAAACAGAGTCTTGCACCAGTGGCGCGTCGCCTGAGCGAGCTGCTGGGTGTATCGGTGCAGTTTGTAGGTGACTGCGTGAGTGATGAAGCGATAGCACAGGGCAGGGCACTCAAATCCGGTCAGGTCTTGATGCTTGAGAACCTTAGGTTTTACAGCGAAGAGGAGAAGAACGATACAGACTTTGCCCGCAAGCTTGCTGCTGCAGCAGAGGTCTATGTCAATGATGCGTTTGCCTGCTCGCACCGGGCACATGCCTCGGTTGAGGCAATAACGCGTTTCGTGCCGGTAGTGGCAGGCGGCTTTCTTATGAAAAAGGAGCTTGTGAATTTCCAGAAAGCCATGCACAACCCTGAACGACCGCTGGTTGCAGTCATCGGAGGTGCCAAGGTATCAGGAAAACTCGAAGTGCTTGAAAACATCATCGGTAAGGTTGATAGTTTGCTGATTGGCGGTGGCATGGCATTTACCTTCCTCAAGGCGCGCGGCTATGAGATTGGTGATTCACTGGTCGAGGACGATCTTATTGAGACTGCCAAAGCCGTGATGGAGAAAGCCACGACAAAGGGTGTACAGGTTGTGCTGCCGGTTGATTGTGTGATTGCGCAGGAAGTGAAAACCGGCGTCCCCACGCAAACCGTGTCGGTGCAAAATATTCCCAAAGGCTGGCGGGGTCTTGATATTGGTCCTGAGACGGTAAAGGCATTTGCCGAGGTGATCAAGCGCTCAAAGACCGTTGTCTGGAACGGGCCGATGGGTGTATTTGAAATCCCTGAGTTTGAGAAAGGCACATTTGCTATAGCAGATTGTATCGCCAATGCCTCAGTAATGAGTGTGGTCGGCGGCGGCGATTCTGTGGCAGCACTGAAAAAGTCAGGCAACCAGTCAAAAGTGACGTTTGTATCAACTGCCGGTGGTGCATTCATGGAGCTGCTGGAAGGAAAAGTGCTGCCGGGCATTAAGGCACTGGACAGGGACTAAATCGGTTACAGGTACACTGCATCAGACTGTGAAGGGAGGTCGTATGAGAACACCGATTCTCGCCGGCAACTGGAAGATGTATAACACAATTGAAGAATCACGCTCGCTCGTGCGCGGTCTCAAAAATGAGCTTGGCACTATCACGGGGCGGGAGGTTATTGTGGCTCCTGCATTTACCAGCCTTGGCGCTGTGCTGGCTGAAGTGCAGGGATCGGTCATCAAGGTAGCAGCACAGAATATGCATTGGGAGGATAAAGGCGCTTTCACCGGCGAGGTGTCTCCTACCATGCTCAAGGATATTGGCTGCACGCACGTCATTATCGGACATTCAGAGCGTCGCCAGTATTTTGCCGAGACAAATCAGACGGTGAACAAAAAAGTACGGAGCGCCCTAAACAGAGGGCTCACACCGATTATGTGCGTTGGCGAGACCCTGCAAGAACGTGAGTCAGGCAGCACGATACGCATTGTGGAAGCGCAGGTTCGGGAGGGGCTTGCCGGCTTGACGGCTGCTGAAATCGCGCACACTATCATTGCCTACGAACCGGTATGGGCGATCGGGACGGGCAAAACCGCTTCTCCTGCGCAGGCACAGGAAGTGCACAAAGCGATCAGGAACATTCTTGCCGACATTGCTGGCAGCAGCGTTGCCAATGGGCTGAGGATACTCTACGGCGGGAGTGTGAAACCTGATAACATTGATGAGCTGATGCGTGAGCAGGATATTGATGGTGCACTCGTTGGCGGCGCAAGCCTGAAGGTCGAGTCGTTTGCACGGATTGTGAAATTCCAAAGATAGGTCTTGCTCTTTTGTAAAAAATAGGGTACTATTGCCCTAACATTTTTTAGAAACGTTTCTCTACACGGACCTATCTATGATTACATTTTTGACAATTGTTCACATTATTGTTTGTATTGCATTGATTTTAATTGTGCTCTTGCAAACAGGCAGGGGCGCTGAAATGGGTGCGGCTTTTGGAGGCTCCTCACAGACACTGTTTGGCGGAGCAGGTCCGGCACCGTTTTTAAGCAGAATAACGACGATCGCTGCTGTGGTTTTTCTCATTACCTCGTTGCTGCTTGCCTATGTATCGGTGAATCCGGTAAGCTCTGTTGTTAAGGATGTGCCGGTAGCCCCACAAACAGAAACACCTCCTGCCCAGGATACGGCGCCACCAAATGAGTGACATCACCAGTGCATATTTTGCCGAAGTGGTGGAATTGGTAGACACACCATCTTGAGGGGGTGGCGGGGAGACCCGTGGGGGTTCGAATCCCCCCTTCGGCACCAATTGCTTTAAAAGCATGTAATCTTAAATGGTTACATGCTTTTTGTTTTTTTTAGGGTGCGTTTAGGTGCATGTTGTCAAGCCGGTTTACCGCCTGACGGTTGCTACTGGGAATGAGGTGGCCGTAAATATCAACGGTCATCTGGATGCTGGAATGTCCTCATTGTTCTTTCACATAGACTGGGCTTTCGCCGTTGCTCAGAAGAAGACTTGCAAAGCTGAATATTTAGTATCTGCGTTCTCGCATTGGTTGTTTCTCAAAAAAATTATATTTGCTTGTTTCATATAATCACCTGTGTATCTCAAAATCATAGAACCTGTTTCCCGTATAATCAAAGACCGTTCCGCTTCTGCCATTCATGTTCATATTGACATCATAGTATTTATTGTTTTCCCAGTCAAAGACATCGCCGTTTCGTTCAAGCTCAAATTCCCTATATCGCCGGTTCTGCCAGTCATAGACTTCAATATTATTTTTGCCCTTGCGCACAATTTCATAATAGCTGTACTTACCCGTTTTGTAATCAAAGACAGTGATTTCTTCAGAGTATGCTGTTATGGCAAAAAGAAGTCCTGCAACTGTGATGCTTAAAAGCATTCTCATGATATGCTCCTATGTGGTTTTAAGTTTTTGCTGATATTAAATTATAGCACTTAGATTCTTGCATATAAAAGTCTAAGAATTTATCTCTCAGAAAATTGTTGCCTTGCTTCAGACCTCCCCAAACCCCTCCTTGCCACGGAGAGGCATTAAAAGCCTCCCCTGACAGGGGGAGGTATGGAGGGGGCATAAAAGCGGAGGTAAAAGGGATAGCGCCTTTTTGTTGGCTTTTCTGATATTCTGCAATATGGTTCTATCCCATGCCAGGACAAGCACGGATCGTCATACCCGATATACCCCACCACATTACCCAGCGCGGTAACTACCGGCAGGATGTCTTTGAAGAGGAAAGCGATTATGCTCTTTATTGCAGTTGGATGAACCAGTATGCAGAAAAATACGGGCTTGATATTCTTGCCTATTGTTTGATGAGCAACCATGTGCATTTTATTGTGGTGCCCCGTGATGCAGGATCCCTTGCCCGTGTATTCAATACCGTCCACATGAGATATGCCCAGCATATAAACCGCAGACATGCCGCCCGGGGGCATTTATGGCAGGGCAGATTTTTTTCATGCTTCATGGACACGGATCACCTCTACCATGCCATACGGTATGTTGAGAGAAATCCTGTACGAGCCG
>JGI24188J35168_1001867_pt1 | contig 11911 bp, 10 predicted proteins | sample YNPBryantNP2012_FD_35168 | JGI IMG/M metagenome (IMG submission 35168) | reverse complement strand
ATCTTGCGCATTGAGCGCGTCCAGGCGGAGAGTGGCTGGCAGTACCAGGTTTCGGTGGAAAGTCAGGCGATTGAGCAGTTGCTGGAACAGATTGCTGAAGAGGTCAACCGTTCTCCCCAAAATGCTCGTTTTTACTTTGATGACTACACCCGCCAACTGGTTCTGGTTGCTTCGGCGCAGGAAGGGCGCACGCTGGATGTGGAAGCCACGCTCGAAGCCCTGGAGCAGGGTCTGCTGACGGGTCAACACACCATCCCGCTGGTGCTTCGCACCGAACCGCCTGCGGTGGGGAACGATGCCACGGCCCAGTCGTTAGGCATCACGGAATTAGTCAGCGCCGAAACGACCTACTTCCGCGGTTCCAGCCCGGCCCGTTTGCAAAATATCGAAAAAGCGGCTGCTGAGTTCTATGGCCTGTTGGTGCCGCCGTATGCCACGTTCTCCATGGCGGAGGTGCTGCGCGATATTTCGCTCGAAAATGGTTACGCAGAGGCGCTCATCATTTACAACGGCCAGACGATTACTGGCGTGGGGGGCGGCGTTTGTCAGGTGAGCACCACGCTCTTCCGCACCGCTTTCTTTGGCGGCTACCCAATNGTGGAGCGTCATGCGCACGCCTTTCGCGTTCTGTATTACGAGCAGCGCCCCGGAAGCGGAATTGACCCGGCTCTGGCAGGGCTAGATGCCACCGTTTATTTCCCCCTGGTGGATCTGAAGTTCACCAATGACCGCCCCTACTGGTTGTTGATGGAGACTTATTTCAATCGGGATGAGAGCAGTTTGACGTGGAAGTTTTATTCCACGGATGATGGCCGGCGGGTGGAATGGCATAATCTCGGCTTGCGCAACGTTGTGCCTGCTCCTGATCCGCTCTATCAGGAGACGACTGATCTCCCGCCGGGTGTCTGCAAGCAAATTGATTATGCTGCCGATGGCGCCGATGTGACCGTGACGCGCCTGGTCTATGACGCGCAAGGCAATGTATTGTTCAACGATAACATTCAAACTCACTATCAGGCCTGGCAGGCCGTTTATCAGTATGGCGCAGGCACTGAAAATCCGGCGGCTGTGTGCGGCCCGTAAAAGTGGTAAAATAGCCGTCTGTTGTTTATGGAGAAACATGTATGATTGACCAAAAACTGTTAGAAATTTTACGTTGTCCAGTTTGCATCCAGGAAAAAGATGTTCCCGTGACTCTTTTCAAAGATACCTGGCTGATTTGCCCGTCTTGTGGTCGCAAATATCCGATTGTGGACGACATCCCAGTCATGTTGGCCGAACAAGGTGACCGGTGGATGCAAACACCAGAGGCTGAGTTGCCTGTTCCACCCCCGCGAGTGAAGTGATATGCCTTTCAAACTCAGTAAAAGCACTTTCCATAAATTCAAAAAATTTTCCATTCGACGGCTTTCGCCGATTCAATGGACCGTGCTGGTACTAAGCATTTTTCTATCAGTTGGGTTGGCTGTTTTCTTGCGCGATTTTGTCGCCTGCTGGCGGCTGACGGCGTTGCCGGGAATTGCTCCGCAGTGGTGCTCCAGCAGCAATTTCAATCCAGTTGCCATCAATGAGGAAGGAACGCCCATTGCCGGCACCCCGACAGGCGACATGGGAGCGCCGGAAGTGGAACTTCCTCCGCCGTGGGACGGGGCCAGCCGCGTGACCGTCTTGTTGATTGGCCTCGATTACCGCGATTGGGAAGCGGGAATTGGCGCGCCACGCTCTGATACCATGATGTTGCTCACCCTGGACCCGCAGACAATGACAGCAGGGGTTCTTTCGGTACCGCGTGACTTGTGGGTCAACATCCCNGGCTATGGGTATAGCAAAATTAACAATGCCTATGCCTATGGCGAGGGCGACAAACTCCCTGGCGGCGGCCCCGGTCTGGCCATGAAGACCGTCGAATCCTTTCTTGGCGTCGAAATTGATTACTATGCTCAAATTGATTTCTCCACCTTTGAGCAGATGATTGATACCATTGGCGGTGTCTGCCTGGATGTGCCCGAGGAGATTCGCGTGGGGCGTACGTACGAAAATTCGCAACTGCTGGAACCAGGCTATCAGTGCCTTGATGGGAAGGCCACACTTGGGTACGCGCGGGCTCGCTATACCGAAGGCGGCGACGTTGACCGCGCCAAGCGCCAGCAACAGGTCATTCGCGCCATTATGGATAAAGTCTTCGACCCGGCGAATTTTCCTCGTTTGATGGCCAGCGTTCCCACTCTTTATGACCAACTTTCTGCCGGTATTCACACCAACATGTCGCTCAATGATGCCTTGCGTCTGGCTGTTCTTGTCAAAGACTTGCCACGCGAGAATATCAAGTGGGGCGTCATTGATTACACCATGGCCAATTTAGGCTCGGTGGTGGTCAATGGCCAGACGTTGAGCATCTTGCGCCCTTATCCTGATGCTATTCGTAACCTTGTGGATTCGATCTTTGGCGGTGGTGCCCCGATGCCGATGGCTACCGGTGATTTGACGCAAAAAATGCAGGCCGAAGCGGCGCGTGTGGCAGTGGTCAACGGGGCAGGGGTGGAGGGCCTGGCTGCTCGTGCAAGCGACTACCTGAAAGGGCAAGGGATGAACATCGTGGCGTATGGGAACACAGGCGATTATCCTGCCCCATACAATTACCCCTTCCCCAGCCGGACTGTTCTCATCGTACGGGGGGAAAGTCTATATGCCATGCAGTATATTCAATCTGTCATGGCTTTCGATACACCGTCGCAGATTATCTTTGACTATGACCCCGCCTCGTCGGTGGACCTGATTATTGCCCTGGGCAGCGATTACACACGTTTGCTGCCGTGACATACTCGATCAGACTGCAAACATTCCGGCGTTTCTGCCGGAATGTTTTGTTTTGGAGCAAGGCCCATTCTGCTTGAACCATTCTTGTTGAATTGGCTGGATTCGGCTATATTTGCCCTTATGATGTCTTCAGCAACATGGCACAAAACTGCTCTCTTTCTTATTCTCACAACGCTTTTTGCAGTTTCTTACGCCCAGTCCCCTCTTTACACTTCAAATCAGTACCAGTATTTTGTCCATGGCCTGGCGCATTGTGGAATGGGAACGCTGTCCGAAGACTGGCTGGCTTCTACGGCGGACCCCACGCCAGTTTTTAGCCTGATTGTGGAATGGGCCTGCCGTCTGAACGTCTTGCCTGTCCTTTACGTAGTCTATGCTTTTTTGATGGGCATTTATTTGTTTTCGTTGATCGGTATCGTGGAGACGGTTGTCCCCCTCAAAAAATCGCCACTTGTATTTGCCGTTTTCCTCACATTGACGTTTGTTCAGCATTCCCCGGCGTTGCGTTACTTATTGACCAACCTGGCTGGTCCCAATTGGGCCTACTTGTTTGATGGCGGAGTGGCCGGGCAGCGCTTGCTGGGACCGGTGTTTCAACCGAGTACGTTTGGAGTGTTTCTGCTCCTTTCTCTCTGGTTTTTCCTGCAAGGGAAGGTGTTTGGGGCTGTTTTGAGCGCCGTGTTTGCCGCTACCGTTCATCCTACTTACCTCCTTAGCGCTGGAGTGTTGATACTTGCCTNTTTGCTTGAACTCGTTTTTTGGAAAAAACAATGGAAACAGGCTATGCTGATGGGCGCACTGGCGCTGGCGACAGTTTCCCCTATTCTGACCTATACCTGGCTGCAGTTTAGCGGCAGTGACCCCCTGCTGGCCGCGCGCGCCCGCGACATTCTTGTCAATATCCGCATCCCACATCACGCCCGTATCCAGGATTGGTTCGATGCTACCACTCTTGTCAAACTCGCCGTGGTGGTCACTGCCCTGGTGGTGATGCGCCGTCACCGCTTGTTTCTGCTGCTGGTGTTCCCCTTGAGTATCTCTCTTGTTCTGACCCTCTTACAAGTTGTCTCTGGCAATCAGGCGCTGGCGTTGATTTTTCCCTGGCGGCTTTCTTCCTGGCTGGTGCCGGTGACTGCCGCTGTGCTGATTGCTGAACTTGCTCGCTTGCTTGTCGGCTGGACGCCTGCGCACTGCGTTGCCCGCCTTCGCTTTGCTGTGATGACTGGAATTGCGTTACTTGTTTTGGCTGGCATATTTCGCACTGGCCTGGATGTGGTCGAACGATCTGAAACTCCTTCGCGTCCCCTTGCTGCTTATGTGGCTGGTCATCGTCAACCCGGCCAGGTGTATCTCATTCCCCCGAAACTTTATGATTTTCGATTGAACGCTGCTGTTCCTGTTTATGGAGATTTTTTCTCGATCCCCTACCGCGACGCNGAGGTGATCGAGTGGTATAGCCGCTTCCTGAATGCTCAGCATTTTTACGAGTCGGGCAATTGTGACCTGCTCGACGAACTGGCGGGGCAGGGGGTCACGCATGTTGTTCTGTCAAACGATTTCGCGGTGTCCTGTTCTGCGCTTTCCCTGCTCTATCACGACTCTGNGTATCGGTTGTTTGCATTGAAGCAGGCGGGCGCCAATGCTCAGCCCTGAAAGTCTGCGCTTTACTTTTGTTCTAAAATAAGCAAATATCCGCCCAAATAATTCGTACCTGTTTCTTCGTTTGTGCAGAGGGGAGGGGTCAGTCCCTCCACCGCTTCGCCGGAGGGGGGGATTTGAACGAGGTAGGTCAGGCCAGGTGACATGACGAAGTCGGCGTAACCGGCACCCAGTTCGGGTTTCAGGCCGGTGTGCAGGCGTTCCTGCCCGTTCTCCCAGGAGACCAGGATGGTCACTCCCGGCAGCGGCTGTTTGGCGGCATTGCGGACCTCGATTTGTACCAGGCCGGCGGNGAGGGTGGGGTCGCAGATCGTCTGGCGTACCACCACGTGAAAAGGTGGAGGAGTAGAGGTAAACTGGGGCGCAGGCAGCGTGGCGGTTGCGGTGGCAATGGTCGGAGAGGGGAGCGGTTGTTTCACGGCTTCGGCCAGGGTATAGAGACGGATGACGTCTTTTTGCGATGCGCCGGCAGCCAGGGCGCGCTCAGATTGTTCAAGCAAGGCAGCAACGGGGTCGGGGTCAGCAAGTAGGGAGAGACGGACGCGGGCGCGTTCCAGGTCGCCAGTGGCAGCGTAGGCAGAAGCAATCAGCAGGCGGTAGTCGTCTTTGTAATCACTGCGCAGGGCAGCCGGGGACGGGTCCACGCTGGCCCGCGGCGCCGCGACCCAGGCGATCCACAGCCCCAGCGACAGGCCCAGTAAAAGGCCCAGGAGCGGCTCCAGTTGTCTGGCAGCCTTGCGTTCCTGGGTGTCAAAGGTGGAAAAAGCCCGTCGGCGGCGAGAAAGTCTCATGGCAGATGTGCGGGGAGTGCCTGAAGGGCAGCCCAGAGCGATTCGATCTGCCGCAAGTCGGCAGGAGCATAACCGATGGAGCGAGCGTCATCGAGGGCGGCTGAAACGACTGCAGCAGGCGGCTGCGGGGAGAAGCGGCTGAGGAAGCGCGTGGCAGTTTCCAGGTCACGCTCGGCGGCGTAGACTTCTGCCACCATCAGGACGTAATCGGTCTGGTAGTCGGCGCTCAGGTATTCGGGGCTGGTATCCACGTACCTTAATGGGTTGATNACCCAGCCGTAGAGCAGGCCCGCGGCCAATCCCAGGATGAGAAAGATGAAAAAGCGCAACCACCGCGACATGATTGTATTTTGCCACAGGCAGGGGAGAAAAACAATATCCGGGCAGGCTACCCGGCGGCACCCGAAGACACTTCCTTACCGCTGCTTCCTCTCGGACCTGACGGGGTTCGAAAGGCTCCGCCGCGCCGGACCCACCCGGACGTGCGCAAGGATACCCGATGTGCTGGGGAATGTCAACTCATGTGCTGGGGAATGTCAACTCCAGTCCCAGCCAACGTGCTTGGGCCAGCGCACAAAGGGCAGGACAGGTTTTATTTTCGAGTCTTCCTATGCTATACTGAACCTGGAGGAAACATGGACACTGCTTATCAACATCACGTTCATTCTCCGGTTTTAAGTGATCCGCGCTTACTGCGCTTACGAAATTTTCTGCTTGAAAAGGCCAGCCGTGAGTTGCCCGACCGGCCCGAAAGCGAACGCCAAAATCGTGCTGCCATCCGGCAGTGGCTGGAAGAGATTCTCAACAGCACGCCTGCAACGGCCCTTTCTCCCCAATTACGCAATGAAGTCGTGGAATCTGCTATGGCGGAACTGGTCGGGTATGGACCACTGGAGTTATTGCTGGCCGACCCGGAAATCAGCGAGATTATGGTCAACGGGTTGGATAATATCTTCATTGAGCGAAATGGCGAGTTGCTGGAAACGGATTTACGCTTTGAAAGCGAAGAACACCTGATGCGCATTATCGGGCGAATTGTCCACCCCTTGGGACGGCGCGTGGACGACGATCATCCTGTCGCTGATGCTCGTTTGCCCGATGGGTCACGCGTCAATGTGATCATTCCACCCGTGGCAGTGGATGGGCCGCACCTGACGATCCGTAAGTTCTTGCAAACCAGAATAACGGTAGAAGATTTACTGGAATTGCAAACCCTGACGCCCTACATGGCGAAATTCCTCGAGGCGTGTGTGGTGGCCCGCTTGAATATCCTGGTGAGCGGCAATACCAGTTCGGGGAAAACGACGATCTTGAACGCGCTTTCGGCATTCNTCCCGGAGCGCGAACGGATTGTTACCATTGAAGACGCTGTTGAGTTGAAATTGAAGCAGCGCCACGTCGTGCGATTAGAGACGAAATTAGCCGGTGTCGATGGAACGGGTGCAGTAACCATCCGTGACCTTGTTCGCAATGCCTTGCGCATGCGGCCCGATCGAATCATCATCGGCGAAGTGCGCGGCGGGGAAGCGATGGACATGCTCCAGGCGATGAATACCGGTCATACCGGATCGTTAACCACCCTGCATGCCAACAGTCCGCGCGATGCCATCGCTCGCCTCGAGACAATGGCCATGATGGCCGGACTCGATATGCCGCTGCTGGCCATTCGCAAGCAGATTGCATCGGCTATTCATCTCATTGTCCATCTTGCCCGTCTGCCAGATGGGACGCGTAAGATGACCTACGTGACCGAAGTGGCCGGAATGGAGGGGGAGGTGGTTTCCCTGACGGATATCTTCAAGTTTGAGCAGACGGGCATCTCGCCAGATGGAAAAATTTTGGGCCAGTTACGCCCCACCGGAATACGCCCGCTATTTTCTCCCCGCCTCGAAGCAGCGGGCTTCAAACTCGGTGGGGAAATCTTTGGCGCAGGATTTTGATTGCTTCCTCCCGCTTCTTTGCCTCCTATGCCGCTTTCGCTCTATTTGCACATTCCTTTCTGCGTTCATCGCTGCGCCTATTGCGACTTCAACACCTACGCGGGTCAGGAAAGCCGTATTCCCGCCTATGTCCAGGCTCTCTGTCGCGAAATTGAGATGGTTGGNTTGCAATTTCCCGACCGGCAGGCTGTTCACACCGTCTTCTTTGGCGGCGGGACCCCGTCCTTGTTGACGGTTGCGCACTTTGAGCAAATCTTCGCCACCCTGCACAATTCCTTCGACCTTCTGCCTGAAGCCGAAATTTCGCTCGAAGCCAACCCCGGCACAGTGACCCTCGACTCATTGCGCGGGCTGCGTGCTCTTGGCTTCAATCGCATCAGTTTTGGGGTCCAGTCTTTCCATCCAGATGAACTCCGTCAACTGGAACGCATTCATGACCCCTTCGATGTTTTCCACGCTGTGGAGTGGGCGCGTCGGGCCGGATTCGACAACCTGAACCTTGACCTGATCTACGGCCTGCCCGAGCAGCGCCTCGACCGTTGGTCTGCTACCCTCAAACAAGCCGTTGTGCTGCGTCCGGAGCATCTCTCGCTCTATGCCCTGACCCTTGAGCACGGGACCCCGTTTGGACGTTGGGCGGCCCGTGGNCTGCTTCCGCTCCCCGACCCCGACGCGGCGGCGGAAATGTACGAGTGGGCCGGGGAGATTTTGCAAGCCCACGGCTACGTTCAGTATGAAATTTCGAATTGGGCATTGGACGATGGCTTTTCCGCTGGTATTTTGCCGCCTCATTTTGCCTGCCGCCATAACCTGACGTACTGGCGCTGTGAGCCTTACCTCGGCTTTGGCGCTGGGGCGCACGGCTATTTCGGGGGGGGGCGCTTTGCCAATATCTTGCGAATCAATTCCTATATCGAGCGACTTTCCACGACCGATTCCGCGTCTGGGAGGGGCCGATCCTCGTCTGGGCGCCGTTCGCCGTCTTCTCTCCATTCCCCCTGTTCGCCAGCCTGTATCAGCCGTCAGCGCCTCACGCCGCGCGAGCAGATGCAGGAGATGATGATGCTGGGGTTGCGCCTGACGCGTCAGGGCGTATCGGTGCGGGAATTTGCTGACCGGTTTGGGGTCCAGATGATGGACGTTTTTAACAAGGAGATTGACGAATTACTCCGATTGGGGCTGGTGGAATGGGTGCAACTCCCTCTCTCAGGTGGGGCGGACGATTCTCACCTTCGTCTGGCACCGCACGCCCGGCTTCTGGGTAATCAGGTCTTCATGCGCTTTGTGGGGGAGTAATTGAAAGAAACCCTCTGTTTTTCACTCTGAACTGCCCGCTACGGTGCGCTTGCGGCAGGCTTCGGCGGCGACTGTGAAGTGTACCCGACGGGACTGCAATCTCCGTGCTTGGGATGGGAGTGCTTCGCTGCGCCCAACGACAGATTGGGATGCTTTTGCAACACAGCAAATGCAAATTTCAAAAAGATTGGTATAATCAGGCGGCTGGAATCATCCTAATCCATCTCTTCGCGAGGTTCGCACATGAAAGAATATACTACCGAATTCATCCGAAACGTGGCGCTGGTATCACACGGTTCGGGTGGCAAAACAATGTTGGGCGAGGCTTTTCTCCATGTCACAGGGGCTACGACTCGCCTGGGAAAGATCGAAGATGGCACGACGGTTTCGGACTTTGAGGAAGAAGAAATTCGTCGCAAATTGTCTCTTTCCACGAGTGTATTGCCGGTGGAGTACAAGAACCATAAGATCAATGTGCTCGATACTCCTGGCTATACCGACTTTGTGGGCGAGGTCATCTCAGCATTGCGCGTTTCCGATGGGGCGCTGGTCCTGGTGGACGCGGTGTCAGGTCTGGAGGTTGGTACCGAAATTGCCTGGCATTACTGCGACGTGATGAAATTGCCGCGCTTTTTGGTCATCAACAAAATGGACCGCGACAACGCGGATTTCAAGAAAGCGCTGGCCTCGGTGCAGGAATTTTCANCGGTGCGCCTGATTCCCGTCCAGTTGCCGTGGGGTGAGAAGGCGGCTTTCAAAGGCGTCATTGATTTGTTGACCATGAAAGCCTATGCCAACGAAGGAAAGACCGCTGAAGAGATTCCCGCTGACCTGAAATCGGCTGCAGAAGAGGCTCGCACTGCGCTCATGGAAGCCGCCGCCGAAGGCGACGACGCGTTGATGGAAAAGTATTTCGAAAAAGGCTCTTTGAGCGACGAGGAATTGCTTCAGGGGTTGAAGGCGATTGTCCGTTCCGGGACCTTTGTGCCGGTGTTTGTCACTGCCGGTGCGCATGAGAAGGGCATTCTCCCGCTGCTTGATGCCATCATCAATCTGTTCCCCTCTCCAGCAGAAGCGCCGGCTGCGATTGCTCAGGGCAAAGACGGGGAAGAAAAACTGACTTGCTCCGATGCTGGCCCGCTGGCGATTTATGTCTGGAAGACCACCGCTGACCCGTTCGTGGGCAAACTGACCTATTTCCGCATTTATTCTGGCTCGCTGGAAGCAGATGCTCGCATCTGGAACCAGACCAAGGGCGCTGAAGAGCGGATGGCCTCCCTCGCTGTCTTGCGCGGCAAAGAAGCCATCCCGCAGAAAATGCTCCATGCCGGCGATATTGGCACCGTGGCCAAACTTTCGGTCACCAGCACGGGCGACACGTTGTGCGACAAAAACCATCCGCTGACGCTGCCCAAGCCGCAATATCCCAATGCTCTCTACCGGGTTGCGATTTCTCCCAAGACTCAGGCCGATGCAGCAAAGATTACGCCTACGCTCACCCGCCTGTGCGAAGAGGACATGACTCTGTCCTGGTACAACGAACCGGCCACCTTGCAGACCATTTTGCAGGGCATGGGCGATCAACACATTGATGTCGCCATTCGTCGTGCTGAGTCCAAGTTCCAGGTCGGGCTGCTGATTGAGGAGCCGAAGGTTCCCTACCGTGAAGGCATTACCAAAAAGGCAGATGCGAATTATCGTCATAAGAAACAAACCGGCGGTGCAGGCCAGTTTGGCGAAGTCTGGCTGCGCATTGAGCCGTTGCCGGATGCTGAATACGAGTTCACCGATGAACTGGTGGGCATGAACCTCTCTCGCTCTTACCTGCCTGCAATTGACAAGGGCATTCGCGCCACCATGCAGCAAGGTGTCATTGCTGGCTTCCCGATGAGCAACGTTAAAGTGATTGTGTATGACGGTAAAGAGCACCCCGTCGACTCGAAGCCGGTGGCTTTCGAAATTGCCGGTCGTGAAGCGTTCAAACTGGCGGTCCAGCAGGCCGGGCCGGTGCTGTTTGAGCCGATTATGAATGTGCGCATCACCGTCCCCGATGCATACATGGGGGACGTCATGAGCGACCTCAACACCCGCCGCGGTCGTGTTCAGGGAACCGAGTCGGAGCGTGGCCGGACGGTCATCCTGGCGCAGGTTCCTCTGGCTGAAATGCTCCGCTACACCACCCATCTCCGCTCGATGACCGGTGGTCGCGGTGTCTTCAGCATGGAATTTGATCACTACGAAATTGTGCCGTCGCATATTGCCAGCGCCATTATCGAGGCGCATAAAAAGGAACTGGCTGACAAGAAGGAAGAGTAATTCTGTTTCTTGTGGCACAGCGCTTGCTGTCGTTTGTAGAAAAAGGGACAACTGCAAGGTTGTCCTTTTTTGTCTTGACAGATTGCGGTCTTACTATATAATTTACATCAAATTTATCATAAAAATTTGGAGTTTGCCTAATGTTTGCTTGTATGTGTCTGTGGCGGGATTCGTAGCCGCCATATCCTTGCAAAAATCAGATATGTCCACCTGACCGAGGAAACGGCGCGCGAATCCCGCATGTGAAGTTCTATCACAGCGATATTGTCGCCGTGCTGTTGTTTGCCTTTTAAGAGAGAAAAGGACGGGTCAGGTGGCGTTTTATTTTTCAGGAGGGTTGTTATGCAATCCCTTAAGCCCATTGACCATACTGCGATAAGTGTTCATCAAGTGATTATTATTGCGCTCAACATAACTGCGTTTGTCCTCAATCAGTTTTGGCTGGTTGCATGGGTTGCTGTTGTTATGCTCGTGGGCGCCCTGCTGGGACGACCTGGCTTTGGCTTTGTCTATCAATACCTGCTTAAACCGACAGGATGGGTAAAATCGCACCTCTTGCCAGATAATCCGGAGCCCCATCGCTTTGCACAAGGATTAGGTGGCGCTTTCATGCTTTGCGGCACTGTTGCTCTATTCAGTGGTTTCAGTAGTTTGGGCTGGGGATTGGTATGGATGGTGGCTGTCCTTGCTGCACTGAATGTTTTTGGTGGCTTTTGCCTGGGTTGCTTTGTGTATTACTGGTTGAGTCGTCTGGGAGTGCCTGGCTTTTCCAAAAATCCTCCCCCAGACACCTTTCCCGGCATGCGTCCGAAAGGGGTGAAGCATGATGAGCACTGAATTGTTCGGGCGGCTTTTTATTGCGGCGGCTATTTCAGGTCTGGCAATTGCGGCGTACTTGCTCTTTAACTTCTACATACTGCGTCATGCCTCCTCTAAAGTGAGCAAGTTTCCCTTTTACCAGGCTGGTCTGCCTGCTATTGTGTACTTTACCACTCGACTTTTGCAGTGACATAATGTAAGCAGCACCTTGAAAACCGAATAGCCGAACCACGAGACAAAGGGGGGCCACACCGGTACAATACAGAGGATAGC
>JGI24188J35168_1001854_pt1 | contig 11970 bp, 7 predicted proteins | sample YNPBryantNP2012_FD_35168 | JGI IMG/M metagenome (IMG submission 35168) | reverse complement strand
ATCATTGCCCGTATGGAGAGCCGTGGTCGAATTGCCAAACTGTTGCGCGGTTTACGCCTATCGGCGGCACCCGAATCATTACCGGCAAAGGTCATGGCTGATGGCAAAGAGGTTGGTGATCTGACCAGTGCTGTCTGTTCGCCACGCTTCGGTTGGATTGGGCTGGCGTATCTTCGACGGGCATACGCTGAAAGTGGCACGACGGTAACCGTGTTTGATCGTCCGGCAACGGTTTGTACACTGCCGTTTGCAATGCACGAAGCGACAGGAATGAAGGAATGACCCGTACAGCTCGTCGGCGTCAATTGATCGGCGATCTCCAGCGACAGCGCGATGCGTTGCGTCGACAACAAGAGCGCGATCAGCGCATTCTGGCATCATTGTACGCGATTGGATTGGTAGCACGTCATCGACCACCGCTACGCACATTGTTTGAGACAGTTGTGCGTGAATTGCACCACATCTTCGATTTTGATTCCTGTTATCTTGCTTTTTGTGATGAGCGACCAGAACTGTTCAAAGCCGCTCTACTCTACGATGAAGGTCAGATTGAGTTTCTCGAAAATCGTGAATACGGCTATCTGACCGGATTGATCGTCCGTCGCCGTGAGCCACTGCTCTTCCGCGATCTGTTGACCGAANGCGACGCCAGTTTGCCGCCAGTACCGTTTGGTAACACTGCTAAACGCTCACGTTCGTGGATCGGTGTGCCACTGATGATCAGCGAATCGGTGGTTGGAGTCATCTCTCTGCAAAGCTACCAACCCGGCCTGTACAATCACGAAACCCTTGAACTCCTTCAGCAAATAGCCAACGTGATTGCATTGGCACTCGAAAATGTGGTGCTGGTAGAAGAGCAAGATCGACTGAGTCGCGAGTTGACTGAACAGTTGACAGCACGCCGCGAAGAGTTAGCTGCATTANGTACACTGGCTGCGACGCTGGTTGATACCCGTTCATTTGATAATGTGCTCGATCAGGCATTGGAAATTGCCGTCACGACACTCCATTTTGATGCCGGTAATGTGCGTTTGCTCGATGAAACCGGTACGCTGCTCGTGCTACACGCCTGTCGTGGGTTCAGCCAGGAATACATTGAACAGACCCGCCAGATTCCACTTGAGATCAGTCCACTGCGCGAGGTAGTTACCCTGCTGCAACCACGGGTGATTCACCGCGATTGGCAGTCACACTACGATCCGGCAACGTTTCCCCTCCATCTCTTCCCACCNTTTGAGTCAACTATCAATTTACCGCTCTTTGTTGGGCGGCGGGTACTGGGTACGTTAAGTCTGTTCGGTTTTACGCCACGCGAGCCAGCGCCGCACGAGCTGGCACTGGCCCAGTCGGTTGCCAACCAGATTGCTATTCTGATCGAACATAGTCGCCTCACAGCGGAACGCGAGCGCCAGATTGCTGAACTGCGGGCCTTGCGTGAGATTAGTCTGGCCGCCTCAACGGCGCAAACGACTCGTGAGTTACTGCAACGAGCAGCCTTCGGTTTACAAAACTGTATTGATTTGGACGCCTTTTCAATGGTGATTTACGATCCAGAACGACATTTGATTACGGATGGTATNACCCTTGACGATGGACAAATCTACGATTTTTGGATTAACCAACCGCCACCAGCAAACTCCCTCACCGCCCACATTCTGCGTGAGTGTGAACCGTTGTTTCTCTGCGACTTGCCCGACGAGATTCGAGCCTTTCCCGATGTAGAGATTGTTGTTATCGGTGCTGAACGGATCGCACGCTCTTGGATGGGGTGGCCGCTGCTTGATCGCGATGGACGACCGATTGGGGTCGTGTCGGTGCAAAGCTACCGTTCGTATGCCTTTACTCCGCGTGATATGGAGTTTCTCGGCAATATTGCCGCCCAACTTACCCTGCACGTGAAGAATGTGACATTGCATGCGCAACGAACTCGACAAATCGCTGAACTACAGGCGATCAATCAGATCGGCACGCTGGTGGCAGCATCGTATGATCTGAATCGCATTTTGCATGAGACACAGCGGATTGTAATTGATCTGACGGCAGCTTCTGTCTTCTATCTGATGCTATGCGATCCGGATTCACGCCAGATTGAATATGCTATCTTTGTTGAACACAATCATCAATTAGACCACAACCTGATTGGGCGGCATGTACCATCAGCCTCGTTTTCCGAATGGTTACTCACCCATCGCCAGCCACTACGCTTTGATGATCTCCTGACCGATGCGCAGCAGGTGAAGGCCATGGGTATCCAACCGTATTCGATAGGGGCAGCACACCTGATGCGTTCATGGATCGGTGTACCAATCCTTGCGCAGCACGAAGTGGCAATTGGGGTACTGGTACTACAAGATGAACGCCCATACTGTTATGACGACAATACCATCGATGTGCTGGCGCAAATTGCCAGTTTGATCAGTCTGGCCGTACAGAAGGTACAATTACTCACCGAACGTGAGCAGCAGGCACGCGAGAATGCCCATCTCTTTCAAGCAGCGCAAGCACATGCACTTGCTGCTGAGCGCCAGGCAGCCCGTATGGCGCTTGTAAATCGGATTGCCGGTTTGCTGGCTGCTCACCTTGATCAACAAGAAATCCTTGACATCGCCACCCGCGAGTTAGTTCAACTCTTCTGGGCTGATCACACCGGTCTGGTGTTGTTTCGTGACGACAAAACCGGTTTCGTTGCCGCAGAATATCCATCTACCGGCATGGTCGGTACGGTCATCGACCTTCAGCATAATCCATTGGTCGATGTTCTCCGCACGACACGCCGACCACAGGTTATTCTGGATATTGAAAACGATCCACGAGCATTGTCATCACGTGACCGCTGGCGTGAAATGGGATTGCGTTCACTGGTAGTCGTGCCATTGATCAGCCGTGATCGGGTGTTTGGATCGATCTCATTTGATAGTTTTGGTGAGCCGCGCTCCTATGATGAAGATGAATTAGAGTTAATGATGACAGTGACGACCTCAGTCGCGACGGCTTACGAAAACGCGCTGCTCTTTGCCGCTGAACAAGAGCAACGGCGTACTGCTGAGACACTGCGTGAGGTCGCCCGTGTGTTAAGTTCAAGTTTTGACCCCAACGAAGTGCTCCAGCTCGTGTTAGCCGAACTGCGCAAGGTCATAAACTACGATACATCAACGATTATGTTGCTAGATGGACCGATCTTGCGCATCGCAGCGGCAAGCGGTTGGTCACCAGACGAAATTCCTTTAGGGCGCACCCTGCCGGTTGCTACGAGTGGCGCCGGTCAGGTTGTACGTGAACGACGACCGATCTTACTGGTCGCTCCGCCTGGGCAAACGATCTGGCCGCCCGGTGATATGGGGGAACGTATCCTGACCTGGCTGGGAGTACCACTGATTGCCAAAGGACGAGTGCTTGGAGTGTTGAACATCGATGCGTATCGGCGGCATGCCTTCAGTGAACGTGATCTGGAGGTTGCCCTGGCCTTCGCCAACCACGCGGCACTGGCTATCGAAAATGCACAACTTTACCAGGAATCGGTGACACGCGTCGAACAGGAGATGGCGATTGCACGCCAGATCCAGCTAAACCTCTTTCCGCACGAGTTACCAGTGTGTGCAGGCTTGCAGGTGGCTGCACGGTGTTTGCCAGCTCGTGAGACGGGGGGTGATTTCTACGATGTGATTGCGCTCGGTTCCCGACTAGGAGTCATTATCGGTGATGTGAGTGGCAAATCGCTGCCAGCGGCAATGCTAATGGCAGTAGCCCGTTCGACTGTTCGTTCGGAAGCTCGTAATCACGAATTTCCCCGACTGGTACTGACCGAGACGAATCGCTGGCTAGTCGATGATGTGCCACGGAATACCTTTGTTGCACTTGGGTATGCACTGATTGATCCGATTGAGCAACGATTGATCCTGGCCAACGCCGGTCAGTTGTCGCCACTGTTACGACACGCCGATGGCCGCACAACATTTCTGGAAACTGCTGGCGCTTTACCGTTAGGAATACAACGTGATGCACGTTACAATCAACTAGAACTCGATCTGGCGCCTGGCGATACGCTGGTATTCTACACCGATGGGGTTGTTGAAGCACAAAATCATCAGCGTGAATTGTTTGGTTTTGATCGCCTTGAGCATCTGGTGCACCACTGGGGGTACCTCCCGCCAGAAGAACTTCTTGAACGTTTGCTGTCAGCCGTGCAAACATTTAGTGAGGGTCGCAGCCCTCATGACGATATAACGCTGGTGGTGGTACAGGTGGAGAACCATCTCTAACCACTACGGCGACGGTAGGTTCACTTCGCTTCACGATCGCTCGGTGGTGCGATCATAGAAATTGTTCAGATGTTACTCGGTCGTTGATGATGCTCAACTAGCGAAGTGAGTAGAAACATCCCTCATGCACCTGTTACCGTGCAGGCGTGATGACGGCCTATCATCTGCTTCGGCTCAACCCATTTATACGGCATCGGTACGTGAGACGAGGATCGGGAACCTACCTCTACCAGCGCAGTGGCGGTCAGATTGGCGAGAAACACTATCGATCATCAGTGGTATCCACTCGGCCTCATGTTTCATCGCTAAGCTAACCAACCATCTGTACGCTTCTACACCAGAGGGAGCAAGATCGTGTTGAGTGTGATTGAGCCGACAGAATTGTGGTTATTTGTTCTTACCATTCCGCTCATCGGTGTACTATGGTTGAATCGAGCTGAGCTTCTTCGTCGGCTGGGTTGGCGTCGGCTATGGTTGCTCGTGGTGGTACGGTTGCTGATGCTGGCGGCACTGGTGTTAGCAATGGCAGGTCTCCAACTTGGCCGACCAGTGCAGGCAACGGCCACTGTTTTCCTCCTCGATGTCAGCGATTCAGTGGCACCGAGCCAGCGCCTCGCAGCGCTCGATTATATCAAGCAGGCTGTAGCTACAGCCGATCCAGACGATCGCATGGCGGTTGTAGTCTTTGGAGCGCGTGCCCAGGTTGAACGAGTAGCCGAACCACCACGTCCACTTGATCGGATCGATGGGCTGGTCGCCGGCTCCCGAACCAACATCGAAGATGCCATCCACTTGGCGCTAGCGATCTTACCCGGTGGTATGCACCAACGTCTGGTACTGCTCTCGGATGGAGGTGAGAATGTGGGGCAAGCGCTGAACGCTGCTCGCCTGGCAGCGGCGCNCGGAGTGCCGATTGACGTTGTTCCCCTGGTATCCGATCGCGGTCCTGACGAACTNATTGCAGCACTGAACGCTCCATCTACTGCTAGTGTCGATCAGCTTATCCCCCTGAACATTCAGATCGAGAGCGAGATAAGTGGACCGGCGACGGTACAATTACTTGTCGATGGTCAGTTGCGCATCGAACAGCCGGTTATGTTAACGTCCGGTCTCAACCAGGTTTCGTTTACGGTACCGACTGGTGAGCCTGGTTTTCGACAATTTGAAGCGTATTTGATGGCCCCTTTCGATACCCAGGCGGCCAATAATCGGGCTGTGGCGTTCACCTTTGTTTCTGGCCCACCGCGTGTTCTTGTCTTGACCGTTGCCGTCGAACAGGTGGCAGCCCTGATCGCCGCCTGGCGGGCAAGTGGGTTCGACGTCACAATACAATCACCAGACCAGGCTCCCGTTCGTCCGCTCAATTTACGTGTATTCGACGTGGTGGCACTCGTTGATACGCCCGCCAGTGCCGTTCCAACGNCACTTCAGCGCGCACTGACCACATATGTGCGTGATCTTGGTGGTGGTCTGTTAGTGATCGGTGGGCCACAGTCGTTTGGGGCCGGTGGCTGGCGACGGTCGCCCCTTGAACCATTACTTCCCGTCTCGCTTGATCCGCCGGTGCCTGAAGAGCGCTTTGATGTGGCGTTAGTACTGGTGATCGACCGTAGTGGGAGCATGAATGAGGTGGTCGATGGCTTCCGCACCCAACTCGATCTGGCCCGTGAGGCAGCATTTCAGGCCAGTCGGGGTTTGACTCAACGCGATCAACTTGCCATCATCGCATTCGATAGTTTGGCCGACACCCTGCTCCCATTGCAGCGGCTTCCCGATCTGTTTANGATTGAAGATGCGCTGAGTCGGTTAACGGCTGGCGGAGGTACGAACATTCGGAGTGGCATCGCAATGGCTGCTGAGAGTATTGCAACGGCTAACGCCCGCGTCAAGCATGTGATCCTCTTAACCGATGGCGTATCTGAAACTGAATATGCCGATCTGGTTGCTGATCTTTATATGCAGGGTGTGACGGTGAGCACAGTAGCGATCGGGCGCAACACCGATCCGGCGCTCGAGCGAGTGGCCCGCATTGGTGGCGGAAAGTACTATGCTGTTCAGCAGGCAACCGCATTGCCACAGATTTTTCTAGAAGAAACGGTACGTGTTGCCAATCGTGATTTGATAGAAGAGCCATTCGTGCCGATTCTAGCCCTACCCACACCTTGGCTCCGTGATGTTGGCGCATTGCCGCCGCTCCAGGGTCGCAATGTCGTTGCCAACCGAGCGACCGGGCGCATGGTGCTTGCAGCGCCTGATGGCTCGCCGTTGTTGGCAACGGCCCAAATGGGATTAGGGCGCGTGCTAGCCTGGGCAAGTGATCTAACNGGTCGTTGGGCTATTGATTGGGTATCATGGGATGGATTTCCACGCTTTGCCGCCAATCTGGTCAACGAGGTGCTACCACTGAGCAATGATGCCCGTCTATCGCTGACGGCTACAGTTATTGCCGATCAGGTTGAGATTGATCTGACAGCACAAGATGCAGGCGGCCTGCCAATCAAGCTAAACGATATTCGCAGTCGAATAAGTGGCCTGGCGCTTGAACGTGATCTGGAGTTTACTCAGATCGCTCCTGGACGCTACCGGGCNGTCACGACCATTGATCAAGTCGGTGCTTACCTGATACAGGTATATGCTACTGATCAGGCAGATCAACCGCTTGGCAACGCCAGGATTGGTGTGACCGTCAACTATGCACCGGAATATGGACGAAATGCCACTAATCCGGGGTTGTTGGCCGAATTGGTTGCATTGACNGGTGGGCAAGTTGATCCACCACCTGCCGCGATCTTTGCCCCAACCGAACGCACCGTATACGAGGTGTGGCCGGTTACGATCCCATTACTCTGGTTGGCATTAGGCCTGTTACCAATCGATGTTGCCCTCCGCCGACTCTTCGTTCCGCTCCCCGATTGGCAAGCGAAGATGCAACCATATGCGCGGCGCAAGGGGACAGAATCAGTAGAAACACCGGCATCACGTCCAGATAAACCATTGTCGGCGCCACCACCGAATGACGAAGAGCGGATTGCAGCCTTATTAGCAGCAAAACGTCGGCAACGTCGGGAAGAGTGACACTTTATGTTATACTGCCAGCAGAAGATGGTATGTACGTTTAGCGACGGAGTAGCCCATGTCTACTGAACAACCTACAGTTGCCGTGCGGCCTACCGTCTCATTCGCGGTTGCCAGTGATGAAGAACTCGAACGTCCATATCGCGTTATTGTGCAGAATGACGACGTAACGCCGATGGACTTTGTTGTTATGGTCTTGCAAGTATTCTTCGAGCTTGACTATCGACGGGCTGAACAGGTTATGCTGACCGCTCACTATGAAGGACGTGCGCTGGTGACGGTATTACCTTTTCAGGAAGCCCAGGAACGAGTCTATCAGGCTCATCACGCTGCCCGTGAGGCTGGTTATCCGTTGACATTTTATCTTGAGCCTGACGAGTAATATCGTCTGTGCTATAAGTAAATATCTGGTAGGAATGATCTCCANCTGTCGCCTGCACTGTAACAATGGAGTTTTGTACAGCTATGAACTTCCGGCCACGTTTGTTTGCCATTGCCCTGATCTGCATGGCAATTCTCGCCGGGTGTNCGCCAGCACCCCGTTCGACCTTATCGTATGAACCGGCGCTTGCAGCAGAATCAACCCCGGTTTCAGTTCCGCCACTGCCAACACCAATCCCAGTGTATGCACCTGGAACCGAAGTNGCCGGTATGCCAATTGGTGGACTATCCGCCACTGAAGCAGAATCCGTCTTAGCTACTGCCCTGACCGCAAACGTCATCCCGCTCAAACTGGTTGCTGGTGAACATACCTACACTATTGAACCAACCACACTGCAACTACGCCCTGATCTGACAACGTTGCTGGCTAAAGCTGCACCGGCGTTAGGGAGTAACACGCCGGTCAACGTGCCACTTCAGCTCGTCTTCAATGAGGATGCACTCCGTGAGCAGATCCGTGCCTTTGCCGACGAGACGGCCATTCCGCCCCAGGTAACGGTTATCTCTTCAACAGAGGTGCTCTCACGTAGCTTCGCCTATCTGCCCGGACGGGCAATCGATCTCGACCGCTCGGTCGCAATCGTTAGCGGTTTACTCCGTCGTGGTCGGATAACTACTCCCATTGCGCTCACGCTCTGGCCAACGAATGATCAACCCCGTATTTCGACTGCTCAGCTTGCTGAACAGCTTGAGCAAATGGCCGAGGTATGGGATGGTGTCGCCGGAATCTATCTCTACGATCTGGCGACCGGCGCCGAGGTGGCTGTCAACGCCCGCACGGTGTTTCCAGGGGCAAGCACGATCAAAACTGCGATTATGCTCTACGGTTATACAAAGCTCGAAACGTTTACCGAAGAGCAGTGGCAGAAAATGCGTCTCATGATCATCGAAAGTGATAACCTAGCGGCCAACGATATTTTAGCCGCCGGTGCCGGTGGTATCGGTACCGACATCGCATTTCGCGGTGCGGTTGAGATGAGCGAAATGCTCGCCGATCTTGGTCTGGAACACCTCTACCTCTACATTCCTTTTGAAGCTGTTGATTACATTAAACTCTACAACATCAAATACCGTTGTGGGCCTCAAGACCCGGTTGGCGAACCACCATACACCGAGACCGGCTGTGCACTGCGGGCAACTCCTTATGCGATGGGGCAGCTCTATCGTATGATTGACGAGTGTGCCCGTGGTAAAGGTGTTTTGTTAGAAAAATTCGCTCTGCTTCGTCCAGATCGTTGCCAGGAGATGCTCGATCTGCTGGCTGAAAATGCCGATCGGACCCGTATGGTTGCTGGCATTCCAGACGGAATACGGGTTGAGCACAAATCGGGCTGGATCGATAACACACAGGCCGATGCCGGCATCGTTCGCTCGCCAGGTGGCGATTATGTACTGGCTGTGTACGTCTATAAACCGCTTGGCGATAACCTGGCCTGGCCAGATTCGCTCCTTGGCGGCGCCATTGCCGATTTTAGTCGTCTCGTGTACACTGCCTACAACCCGATCCGTCTTCAGTCGGTTGCGCAAGGAGAGACTCCATGACAGGTCTGCCCATCAAGCGAATAGTGCTCTATAAGCACGGTGTGGGCTATTTCGAGCGTCGTGGAACGTTTAGCGGTGAAGTTTTGACCCTTAGCTTCCCACTGAGCGCAATGGATGACGTGCTTAAGAGCCTGGTCGTGATTGATCGCAGCGGGCAGGTACGCAATATCGACTTCGCTACACCTGAAGATCGCGCTTCGTTGCTGTCTCGCGGGAGCATTCACCTCTCAGACCAACGCAGTCTCCTCGACTTACTACGCGATCTGCGCGGACGTACTGTTCGCTTGATGTTGACCGGTAAACAGGGCGAGATCGTAAGTGGTCAGGTTGTTGGCGTTGACGTAGAAGATGAACGACCACTCCGCCGGGCACTGGTGAGCCTCTACGACAGTAAAGAGCGAACTGTCCGGCCAATTGCGCTCGAAGAGATTGTGCGCATTGAGCTACTCGACGACAAGGCACATCACGATCTCACCTTCTTTTTGCGCGCAGCTCAAAACGATGAACGTAATCGCACGGCGACCATTCATCTCACACCCGGCGAGCACGATCTGCTGATCGGGTATGTTGCACCCGCTCCGGCATGGCGGGTAAGTTATCGCCTGCTTTTCGAAGAGAGTGCCGATGATACGTCACGTTGTTTCTTACAGGGATGGGGATTGTTCGATAATCAGTTGGAAGAAGATTTGATCGATGTTGAAGTAACGCTCGTTGCCGGGCAACCGGTCTCGTTTCGTTACCGCTTGTACGAACCGCAAACCCCCGACCGCCCCTTCCTTCAAGATCAACCACGCCCACAACCAAAGCTGGCAACCCGCATGCGTGCTATGGTCGCAGAGATGGCCGCGCCAGAACATTTCACCGACGACGGAGGACTACTTGCAGCAACATCGCCATCACCAGCATTTACCATTGACACCTTGACAGAAAGTGTGCGCTCTGTAGCCATTGGTGAGGACCAGGGAGCACTCTTTGCGTACCGGGTCACGCAGCCGGTAAGCGTTGGTCGTGGGCAGTCGGCAATGGCGCCGATTGTAGGTGCCCAGCTTTCTGCTCAGCGAGAACTGGTCTACAACCGTCGGCGCTTGGAACGTCACCCTCTGGCCGCACTCCGCCTCGTTAACGAGACAGGGCTTACCCTTGAACAAGGGCCAACAACAGTGTTGATCAATGGCGAGTACGCCGGCGAGTCGGTGCTGCCATTCACCCGCGCTGGCGCGCAGTTTGTCATCTTTCACGCTGTTGAGTTAGGAGTGACAGTCACTGAGGCGACACACCAGACCCGTTATCTGAGCGGGATTCGGCTTCACGAAAGCGATCTGCTCCTTGACGAGTATCTCCTCATCTTTCAAGAATATACCATTATCAGCTCACTGGCAACCCCCTGTACGGTCATGATAGAGCATCAGCGCACCGAGCAGACGGAACTGATCGATACACCATCACCCCTCCGCGAAGATGGTCAACTGGCTTGTTGGGCTGTACGTGTACCCGCTAACGGACAGATGACCTTCACAGTTTGCGAGCGACGCCTACTCTCGCGTCGCCAGACCATCAGTAGTCTTACCGGCGAGCAGTTACAGAACTTTCTACGTGATAAAGTCCTCGATGACCGGACGTTCCAGCGGCTGAAGGGTGTGATCAATCTGTTTCACCAGATTGAAGCAGCCCGGCAGACGATGAAGCAACACGAAGCTGAGCAAAAGCGGATTGTTGAACGTCAACAACAATTACGGCAAAAGATCGAACCGCTCCGCAGCGACGGCGAGGAAGGGATGTTGCGTCAACGCTACATCGCGTCACTGGCACAACTTGAGGATCAGCTTGAGCGGCTCGATACCGCTATTGCCGAACAACAAGCTCTCATTCAGAAGCTTACCTCACAGGTCGAACGCCGTCTGCAACGTCTCCACGAATGAAAAAGAATTGTACCCATGGCACGTGATAAACGAACATTCTTATTGATCGTTCTGACAGCTCTCAGCGGTTGGATCATTGCATGGGTGGTATATACCCTGGTCGGATCTAACCGAAACCCTGAAGTGCTCCGTTGGCTGGGGCTGGTGATTTTTATCACACCGCTAACCAGTTTCATCGGTTGGATCGGTGCCCGACCTCACGAATGGCGCTTAGCTGCCGCTTCTTGCGGTGCGCTCTATTTCTTCACCCCCTTCATCGCGGCGCGCATCGAGACTATCATTGCGCCCGAGGCCGCTCGCCAAACAGTAGGGCTGCACACCGTCTATTTCGTCAGTGTATTAATCTGCCACTTGCTAGGGGCAATCGCATTCGCGTGGTGGCGAGGGCGATCCTGAAAAGACCTGGCAGGTACGCGAGCCGTCGACCTGCATGGAACACGAGTGGTCAGGAGCCAGTCGCTATGGTAAACGCGATACCGCGCTCCCGGTAATTGCTGCGCTTACAACGATGCTGATTTTCTGGCGATGCCGCGCCCCCAGCGATACCGCCCCAGTAGGGGTATAGCAGTGTTGTACCCTCGACGATGCCGCACCCACAGCGATGGCATACCTCTGGAGCGCATCAGACTTTTGCCCGACTTGAAGATCAACAGCGTTTAGAGTAAAATTGACACTAACCATAGTCATTGTGTCTCGTATCAACATCTCGCAACGAGAAAGGCAAGACGATGAAA
>JGI24188J35168_1001851_pt1 | contig 11978 bp, 8 predicted proteins | sample YNPBryantNP2012_FD_35168 | JGI IMG/M metagenome (IMG submission 35168) | reverse complement strand
TCAACTAAGGTTTTTGGTATTTCTACTAAAGCTTGACCAACATTTAAGTTCACACTCAAAAAATTAATTTAAGTATGGCTAACTGCTTGTAATTTGTTGACGAAATTGTCTGTTAAAAAACACTAACAATCGCTAAACTAAATTAGAACAACCCCAAAAACTAACTTACCGTAGGCAAACTTGTAACCTACTCACAAGCAATGGACTAAAAAATATTTATGGCGGTGAGGCAGGGATTCGAACCCTGGGTGCGTTGTTAGCGCACAACTCGTTAGCAGTGAGCCGCTTTCGACCACTCAGCCACCTCACCAAAAAAAGCTCGCAAACCCTGACTTATCAGTCTAAATTTGTCAAGCTTAATTAAATTACAAATTTACCCCTTGACAAGGGTTATTTTCTTAGTCATCCTGCCGCTTACACACACGAATATGTTTTTAGCTAGGTTTGTAGTAGTTAGCTTGTTGGTGTTGTCCCTCTAGCCAAGGGGAGGTTGACTACTACATTTACCTAGTTTCAGTCTCCCCTAACCAAAGGGGATTTTTTGTTGAAAAATTTGCTTATGCACCAAACTACCATGTCAGGAGCCTCAGTTTTGCTAAAAACTCTAGTGGATAATGGCATCGAACTAATGACTGGTTACATTGGCGGAGCCATTATGCCAACTTTTGACGAGTTGCCTAAATTTCCCCAACTACGATTCATTACCGCCAGACACGAGCAAGGAGCCGGTTTCATTGCCCAGGGCTACACTCGCGCTTGTGGCAAGTTAATGCCAGTTATGGTACTTCTGGCCCAGGAGCTACCAACTTGGTCACAGCTGTGGCCGATGCTATGATGGATTCAGTGGCTATGTTAGCCATTACTGGTCAAGTTTCCACTAAAGTCATTGGTACCGACGCTTTTCAAGAGACCGACGTGATTGGGTTGATGTATCCTATTACCAAATATGCCGAAATGCCTTTAACTGCAGACGAGCTAGCTGAATCGGTAACTAAAGCGATCTTTATCGCTCAAAATGGACGCACTGGTCCAGTGTGTATCGACATACCAAAAAACGTGCAAATTGAACAAACTAGCCAAACCACCCCTCCTGATCACTTGGATTTGCCCGGAGTGCCAGTAGTCAAACCCGTCTCTTCTGAGGCCCCAGAAATTCAACAGGCAATTAACTTAATCCAACAAGCCAAGCGTCCAGTAGCTTTGGTAGGNCACGGAGCNATTTTAAGCAATGCCGGAAAGGAACTGCAAAACTTTTTAGAAAAAACCAATATTCCAGCCAGTTTTACCTTACACGGATTGTCCTCGTTACCGGCTAGTCATCGTTTGAACTTAGGTATGATGGGGATGCACGGCGAAATTGAAGCTAACCGAGCCATTCAAGAAGCCGACCTGCTGATTGCTTTGGGTATGCGTTTTGACGATCGAGTCACTGGTAAACTTGAAGAATATGCCAAAAATGCCAAAGTTATTCACGTAGAAATCGATTCATCAGAAATCCACAAAAACGTGCCAGCCGACGTAGCTATTCATGGTAACTTAAAAGACGTACTAACAGTGCTAACCTCAAAATTTACTGAACTTACTCCAGAAGCTGCTGCCGCTAGAACCGATTGGTTTGCCACTATCGAACAAAACCGCCAACTTAGTACCAACTACTACCAACACATCTTTGAGCACGGCTACGGTAAATCTGGGCGCTTGTTAATGAGCCGAATTATTCACGAATTATCGGTTTATACCCAAGGTCAAGACAACGTCGTAACGGATGTTGGTCAACACCAAATGCAAACTGCTAAGTTTTACAAGTTTGAACGTTTTAACACCTGGTTTACCTCTGGAGGTTTAGGAACCATGGGCTTTGGTTTACCGGCTGCTATTGGGGTAAAACTAGCCAGACCTAACGAAGAGGTTTGGTGTGTAGTCGGTGATGGTGGTTTTCAGATGAACATTCAAGAGCTAGGCACGATTTTGCAAGAAAAGTTAAACATTAACATTCTGATACTCAACAACGGCTACTTGGGTATGGTTAAACAGTGGCAAGACATGTTTCACAACGAAAACTTTGTAGAAGTAGAATTAACCAACCCAGATTTCAGTAAAATTGCCGAAGCCTACGGAATAGGCTACCGATTTGTAGACAAAGTAGAAGACATTATTCCGGCCCTAGAGTGGTCCAACCAAGAACCAAGAACTACCATTGTGGAATTTGCTTGTGACAAACACGAAATTGTCTACCCAATGATTCCTAGCGGCTGGACTTTTGACAAAATGATTCTCAACGAAGAACACGCCCTGGAAATTCTGAATAAGAAAAAAACCTAAACAACAGTTAGTTTATCATTAAAAGTTGGCTAATTGGTCAGTTGTGACCACATCCAACAAACCCTAAAAAACCAAAAGCAATTACCTATTTAGCCAATTCTAGTCTAGATATCCTGAATGCAGTTCGAATAATTGTTCACAGAACTACTTACTTACCAAACCTAAAAATCTTTTGCCAAACAACCCCGTTTACTTTTCATCTTAACCTGCAAATTATGTCCAAACTGCACACAATTTTAGTCTTTGCCCAAAACAAACGAGGTGTCTTAGAGCGCATTACCATGCTTATCCGTCGCAAAATGTACAATCTAGAAACTATCACTGCCTCAGACACTGAAGTTGAAGGCATTAAAAGGATTACCATCACCTTCTCTCAAGGAGATGCCGACAAAATTCCCCAAATTGTCTCCCAAATCAACAAAATTGTAGAAGTGGTAGAGATCAAGGCTGTAGACAGCCAGCACACCGTGCAAAGAGAAGTTCTACTAGTCAAAATTGCCAGGCCGCAGAACTTGTCCGAGGTCACCAGCTTGGTAGACATTTTTCGCGGTAGCGTAGTAGACGTCTCAGAAAAAAGCGTCATTTTGCAAGTGGCCGGAGACCGTCACAAAACTTTGGGTTTTCTCAATGCCCTCAAGCAGTTCCAAATTTTAGAAGTTGGCTCCAGCGGTATTGTGGCTATGGAAAAATGATTTATAGATCAGTCACTTAACAAAACAATAGGGTTAACTTTTACAGCCGGAATTGTCTGCAAAAAGACAAAGCCACTGATCTACAACCTTGTCAGCTTAAACCAACTTAGAACTTAAAGTCAACCTGACTCAAACCAACCTAAAAATTTAGCTAACACTCTGGCCATACTACCCATAATTAAGCAACTTAGTTTAAAGTGTGACGAGTGGGTTAACGCTTAGTGAAATTTTTTGACAAAAAAACCTACTTGGTTCTGATTGACTTGTGAGTTAGAATATGATTGCCAAACTATTTTCGGCGACTACCATCGGTCTAGAAGCTCAAAAAATTGAAGTAGAAATTGATTTAACCCCAGCTTTACCCAGTATGGTAGTGGTGGGTTTACCCGACAAAGCCGTCCAAGAAAGTAAAGAACGCGTTAAATCAGCCATCAAACAAAGTGGCTACGAATTCCCCCTAGGTAAGTTAACAGTTAACCTGGCTCCGGCCGATATTTACAAAAGTGGTTCCGCCTTTGACTTGCCCATTGCTTTAGGAATTTTGCAACTAATGGGTTATTTACAAACCGAACTACCACAAACCGCTTTGTTTCTAGGAGAGTTATCTCTAGACGGCAGCGTCAGGCCAGTAAATGGGGTTTTAACTATCTGTTTGTGGGCTAAAAAACAAGGTTTTTCCACCATCTTCATTCCCGAAGACAACCAACCAGAAGCTAGTTTGGTTTCTGGATTAACAGTTATACCAGTCAAGACCCTATCTGCTTTGATTGAACACTGCAACGGACGCAACCCTATTCAACCAGTCAAACCAGTTAGTTTAAGTACCCTAATTCACTCTAGCTCAGCACAACCAACCAATGCTGACGGTTATTACCCAAACGACATGGCCTATATCAAAGGTCAAAAAGTAGCTAAAAGAGCTCTGGAAATTGCTGCTAGTGGCGGACATAACGTGTTACTTATCGGAGCCCCTGGAAGTGGTAAAACTATGTTAGCTCGTAGCTACCCGACAATTTTACCCAAAATGACCGAAGCCGAAGTGCTTGAAGTCACGCAAATCTATTCAGTAGCGGGTTTACTCAGTGGAGGTAAAATTATCTTAGAACGTCCGTTTCGAGCGCCCCACCACTCGTCATCGCACATCTCTTTGATTGGTGGAGGTAGCAAACTTCGTCCAGGGGAAGTTTCTTTGGCTCACCGTGGAGTCTTGTTTTTAGACGAATTTCCCGAATTTGACCGAGAAGCTATCGAAGCTCTCAGACAACCCTTGGAAGACGGTTTTGTNACTATTTCCAGAGCCAGTGGTAGCGTTTGTTATCCGTCAAGGTTTTATCTAATTATAGCAGCCAACCCTACCCCTAGCGGTTTTGCTGAGGATGATCCTTTAGCTAGTTATAAACCCCAAAACCGAGCTGCTATTGCCAGATATCAAGCCAAATTTAGCGGCCCAATTCTAGACCGCATTGACCTACAAGTAGAAGTAGATCGCCCTAATAAAACAGATTTGCAAACTAACGAACTAGCTGAACCATCACGCCAAATCTACGAGCGAGTCCAAGCCGCCAGGGATATTCAAACCCAGCGATTTGCCACCGAGGGTATCCACACCAACGCCGAAATGACCCCAGCTTTGATCAGAAAGTATTGTCAACTAGACTCTGACGGAGAAAAACTACTTAACCAAGCCATCGACAAGTTTCACCTCTCGGCCCGAGCCTATATGAAAATTCTTAAGCTTAGTCGCACCATTGCCGATCTGGACGGTAGCTCCAAAATTCAAGTCAAACACCTAGCTGAAAGTTTGCAATATCGAGGACGCTGGGGCTAGGCTAGAATTAGCCTGAAAGTATGACCAACTCAGACCAATCAGTAATTCAATACTACCAATTTACCTCAGAATTAGAGCAATACCTCTGGATTACCCAAAAAATTCAACAATTGCTGGCTCAAGGGTATTCTCCTGGCAACCTTGCCATTATTAATCGCAAACATAAAGAATTAACTACCTTAGCTAGCTTGTTGCAAGCAGCAAACATTCCAATTTTCTACGAAAAAGGCCAGGATGTTTTGCAAAAACCTGTCATTCAACAACTCATTCTTCTACTAAAATTGATTCACTCTCTCAACCAAAAAGACACTCTNGAAGCCGATCATTGGTTACCTACCATTCTTAGTTTGCCGTTTTGGGAGCTAGATGCTATGGATATTTGGAAACTTTCAATTTTTGCCTACCAGCAGCCCACGCTAGAAGGTAGACTATGGTTCACTTGGTTACTCCAAGCCGACAAAGTGGAAGTTAACAACCAAAAACTCGCCCACCCGGAAAAATTCCAACAAATTGGAGAGTTTCTACTGNATCTAGCCAATCAAGCCAAATACCTGCCAATCGAACAGCTAATTGACCAAATTATCGATAGTCACTGGCCCAGTTGGTCGGACTACGACGAAGAGCAAACTAACACAACCAAATCCAGACAAACTAATTTTCACACCAACTTTGCTCAATACTACTTTCACCAACACCTAAACGACCCATTCCTAAAAGGAACCATTCCTATTGCAGCCGTAGATTTTCTGTCTAATTTACGTACTCTCTTGCAGACTATTCGCCAGCACCGAGCCAAAGAAGTTTTATACCTTCCAGACTTTTTAGAATTCATCCAACTTGCTGAAAAAAACCAGATTGCTATCATCGATCGAAGTGCCTATGGCAGTAGTAACACAGGTATTAACTTACTTACAGCTCACAAAGCCAAAGGTTTAGAGTTCTCGGTAGTGTTCATCCCTAACTGTAATCAAGACTACTGGTTTGGCAAAGGTCGAGTAGACAAACTTGGCTTACCAGATAACATTGTTTTAACTAAAGACCAAGAGAACGAAGATGATTATCTACGCTTGTTGTTTGTGGCCATTACTCGAGCTAAAGATCAACTTTATCTAACTCGCTACACTACTACTGAGGACGGCAAAACCCTCGAACCCATTGGTTATCTAGAAACTTCCCTACAAACCCTTAATACCCAACCTAGGCAACCCTTAGACTCTAATAACGAAATCACTAACTCGGCTAATCTGCCAGCCCAAGCTTTGTTAGTCTGGCAACAAATTACTAGCCAACCTAATCATCTCACCGTGTCTACCAAGAGTTGGCTAAGCGATCTATTGGTTAACTATCAACTATCGGTCACCCACCTAAACGATTTTCTAGACTTAGAACAAGGAGGGCCTTTAACTTTTGTGCAAAAACACTTACTCAAGTTTCCCCAAAGCCCCAGCGCTCAAGCCGCCTACGGTACCGCCATGCACAAAAGCATTACCTTTTTACTAAGCCAACGAAGCGATACTATTACTTTAGAACAATTGCTCAAGTTTTTCCAAGATAACTTGCTGGGACAACGTCTGCACCCTGAGGACTATCAACGTTACGCTTACTTAGGTAGCCACAATTTAACCGTGTTTTACCATTACCGAGCAAATTTTAAGTTGACTAATTATCAGTTAGAGTATGACTTTAGCAACCAGTCGGTACAGCTTGGTCAAGCCAAATTGACTGGTAAAATCGACTATTTGGCTCTTACTGGTATAACAGCTACCGTCATCGATTTTAAAACTGGTAAGCCTATGTCTAGTTGGACAGGGCGAACACCTCAGGAACAAACGAAGCTCTGGCGCTATCGTAACCAGTTGATTTTTTACAAATTACTAGTAGAAAATTCTCGTAGCTTTGGTTCAACCACCAAAGTACAAACTAGCTCGTTACAATTTTTAGACGCCCATCACCTATCTAACCCGCAACCCGAAAACCTAGTGCTCTCAGCCCACATCGCCGAGGCAGAAGTTAGTCAGTTAAGCAAACTGATCCAAATTGTCTACCAAAAAATTCTCACCCTAGACTTTCCAGACATCAGTCAATATCCTCCAACCTTTCAAGGTACTCAAGCCTTTATTACTGACTTGCTAAAGTAACCCTTAATCAACAGCAACCCAAAAACCACCAGGAAATTGAGCTTTGGTAATTGTAGTAAAGCTATTTTCGGGCCACTGCTGAGCCAAAAATAAACTTCGCAAATACCAACTTTGCCGATTCAGCAGACACAGATTGNCACACCAAACCCCAAGCTACAGACTGTCCAAAAGTAGCTGATCTTAAGTAGATTCAGCCAATAATTGTAAACAGCTAAAAAATTCAACTATAATCTTAAGCGATCCTTAGTTAACCCAACTTACCAAGACTCNCCGTCTGTTACCANAATCAGCTGATGGCTATTACTAAACTTNGGTTTAATGTATTTTGCCTACTTAGACCAATCAGTTCAGCTAAACCTAAAAGCTCATCTAGCCAAACTGCAAACCATCAGTCAAACTCGTGTTAACTGTTAGTTAACTAAGCAAAAACCCCTAAAACTCTCAAGCCTGAACTTCTAATAAAATACTAATAAAATAACCAACCTAATATTAAACTAATAAGTATTGATCAAGTATTGAGCATTCATCTTGGGACCACCTCCAAAAAACCCTAGCCAAGCTTGACAAAAGTCTCACAATTCCTAATTTCCTACCAGCCACCAAGCTGGTTTTTACCAAAAAAAAGTAGAATTTGGTTAATCAATGGTTAATTGACAGTTAATGGCGGTGTAGCTCAGTTGGTTAGAGCGTGGGACTCATAAGCCCAAGGTCGGTGGTTCGATTCCACTCACCGCTACCAAAACTGGTAAACAGCAACCGTTGTTTTATTAAAGTCATCGTCTCAAAATTGTTTGATCTCAAAAATAGTTTACCTTCGCTATCAATTCGCCTGCGCTTATCACACTTAGACTTAGTCTAAGTTTAGACCTCGACTAAAATTTAAATTCTAGTTTTGACTGAAACCGTTCTTTAGAATTGAGTTTAGGCCCAGCTGAAGGTTTCAGCTTACCACAAACTGATTTTGGTCCACCTGCCCAAACTAACTAAAATAAAACTGTAACATGACTTTACGACAAGATATCGANGACTTTCTCACTTACTGTGAAGTAATTAAGCAATACTCAGCCAACACTGTGCGCAATTATCGTCGGACTCTTGAAAGGATGGCTGATTTTTTTGAAAAAATTAAGATTACCAAAACCAAAGACATTGACCTTTTGGCCGTCAACAAATATCGCCAATACTTAGCCAAACAAGTGAGCATTCGTAAAAGCCAGTTGTCTTTAAAAACCCAAACCTACCAGATTGTGGTGTTGCGTAGTTTTTTAAAGTACATGCTAAAACAAAGAAACCTGGTGTTAAATCCAAATAGTTTGGAACTACCCAAGACTCGCATGCGACGTATCGAGTTTTTGTCAGACCAAGAAATTCAACTGCTAATTAAAACCATCATTAACGACCGAAAAATTCCGGAAATCCAAAGAAAACGTAACCAAGCCATAATTTTGACCATCTTTGGCTCTGGACTAAGACTGTCTGAATTGTTAAACCTAAAAAAGCACGATCTACCAACTCACGATAACCGGCTCATCATCCAAGGCAAGGGGGGCAAAGTAAGGACCACTTTTTTGTCTCCCTACAGCCAAGAAGCTATTCAAGAATATCTTCAAAGTCGCAACGATGAAAATCCCTATCTATTCATTGCCCATAGTCACAATACTGCCGCTAGCAGTCAGCACCGCCCCCTAACCTCCCGAATGGTGCAGTTGATGTTGCAACGCTACGCTCGCCTGGCCGGAATCTTTAAGCACATCACCCCTCACACTCTCAGGCACAGTTTCGCTACAAAAATTTTGTTTGAAGGTGGCGATTTACGCTCGGTGCAGACTTTACTGGGTCACTCTAACATTTCTACTACCCAAATTTACACTCACGTAACCGACTGGCAAATTCAAAACTTGTACACTAAAGTTTTCGGCAAAAAGAAAAGTTCTTTATCTAATCAACACGGATTGATTTGGTAGTTAAGCCTTTTTAGCTAAGAGCAAAAGCTAGACTAACTTGTAAACTAAGCCCGCTAGAATTAGCTTTAATCTCTCAGTAGACTACTAAATTAAGCTAGTTTTGATAGACCCTAAAACTAACCAAAAAAATACAACCACTAATTCAGCCAATTCCAACAAATCGATCCGCAACTGAGGGATCTAATCTAACTAGAAGTAAAATAGTCCATTTGTTTGCTACCTTGTCTCAAGCATCAAGTTGACACCACTAAACTCGACAGGTAAAACCATGTCGACTAAAAAAGCAAAAATTACGTTAATTTATGTTTATATTGGGACTTTAAGTATAAGCTCTTCCTTGAGCCTAAATTATGACATAGTAAATTGGACTTAGTATTACACTTTTTTTCGGCTGGTAGCGCTGGTCTTAGCTTTTATTTTTCGACTATTTGACTTGGACTTAGCTGATTCAGGTCGACTTTGTGCAACGCTGCCAGTTGTTTGTAGCAACTCCTGAAGCGACACCACTGTATGTTTGTTGCCTACCTTATAATCCGGACAAGCCACGTAGGGTTTCAAAGTACTTTGCGACACTCGAACCGCTAAAGGTTTACCACATTCCTGACACACTAAACCCTGAATTATCCCACCAAATTCGGCTTCGGCTTGTTGTAAAGCTGCAGCGTATTCTCGAAAATTTTTAGGATAAATACATTCAGGATGATTAGGATTTTGGTAGTACTCGCCATACCGACCGGTTTTTAGAACCAGTCTATCACCATATTTTGGACAAACCACATCCGTTTCTAAAACTTGGTACTTCTGTCGATTTTGTTTAAGCTCTTGAGCCTTGGTGTCGACCAGTTGCTTAAAATCCCACCAAAAATTGTGTAAAAAGTGAGTATAGTCCAACCTACCCTGACTAATCTCATCTAAATCAGCTTCCATTTTGGCTGTCATTTGGCTACTGGTAACCAGTGGAAAATTCTCCACCAAAAGATCGTTAATGCGCATTCCCAAACTAGTAGGAATTAGTGTCTTAGGGTTGTTCTCCACGTAACCTCGATCGTACAAAGTGCTAATAATAGTGGCGTAAGTACTGGGTCTACCAATACCCAACTCTTCCATTTTCTTAATCAAACTAGCTGGCGAATAACGAACTGGCGGCTGAGTAAATTTTTGCACACAAAACAAGTCGCTTAAGTACATAACTTCTCCCATCTTGGGTAATGCGGGTGTGTCCGCTGGTTGCACATTTTCTTCCCAAATAGACTTAAAACCAGGATGAATAGTCCAACTAAGAGTACCCACAAACTCATCTTGACGCGTGTTCATCAGAACAACGTTTACTTCTTGTCTAACTTCTTCAGTCATCTGTGAGGCTATGGTTTGTTTCCAAATTAGGTCATACAANTTCCAATGTCGGGGTGGCAATTTGCCACGTAAACTGGCTGGAGTTAGCCAAGGATCGGTAGGACGAATGGCCTCATGGGCTTCTTGGGCGTTGCGGCTTTTGGTGGGGTAGATTTTGGGTTTAGCTGGTAAATATTCAGGATATTGCTGTTTAATCAGTTGGCGGCTTTGCTCGATAAAATCACTAGCTAGGTTAGTGCTATCAGTACGCATATAAGTAATCAGAGCTACTGGACTACCATCAATTTCCATTCCTTCATACAAATCTTGCGCCAATTGCATGGTTAATTTAGGAGAAAAGCCTAATTTGGAAGAAGCAGCTTGTTGCAAAGTGGAAGTGATAAATGGAGGTTTGGTGGCTATGGTCTTGGTTTTTTCCGTCACCGACACTACTCGATACTCGGGATATTGCTCAATGCCCTTAAGCCAAGACTCAACCTCAGTTTGACTATTGGGTTTGGCTGCCAAAATTTGGCCACCGATCTTGGTTGGCTTAAACCAAACCTGTTCAGTGTCTGTGGGCCAATCACGACTACCTTCCTTAAGCCAGTGGAAGTTCACTTGTGTCACTGCAGTTGTTTGAAACCGACCCTTAATTTCCCAATATTCCTGACTGACAAAATTAGCAATTTCCTTCTCACGTTCGCAAATTAAGCACAAAGCCGGCGACTGCACTCTCCCAGCCGACAGCTTGTAATTGCCCATTACCGTCCATAAGACTGGTGACAACTTGTAACCCACAAGCTTGTCTAACACTTGCCTAGCTTGTTGCGCCTCGACCAGCTTTAGGTTCAAAGGTCTAGGATTATTAATTGCTTGCCAAATGGCTTTAGGAGTAATCTCGTGAAACTCTAGCCGCTTTACCTGAGTTTTGTCAGATATACCCAAAATCTCTGATAAGTGCCAAGAAATCGCCTCGCCCTCCCTGTCCGAATCGGTGGCAAACAAAATTTGGTTGTTAAACTTTTTAGCCAAAGTCCGAATTTCGGCAATTACTTTTTGTTTACCAGAAACAACTTCAAAAATCGGTTGAAAATTGTTATCTATATCCACCCCGCTAATCTCAAGTTTACGACCGTCTGGGGCAGTGTTTTTATCTGACAACTGACGTACATGTCCAACAGAAGCCTTCACTACATGCTGGTTACTCACTATCTTGGCAATGGTCTTGGCCTTGGCTGGCGACTCAACAATAATTAGCATAACTGGCTAAACTTTTTCAGACAACCAGTGAAATTGGCTTTTTGTCAAGCCACCGTCCGCAAAACCTAACCAAAATCCTCAAGCTAAACACCCTATCTAACCACCTAAAATTCCGATCAATCGACAAACTAAAAAAAGTAGGTTATACTCTTGCATAAACAACAAACAAATATTTTATTCAAATTAAAAATTAATCCTATGCTAATAATGAAACCAGATCGGATATCAGATCTAGCTGAACGCAACAGCGAAGAAAAAGCAACAAGAGTTGACGCTGCCCAAGAAGCACAAGATAGACCACGATCGAAACTAAGAGCGCTTTGGGAAGGACTGATACCGAAGTGTTACGCTTTTTAGACAAGCTCTAGAAAGACTAAGAAATTCTACAAATCAAACAGCAATAGATGAGTTAACAAATCAAGCAGAAAGAGATGAGTTA
>JGI24188J35168_1001827_pt1 | contig 12059 bp, 10 predicted proteins | sample YNPBryantNP2012_FD_35168 | JGI IMG/M metagenome (IMG submission 35168) | reverse complement strand
TCCATCTCAGGCAGTTTTTTCAGAAGACCCGCTACGCGCAGCCACAGCCGATGGGGCATGGCCGGCGAACCTGAGACCGTCTCTTTTGCAGGGACATCCTTGGCCACGCCTGACTGGGCGGCCACTTTAACGCCATCCATCCCAATTCAATATGGCCTGCAATCCCCGCCTGTCCGCCTATCATCACGCCTGCCCCGATTCGGGCGCTGCCTGCGATGCCCACCTGGGCTACGAGGATACANTGCGGCCCTATTTGAACATTGTGGCCGATCTGCACCAAGTTGTCGATCTTGGTGCCGTGACCTATGCGGGTCTCGCCAAAGGTGGCCCGGTCTATGGTGGTATTGGCGCCTATCTCCACATCATCCTCTATGACCACCCTGCCTGTTTGNGGAATCTTCACATGGCCTGAAGGCCCTTGGGCATAGCCAAAGCCGTCACTCCCGATGACAGCACCGGCATGAATGATGACATTCTGTCCGATGTGTGTGCCTGCATAGAGAGTGACATTGGCATGAATGGTAACCCCGTCTTCGATGGTTACACCATCCCCGATATAAGTAAAGGAATGGATGGTGACTCGATTTCCGATGGTTACATCATTTCCGATGTACACATGGGGTAGAATGGTGACCTCTGGAGAGATGTGGCAGTTATGGCCGAGAGTGACCTGTCCGGCAATGCCCTGAGCACAAAATTCCCTTGCATTCAGCGCGGCTGCCAGCATGGCATAGGCCAGATAGACATCCTTTACCAAGATGGCAGGTCTGGAGATGGGGTATGGCCAGGTCTGCGGCAGAATCACGGCGCCTGCCTGCGATGCCTCCACCGCCTCTTTGTATGAGGGATTTACAGCAAAGCTGATCTCCTGAGGGCCAGCCCGATTTAATGCCTGAATGCCGGTGATGGAGAGGTCTTCAGGCCCCTTGAGCTCCCCTTGCAAAAAGGAGGCGATTTTGCCCAATGTGTTGAGTGTGTGCTCCGTAGCCATAGACCTTTAGAAGGTGCCTCCCATTCTAAACTCCCAGTTGCTCTTATCCTCGCCGGGCTTGTTGTCCAGGTTATAACCCCATTCCACTCTCAACGGGCCCATGGGAGAGAGCCAGCGAATGCCCAGACCCACGGATTTCCGCATGTCTGACAGGGTATAGCCCTGGTCTGTTCCCCACACATTGCCCATATCCAGGAATGCGACGCCGTTTAAACCCATGTCCTTGATCAGCGGGAAGATGGTTTCCAGCTGCACAAAGGCCATATCCTCACCGCCGATACGTTCGCCTGTTACGGGATCGATGGGGCTCACACGACCGGATTTGAAACCTCGAATGGAATCGATGCCGCCCAGGAAGAATTTTTCATAGATGGGCAGCCTGCCGCCGCTACCCTCTGTCACATAGCCTATGCCGCCCCTTGCATGTCCCACCAGGCTCTTCCAGATGGGGTGATAGTAACTCAAGGTCCCTGTCCATTTATAGAAGGCTGCATCGCCACCCAACATGCCGCCTGCATATTCAAATGCCACGGTGTTGTACCAGCCTTTAGAGGGCAGATAGAAGTCATTTCTGGTGTCATAGGCCAGTTTGAAGCTTAGGGAATGGGTTGTATGGATATTAAGAGAGTCCCGAATGAAGATGGAGGCATTCTCGCTCACATCAGAGAGCTTGGTATAATCCATTCTGGGCGATACAAAGAACTTGAGGTCATCGGTCAACGGATAGCCGAAGGTCAGTTCCGCACCGGTGCTGTCCTTGGTGTAATCGTCGTATGACACCTGCCAGTTATAGATGCTTGACCCGAAATACCACTGGGTGTCAAAGAGGTATGGCTCCGCAAAGTTCAAAGAGAACCTGTTGGTTACAGNGCCGAGGATTCCCTTAAACGAGAGCATTTGGCCCTGGCCCAAAAAGTTTCTCTGNCTGATCTCGCCCATAAACATGAGCTTGTCCACGGAGCTGTAACCTGCGCCTATGCTAAAGGTGCCAGTCGGCCGCTCCTTTACCTGCACATCCAGCTTCATGGTATCTTCCTGAGAACCCTTGGTGGGATTCAGGTTGATGTCCTCAAAATAGCCGAGACGTCCCAGACGGTCCTTGCTCTTCTTGAGGTTTGTGGCACTGAACGGNTCGTCTTCATTGACACGCAGTTCGCGACGAATGACCTTGTCGATGGTGCGGGTGTTACCTGTGATCTCTATGCGTTCAAACTTGACCTTTACGCCTGTCTTGACCTCGATAAGGATGTCCACCACCTTGCGNTCNGNGTCCTTGCGAATCTTCGGGTCTATGTCTGCATATGCAAAGCCTTCATCCGCATACATGTCTGTGAGTTTGAGGATGTCCTTGCGCAGTATCTCCTGGCTGAAGATCTTTTCGTCCTTGAGTTGCATGGCGGCCAGAAGCTTTGCATCGTCATGGAAATAGTCCTCCTTGAAGGTGATGGTCCCCACGCCGTAGCGCTCTCCTTCTTCCACAGGAATGGTGATATAGATGNTNCTNCCTTCCCTTTTTACGATGGGCTGCCCCACTGTGGCGTCCACATAGCCTTTGTTGTGATAATAAGCCGCTATGCGACCAATATCCCTTTCCAGCATATCCGACTTCATGGCACCCGCATCGCCTTTTATGATAGCCATGATGTTTTTGAAGGATGGATACCAGAAGGGCTTTTCTTCTGCGGTCTCCATGAGGTCCCTCAGTTCCTTGCTGGAGAAGGCCTTGTTGCCCTGAAACTCAATGGATTTGATGGTGACCTTCTCGCCCTCTTTGATGTCGAATGTGATATCAGCGGTATCCTTGGCTGCTGGAGTTACAATGGGTATTATGATGGTGTCTGCATAGCCTTTTTCCTCATACAGGGCCTGAATCTTCTTGATGTTGTCCTGCAGCAGCTTGTCCCGAATAACGGTAAATGGTTTTATGTCTATGGCATCCCGAATCTTGTCTTCTTTGAGGATCTTGTTCCCCGTGATCTTGATCTCTCTCACGGCAGGCTTTTCCCTGACCAGATATGTGACCACCTTACCGTTTGCCATCCTGAATATCTACTCTCACATCCTCGAAGAAGCCTAATTTGTAGATGGCCTTGATGTCCTCCGAGACCTTTTTGGTATCGAAGGGCTGCTGATTCTGCAGGGAGATGGCCTGGCGGATGGCATCGGCATCTACTCGGTGATTGCCCTGCACCACTATCTCTGCCACCAGGTCCAGGGATTTGAGCGAATCCCTGATCTGTTGTTCCAGTTCGTTTAGAACGGGTGTCAGGTCGGAGGTCTGACCCTGGGCATAGAGGGTGGCTGTCTCTGTGCGGGCGGTTACATTGGCCATGCGCAGGTCCACACTTAAGCTATTGCCTAATTTGCTGATGCTGCCGTATATTAAATAGTTGATTTTCTTTTTCTTGGCCTCATTAAAAGCCACTTCTGTGGCATCTGCTGTGCCTCCCATGGCATCATCTGGCAGTACAGTAACACTCAGACCTGCTGTCTGAAGACGTCTGACCATACCGTCCATAAGGTCCTTTTGAATACGGGCGCCCTCCAAAGGCCCCATATATATCAACGGAGCTATTGCAATAGCCAAGGTCTGTTTTATGGATTCAGTTTCTTTGGCAGATACAGCGGCCTTTGTGTCGGGGGCATCAGCCCAAAGGCTACAGGGCTGTAACATAACTGTTAGCACCAAAAAACAGGATATCAGGCCTTTTAAAAGGTGTATAAAACCAAATTGTGTCAATGTTTTCATATAGTTCCTTTTATCATCCCTCTGTTTTGTAAATTATGGATAGTCATCGGCCTATTGCCCAGGATTTCAATTCATCAGAGGAGAGCTCTCTGGCCTTGCCCTCCCCTAACCCTATGATCCTGTTCATTCGGGCTGCCAAGGCCAGATTGTGCGTCACGATTACAGTGGTGGTGCCATGCCGTCTATTCATTTCAAAGATGAGCTCTGCCACCCGTTCACCTGTGTGTTCATCCAGATTTCCTGTGGGCTCATCNGCCAATAAAATGGCCGGTTGCTTGACCATGGCGCGAGCCAGGGCCACTCGCTGCTGCTCCCCTCCGGATAACTCCTCCACTCGATGGTCCCTACGGCTGGCAAGCCCCATCTCTGTTAAAATGGCATCGGCCATTTTTATGGCATCTTCTCTTCTCATGCCTGCTATCAAACAGGGCATCATGACATTTTCTATGGCAGTAAACTCNGGCAGCAGGTGGTGAAACTGAAATACAAACCCCAAGGTTTTATTGCGGAATCTGGACAGTTCCTCATCGGACAATGCTGAAATATCCTCCCCGAAATGCAAGACATTACCTGTTGTGGGCCGATCCAGGGCACCCATGATGTGTAAAAGGGTGGTCTTCCCCACACCTGATGCGCCCACAATACCTACCACCTCTCCTTTGTAAATGGTGCAGTCAATGTTGGTCAAGATGTCCACCTTTACCTTGTTGCGAACATAGGTCTTGGAAATACCTTGCACTCGTATTGCAGCTGAATCATGTGTCATCTCTGCCCTGAACCCTTCTCCTCTGGCAACAAAAAGGCATGGCCTTTCCTGCGCAGGTCTCTGACAACTGATAGTGACCGCCTTCCACCCGCAAGGCCTTTCCAAGGACTATGGCCTCAGCTATATGTCTTCTAGCCTCCATCAGAATGCGTCCAAAGGTCTGACGTGAAANCCCCATTTTGATACATGCCTCTCCCTGATCCAGCCCCTCCAGATCACATAGACGCACGGCCTCCAGCTCTTCCACTGTGAGGTTTATTTCTTCCAGTTCCTTTATGGGGATGCCACGCGGCTTGAAGTAGGTGGCCACCGGCGCCTGTTCCACAATACGGCATTTTGGAGGTCTTGACATATTTTATCCCTTGAGAATGGTTTTAATAGCCTTTATACACCGTTCATTTTCCTCAGGCCTGCCAGCGGTTATGCGAATATATGTTGGGAACCCGTAGGCGGACATGGCCCTAACTATGACCCCAAGCCGCAGCAGCCTTTCATAAACCATTTTAGCGTCCATTGCCATATCTACCATCAAGAAATTGGTCTGACTCGGCAACACACTAAGCCCCATCTGTGTCAGTTCGTCTGTTAGATATGCCATGCCTGACCAGGTTATTTCAAGGGTTTTTTTCAGGTGTTCTGTATCATCAAGTGCGGCCTGGGCAGCGGCCTGGGCAGCGGCATTGACATTAAATGGCTGTCTNACNCGGTCGAGTAAAGAGGCCAGCACTGGGTGCATGACTCCATAACCCACTCGCAGGCCTGCCAGACCATATGCCTTGGAAAATGTGCGCATCACCACCACCCGTTCGTCTTTTTTCATGTAATTCAGGCCGGATGGAGTCTCTTCCCTGACGAATTCGGTGTATGCCTCATCCAGCACCACCACTACATGGGCAGGCAGGGCTGCAAGAAAGGCCTCGAACTCACGGCAATCTATGACTGTGCCCATGGGATTGTTGGGGTTATCCAGAAAGATGAGGCGCGTGCTGTTGGAGACGGCCTGGGCTATGGCCTTNAGGTCGTGGCGGTTATTTTTAAGGGGAACGATGCGGTTTACGCCGCCTGCGGCCTGTGTGACCTTTTTATACACCAGAAAACTGGGCTCACTGCTGACGACCTCCAGGCCAGGCCGAATGAACACACGGGTCAAGAGCTCGATGATCTCGTTGGAACCGTTTCCTATCACCAGGTTTTCTTGGGAAATCCCATGTATTTCGGCCAGTCTTTTTTTGAGGTAGTAGGCGCTTCCATCGGGATAGCGATGCAGGCTTAAAAGATGGGCTTGAATGGCCTGAATCGCCTTGGGCGATGGACCGATGGGATTTTCATTGGAGGCCAGTTTGATGGCATTGGTCACGCCATATTCCCGCTGAAGCTCATCCAAGGGCTTGCCAGGCGGATATGGCACCAGTGTTTCCAGAAATTCGGGTATGTCTAATTGTAGTTTCATGGCTGCCTCGAAAAATAAACCATTACCGTTTTACATTTTTGCCTTCTTGCTGGGNTTCTTCATATGTGGTGGAGATTTGAAAGCCATCCACCTCCACGGATGAATCACCGTTTACCACGATGCGCACCTGGTATTCCGTCTCTAAGGAGCAGAGTTCCGTGCGCTTGTTGTTGAGCAGATAGAGGGCCAGATGAGGATGTGCATCTATGGTAAGGGTCGTGATGGTCTTATTACCATGTTTTTTTGCACTGGAAAGCACCTCGCGAATGCGCCGGATACAGGCGGGCGCCAGGGACTCTGTGGAGCGTAAAATGCCTCGGCCGTTACAGCAGGGGCAGGTCATGAAGCTGGTGACCTGTAAGGGAGAGCCGATCTTCTGTCTGACTATCTCCATAAGTCCGAATTTGGAGATGCGGGAGGTCTCTGACCTGGCCTTATCCCGTTTCAAACATTCCTTCATGTGTTTTTCTACGCGCTGCCTGTAGGAATTGGAGCGCATGTCTATGAAGTCCACTACGATTATGCCGCCCAGGTCTCGAAACCTGAGCTGCCTGGCGATCTCTTCTGCTGCCTCCAGATTGGTCTTGAGGGCGGTGTCTTCGATGTCCTTTTCGCGAATATTTCTGCCGGAGTTGACATCGATGGAGACCAGGGCCTCGGTGGGTTCTATGAAGATATAGCCGCCTGCCGGTAGCTCCACCTTCTTGTGAAATATGCTCTCCAGCTGGGCCTCTATGCCATAATGTGAAAAAATGGGCAGTTCACCCTTGTATAATTTGAGACAGGAGACCTGTTTGGGCGAGATGATGTGCAGGAAGTTCTTGATGGATGTAAAGGCCGTCTGGTCATCTACAACTATCTCCTGCACATCGCTGTTTAGGTGATCCCGTAAAAAACGGGTGATGAGCTCCCGATCATGGTAGATGAGGGAAGGGGTCGGCGCGGATTGGGCCTTTTTCTTGAGGATATTCCAGAAGCGGATGAGATATGAGAGGTCTTTTTTGATCTCCGCCTTGGAGATGCCCACTCCGGCTGTTCGGGCTATGAGGCCAACGCCTTCTGGCCTTTTGGCCTCTGATAGGATATCCTTGAGTCTTTTGCGCTCCTCTTCATCCTCCACCTTGCGGGACACCCCTAATTGATCCGAACCCGGCATCAGGACCAGATATCTCCCTGGTATGCTCAGGTATGTGGTGACGAAGGGGCCTTTGAGCGGAGTCTCCTCCTTGGCGATCTGCACCAGCACCTCGGTCCCCTTGGGGATCAGGGAGATGACCTTGGATGAATCCTTTTCATAGCCGTAATAGTCGGGATGTATCTCATCCAAAGGCAGATATGCGTTTCGATTGAGCCCGATGTCCACGAAGGCGGCCTGTAAGGACGGCTCTATGTTAGTTATACGGCCTTTGTAGATGTTGCCTCGGGTCTGGGATGCCCCTATGGTCTCCATCTGAAAGGCCTCTAACCTGCCGTTTTCTAAAAGCGCAGCCCTTACCTCTTCCCTGCTGTCCACGTTTATGATGATCTGTGNGTTTTTTGAATGGGTTTTCTTTGTCATAGGTTTTGATATTGTAATCTTCAGCAGTTATTGTTGTGAGGCATCCACAGGACGCCGTGGCAATTCAGCCGAGTTTGAAATGAAATAAAAGGTCTTCCCTTCCAGTATGCGACGCTGAAGCATGCCCGTGTCTTCTATGCCTTGCAGCATGTCTTTCAGTGTCTTTGAATCCAGTTGCGTGACCGACATAAGCGCATGAATATCCATGGGCCTTCTGGTCAGCATGGCTGAGATGTCGCTTGCGGTCCACACGGCAGGCCCCCGTTCCTTGATGCGGAAGTCAGCGATGATCTCGGTGTTGCCGCCCAATGCCCCTTGAATCGCCTGGAGTTCCTGCAGGGAAAGGGGCTTGGCCCATTCCACGGCGGGAGGACGGTTTACTGTATTGAGCTGTACCTTCGCAGGCTGAATGAAGTTGACGGCCTGTTTGAGGGCGTCTATGTCTTCTGGTGCATCGTTTATGCCCTTGACCAGCAGCACCTCCAGCCACATACTGCCCTTGAATTCGAGTTGCAGGTCGTGCAGGCCCTGAATGATGCGCTGAATCGAGAGTTCCTGACACGGCCGATTCACCCTGCGAAAGGAGGTCTCTCTGGCTGCATCGAGGGATGGGAGCAGAATGTCCGTTTGCGCCACAGCATTTCGCACATCAGGGTCGCTCAGAAGGGTGGCGTTGGTCAGCAGGGCCAGCCGGCCTATTTTCAGCACATCCTTTGCAAAGGAGACCAATCGGCCGAGGTCTTCATGCAGGGTGGGTTCGCCAGATGCGGTGATGGTGAGTGTGTCGAAGTGAATCCCCCTTTTCAGCAGTCCCGCCAGCTCTTCCTGAATGGGCTCTATGGGCCTGTAGCGGTCTTTTTTGCAGGTTTTTTGCAGGGTCGGGCCTAATTCGCAGTAGATGCAGTCCAGATTGCAGACCTTGTGGGGCAGTATGTCCACTCCAAGGGACAGGCCGAGTCTTCTGGACGGCACGGGGCCGAAGCAGTATGTTAACGGTTTATTTTTTGAGGNATCCATTTTAAATTGATTTTAGTGTATAGTTCCATAAAAAGAAAGGTTCAAATACGCCCATATGTCCCAAAATAAATGGACAGGACAGGATATTCAGCACATCCTCTTGGCTGTTTTTATTACCCTGTTTTTTACAGTGCGCAAAGGCCCCATAGACGAGGTCATCATAATCATGGCCAAGCACCTCTGGGCCTATGCCATTTACAGCATCGCCACAGTACTTATCATCGTGGGTCTTACCAAAAAGATGTTTAAATACGAGGTCACGTTTAGGCAGATGGTGCGATGGGCAGCTTATTTTGCGGCATTTTGTGCTGTAAGCCAGTTTTTTCACGAGGCATTTCAGGCCTTGGTTCAGTCAGGAAAATGATGTTGTTGTCTCAGTCTTCCATCAAAACCTGGATATACCTTCAGCACATCAAGGGCATAGGCAATCTTACCCTGCATCGTTTAATAGAGCGATTAGGTTCGCCTGAGGCGGTGTTGGAGGTCAAAAACTGGCATGAACACGCGAATTGGTTGCCTGAACGCACCATCTCTCTGCTCTCTGCTGGCCCTGATATAAAGNGTGCAGAGGAATCCTGGGCAATCTTTCGGCACATAGACGCCTGGGCCTGTTCTTATTTGAATGAGCAATACCCTGAATGCCTGCGTCAGATCCCCAATTTCCCCTTGATACTCTATGGCCAGGGCGATATTTCCATATTAAAAAGGCCGGCAGTAGCCATTATCGGCGCCAGAAAATGCAGCGCTTATGGCCGCAAGGTAGCCCAAGAACTGGCTGCCGGACTGGCACGAAACGGCATCAATGTGGTTTCAGGCCTTGCGGTAGGTATAGATACAGCCGCTCATCAAGCCGCCCTGGAGGCAGGAGGGGTCTCCACAGGGGTTAAGGGTTGTGGTCTGGATGTCTGGTATCCCAGGCACCCACAGGAGTTTTTGCAAAAGATGCGGGCTTCAGGGCTGATCCTCAGTGAATTCCCGCCTGGCACTCGGCCTGAAGCCAGGAACTTTCCCTTCAGGAACCGCATAGTCAGCGGGCTTTCCCTGGGTGTGGTAGTGGTGGAGGCCTGCAGAAAGAGCGGCACCCTCATTACTGCCTCCTGTGCCCTGGAGCAGGGNAGGGATGTCATGGCCGTACCTGGCAGTATCCATGCCCCTACCAGTGCCGGTGTACACTGGCTCATTCGGCAAGGTGCAGTTCTGGTGGAAAATGTGGAGGAGATCCTATTTCAAATAGGCCTTGCCCCAGACACAGACACCTCTGGCTCCATGAATTCATATAGGCAGGATGTGGCTGATAGTGCATCTTTGAGTCTTAAGGACACACTAAACAGCTTGACTACTGAGGAAAAACTGGTATGGGATAGACTTTCATCGCAGCCCATACATATAGATGAACTAGCCGAGGTCTGCGGCCTGCCAGTCTCCGATGTGAGTATTATTTTATTGCAATTGGAATTGAAAGACTTGGTAGAGGTCATGCCTGGGCAGATGTATAAGACCTGTTTTTGAAGGTATGCCAAATAAGATGCATTGCTGTGTGTCAAAATTCCTTTAACTTGGAGTAAATATGACAAAAGGACTTGTAATAGTGGAGTCGCCCACAAAGGTGCGCACTCTTAAAAAATATCTGGGCAAGGATTTCAATGTAGCCGCATCCCTGGGGCATATCAAAGACCTGCCCAAGAACAGGCTGGGCGTGGATATAGAACATGACTTTCAACCTGAATATGAGGTCATTCGAGGCAAGGCCAAGGTCATAAAGGACCTCAAGCAGCAGGCGGCCCAAGTGGAGCATATCTATCTGGCACCTGATCCGGATCGAGAAGGAGAGGCCATTGCCTGGCATTTGGCCCATGAATTACAGGATAAAAAAAGAAAACAGCGGTTTTATCGCGTGCTCTTTCATGAACTCACAGAGCGGGCTATTCAAGAGGCCATGGCCTCTCCCAATGAATTGAGCCAAAGTCGCTTTGAATCCCAGCAGGCCAGGCGTATTTTGGACAGGCTGGTGGGTTATCAGATCTCGCCCATCTTGTGGGATAAGGTCAAAAGGGGGCTTTCAGCAGGTCGGGTGCAATCCGTGGCATTGAGGCTCATATGTGACCGAGAAAGAGAGATAACGGCCTTTGTGCCTCAGGAATATTGGACATTAGACGCCCTGCTGCAGGCAGCTCTTCCTCCTGATTTTTCTGCCAGGGTGGTGTCTTATAGGTCTAAAAAGCTGACCATGGGCACTGAAGGGGATGCCCGGCAAGTGGAAGCCGCCCTAAAACAGGCTGTGTTTCAAGTGGTCAGAGTGCAGAAAAAGGAGCGCAAAAAGAACCCACCTCCACCCTTTATCACCAGTACCCTGCAACAGGAGGCCGCTAAACGCCTGCGTTTCAGTGCCAAAAAGACCATGTCTGTAGCCCAAGGCCTCTATGAGGGCGTGGAACTGGGCACAGAGGGACCTGTCGGTCTTATAACCTACATGAGGACCGACTCCACTCGCATCAGTCAGGAGGCGGCAGCCGAGGCCAAGGAATGGATAGTAAAGGAATTCGGCCAGGAATATGCCGAGACCACCACAGCCCATCACAAAAAGGTGACACATGCCCAAGACGCCCATGAAGCCATTCGTCCCACCTCTGTGTGGCGCCACCCTGATTCCCTCAAGGGCATTTTAGACAGGGATGCCCTTGCCCTTTACGAGCTCATCTGGAGGCGTTTTGTGGCCTCACAAATGTCTCCTGCCATTCTGGACCAGACACAGGTGGATATCAAAGCAGGGGATTACGGGCTGCGAGTAACCGGCACGGTCATGAGGTTTCCAGGATTTACATCACTTTATATTGAAAAAAAGGACGAAACTCAGGCAGTGCAGGAAAACTCTACCTCCACCGAGGTGGACTTAGAGGATGCTGGCAAGGTAGTACTCCCTCCCCTGAAAGAAGGCGATGTCTTGACCCTCAAGGAATTGATTTCAAAACAACACTTCACTCAGCCGCCGCCCCGCTATACTGAGGCCAGCCTCATCAAGGCATTGGAGGAAAATGGAATCGGCAGACCAAGCACCTATGCCACCATTCTGTCCAACATTCAAAATAAGGACTATGTGGAGATGCGGGAGCGCCAGTTTCACCCCACGGAGCTGGGTATGCTGGTAGTGGATCTATTGGTCAAACATTTTTCACAGATAATGGATGTGGGTTTCACTGCGGACATGGAAAGACGGTTGGACGCAATAGAAGAGGGGACCGTTTCCTGGCTCGAAACCTTGAAGGGATTTTATGGCGGTTTTCAGGAGGCCTTGGAAAATGCGCGAGAGCAGATGGTTTCTTTGAAGCGCGATGGTATCAAGACCGGCATAGTCTGTGAGAAATGTGGCGGCGAGATGGTGATAAAATATGGCAAAAACGGAGAGTTTCTGGCCTGTTCCAACTATCCGGAGTGCAAGAATACCAGTAACTTTACGCGAAATGAACAGGGTGAAATAGTGTTAGCCAAAGACGCCCCTGTGCCAGACAGGCCTTCTTCCGAGGTGTGTGA
>JGI24188J35168_1001826_pt1 | contig 12060 bp, 7 predicted proteins | sample YNPBryantNP2012_FD_35168 | JGI IMG/M metagenome (IMG submission 35168) | reverse complement strand
AAATCTTCCCGCCGCGGAATGCCATAGTGCTCGCGCACCACCGCAAACAACTCCGCCTGTTTTACTGTGTCAATCCCCAGGTCGGCCTCTAAGTCCAGGTCGAGATCGAGCATCTCCACCGGATAGCCCGTCTTTTCGCTCACTGCCTCCAGCAGGAACGATTTGATTTCCTCGCGGTCAACCCTCACAACAGGCTGAGACACCGCAGATTCCACAGCAGCAGATTCTACAGCAGGGGAGGCTGCTTCTCCTGCAGTAAAAACTTGCAGGGAGTTGCTTGGGGGCAAAACAGCCGAGGGCATGATTGTTTGCTCAGGGGACGCGGCCCAGGCTGTCGGTCCGCAACCGTATTCCCAACGGGAGGCAATCGGTTGGGTAGGAGGCACGCCCTGGTCGCGGATACGCAACGTTCGTTTGACAATTTCCAGTTCTGGCTCCGTATAACCGGAAATTTCTGCGAGCCAGCGCTGATACTGAGGACGCTGGATGCGCTCGCCCTGACCTGGAATTCTGCGGAAAAGGGCCATGGCAATTTGCGAACCAAAACCTGCACCAAGACGCAACGAGTATTGCACAGGATATTTGCCTCCAGTTGACAGGTTGAGGTTACCTAATGCTGAATCAGGTTCGAAGCCATCGTGAATGTGCGCAACGGGCGGAACGAGTCCATACTCCAGCGCTTTGGTAGCAAGAACATCCTCAATCCCGACTCCCATGGAGTGACCGGTATATCCTTTGGTATTTGCGATGATTAGCCGATCAGCATGTTCGCCGAATACACGACGGAGAGCATAAATTTCAGCAGAGGCACTTCCTCCACGAGCAGGTGTGTAGGTCTCGTGGGAGACAAAGACGGTGTAAGGAGCAATGGCGGCACGCTGAATCCCAAAACGACGTTCGGCAGTTTGAAGGAGAGTTTCCATAACCTGGCCGACATGTTCAACATGGAGGCGCGTGCCATGATAGGCGCTATTAGCCGTCACCGTCGCCAGTAGCTCACAAATAGCCCGCATGCCGCGCTCGCGGACAGCATCTTCTGATTCCACCACTAAAGCAGCCGCGCCCATGCCAATAATCATACCGTTCCGGCGGCGATCAAATGGCAATGCTGCCATCCGTAATTCGCCCTCTGTTGTGGCCGCACCGCTTGCCATGAGGGAGGTACCGATCCATGGTAGCAAAGTGTCATTGGTAACATCGTCGCCGGCAATGACGATAACCCGGCGAGCGCGCCCGCTGCGTATCCAATCTTCTGCGATGGAGAGAGCATGGGTTGTCGAAGCGCAAGCCGCATTGACATGGGTATTCGGCCCACGCGCACCGATATATTCGGCAAATTGGGAATGTCCCATTGCCAAAACGCGAAAGATGTAGTGACGATCGAGATGATAATCGAGGCGAGCAATCTCAGATTCCAATGCGACAATCCGCTGCTCCATTGCGGTCTTTAACTCCTCTTGCTGAGGAGGAATAAGAGCAAGCATCCGACGTAATTCGTCAATCTGGCGGCGAAGGAAGAGATCCTCATAGAAATTCTCTGCCTCTTCCGCCATGCGATTTAGCCCAGGAAACGCAGAGGCAAAGATGACGCCGGTTTCATCGGCCAGGGCCTCGGGTAATTTCCAACGATCGGGCAAGTAAGAATTGGTACTGGTGCGCTTGTAGGACATCACCAGAGGGATACCGGCATCTCGCAAAGCCTCAATCCCCGCAGCGATGGCAAGTTGTGTAGAAATGTCCAGAACCTTGCACCTTTCAGCAGGAACACCAAATTCTTCTGTCAGGTCAAATTCACCCCGCAAACCGGCTAATTTGATAGTTTGGTCGAGCGTCTCAATAGATTGCAAGATGGCTCCTGCCTCGCTTTTGACCAGCCGCACAGGACGTCTGTCCAGCATTTGCTGACGCGCCTTTTCAGGAAGAGCGTCAATGCGCATTTCGCCCTTGAGCAAAGCGAGGATGTTGTCGTCTTCAAAAACGCGGCGATTGCGACCAGGCAAGCCCAGCCCCGCTCCACTAATAACCACTGAGCCGGTAATAGGCAAACGACCTGTTTGCAGTACAGCAGAAACATTTTCTTGATGAGAAGAAGGAAGGGCTCTTTCGGTCAAAGAAACAGACACTGCTGGGGTAGTAAAGTCCCCTGTGACACCAGCAGCATACAGGCGACACAAAGCCTCATGGAAACTGAGAACATCGCCCTTGCGAGGATGATTGGTTGAGAAGACGACCACATCTGTTTTTTCTTTGAGAATATCGGTTGCCAGGGTACTGAGCACACGCTTGGGACCGACTTCTATGAAAACACGCGCTCCTAACTCGTAAAGACGTTGAACACCCCGCACGTACTGAACAGGTGAGGCAACTTGTTGAGCCAGCAAATCTAGAATCTCTTCGCGATCTGTCGGATAGACATCACCGGTTACATTTGCAATCACAGGTAATTTAGGGGGCTGGAGGTTCATTTTTTCGATGAAGCGGCGAAGAGGTTGACTGGCAGGAGCAACAATTTTGGTATGAAATGCGTGTGAAACAGGAATTTTTGTCGCCTGAAAACCTGCTGCCAGAAAAGCCTGAATCGCGGCTTCAACGGCAGGAGTTTCTCCGCCGATGACACACTGGAGAGGACTATTGAGATTTGCGATGACAACGTAGCCAGGAATCTGTTTCAGGATGGCTTCAACTTTTTCGATGGGGGCAGAAACAGCCGCCATGCAGCCAGTATCTACCAGGGTAACACGCGTCATTTCTTGACCGCGCGCGCTGACCACGCGAAGGGCATCCGAGAAAGCAAATACGCCAGCAGCAACAAGAGCGCCATACTCGCCCAAACTGTGACCAATGGTCAGGTCGGGATGAACGCCGTATTTTTGTAATAGCCTGAAAAGCGCAACGTTTACAGTCAGGATAGCAGGTTGAGTCAGCGTTGTATCTCGCAGTTTCAATTCGGCTTGTTCAATAGCGACTTTATCGCCGTCAACAAAAATACATTCAGAGAGAGAGCGACCTAAAATCGGCGTCATGGTCTCATCTGCTTCGCGGAAGGTCTCGGCGACCACCGGTTCGATGTCTCGTAATTCGCGCAGCATGTTCACATACTGAGACCCTTGCCCAGGGAACAGGAAAGCTACCTTACCGGGTCTCCCGCTTCCTCGATACACTCCTTGCAAAGCAAGGGCTTGCCAGGCCGAGGGTGAATCAGTTTCTAAAGCATGAGCGGCTTTGTGGGCGCGAGCAAGGAATTCCTCGCGATTGCTAAAATCAATGACCAGCCGCTCCATCTGGCCAACCTCGTGTGGAGCAGGGCAGAAAGAGGGCGGCATTTCTCCTTGCTCAGTTTGACGAATTCTTTCTTGTAACAAACGGCGCAACTCATCTACTGAACTGGCTCCGATGAAGAACAAGCCACGATACGGCTTGAGAGAGGTATCTTGTTGCTTTGCGTCGGAAGCAACCACCGAAGGCAAAGGCGCTTCTCTGGCAGGGATAGCAGCGGGGAACACTTTGCGCTCACCCTCCAAAATTCCAGGCCGATATTCTTCCAATACAACGTGGAAGTTCGTGCCACCAAAGCCAAAGGCACTCACTCCCGCCCGACGCACCTCACCGGGACGCACTTCCCACGGACGAATCTGGGTGTTGACATAGAACGGGCTGTGAGCAAAATCAATGTTCGGATTTGGCTTTTCAAAATTCACTGATGGAGGCAATTCACGAGCGTGGAGAGCCAGAACCGCCTTCAGTAGCCCCGCTGCCCCTGCTGCACTTTTGAGATGACCAATATTAGACTTTACCGAACCGAGTGCTACACTGCCAACCCGCAGATCAGTAGCGCCAAAGACAGTATTCAAGGTAGCCACCTCGACGACGTCCCCCACAGCGGTTGAGGTTCCATGGCCTTCAATCAGACCTACTGTGGCAGGAGAAACACCAGCATTCTTCCAGGCCCGCTCGATGGCGCGCTGCTGCCCCAGTGGATTAGGAGCCGTAATGCCTTTGCCTTTTCCGTCGCTACTGGCGCCAATACCACGAATGACAGCATAGATTTTATCNCCATCTCGCTCAGCATCAACAAGGCGCTTAAGCAGAAAGACAGCGGCCCCTTCCCCCATGACAAAACCATTTGCCCCTTGCGCGTAGGGGCGTGAGCCATCCGGGCTAAGGGCACCGATTTTGCTAAATTTCACGAATGACTCGGGCCCCATGTTACGGTCCACCCCGCCCGTTAGAACCGCATCAAATTGACCAAAGCGTAATCCATCCACAGCGGCTTGTAAGGCAGCCAGAGAGGAAGCACATGCTGCATCTGTAACGAAATTCGGGCCCAAGAAATTAAAAAGGTTGGCCACCCGACCAGCAATCACGTTAGCCAATTCGCCTGGCATGGTATCTTCCCAAATCTCAGGGAAACGAGTTTGGACCCCTCTGCTCATGCCCTCAATGAGCGCCTCTTGCGCATCCTTTGAAAGTGCCTGGAAAGCAGGAATTCCTTTCAAAATCTGCAAGTATTCAGGCAAATGAATACGAATAGTGGAGAGGTAGTGGTGTTCTCCTGCCATTGCATTCCCCAAAATAACGGCTACACGCTCGTGGTTCAGGGGGCGCTGAGGATAACCATAATCTTGAAGGGCCTGATAGCAAGCCACAATTGCCCATTGTTGGGCTTCGTCAATTGCACCTTGAATCTTGGGAGGAATCGCCAACCCCATCTTGAACGGTTCAAACTTAAACCCCCGCACCCATGCACCAATTTTGCTGTAAGTCTTATCAGGAGCCTTTGGATCAGGGTCGTAAAAAAGTTCGGCACTCCAACGATCAGGAGGTAACTCAGAGATAGAGTAACGAGCAGCACGCAAATTTTGCCAAAAAGTAGGCACGTCGGGCGCATCAGGTAAAATCGCACCAAGACCTACAATTGCAATTAAATCTTTCATACTAGTCCTCACATAACAAAAAGATTCTGTTGCGCCGGCCTTACCGCAGCGCAACCGACTTAAAAAAAGAGTTTGCTAAAGAGGTTTATGAAGATAGCAGTAAGCCTTACTCAAATTCAACCAGTAAGGCCCCTTTTTCGACCTGGTTGCCAGGCTTCACCGTAACCTGTCGAACTTTGCCACTACGCGGTGAGCGGAGTTGCATTTGCATTTTCATAGACTCCAGGACAACCAGCGTCTGATTTTTCTCTACTTCCGCCCCCTCCTGGACGAAAACCTCGACAACCAGTCCATGCATAGGGGCCAAGAGAGATTTAACGCTCGTATCGGCTTCGCGAGTGCGCTTACGAGTGGCCCGTGTGGAGATGCGAGAGAGAACACGTTGACCACCACGCAGCATCACCTGGCAAGTTTCATCATCCAGTTTGCTCAAAAACAATTCCAACGCATAAGGTCCATGGCGCAGCATGTGCAAGCCATTTGCATTGAGCAAAAACATTTCTGCATCAATTGGCTCCCCATTGACGGTTGACTTGTTGCGTGAGATATTGACATGGTAAGTACGATTTTGAATTTGGACAGTGTAAAGGGACATTTTCATCTCCTTGTTCTACCAATTTCAGTAAGTTCTCGCTGGAATTCTCTCTCAGGCAGTAGAAACCCAAAGAAAGCGATTTCGGTTCGCGTTGACGATCAATGAAGTGCTTTTCTCTATTCGCCTCTCATCTGCTCTTTCCAGGCTATCATTTGCCAGTAATTGAGTGGAGAAGATTGAGCCATGTGATCGGTTTGTTTTTGCTGCCGATCGGCAAAAAGCGCTGCAGCATAAGCCAATTGACGTTCAAGTTCAGGAGGCATGGAGGGAGAAGCGGGGCGAAAAGAATCAAGGTAGGTAGTGGTGACGTCTCCACGCAAGAACGGTGCGCTTTCAATGATTTGCAACAAAAAGTCAATGTCGGTGCTCACCCCCCCAATTTGATACTCGTGCAAAGCCCGCCGTAAGCGTTGAATCGCCATACTCCGGTCATTTCCCCAGGCGATAACCTTGGCCAGCAAAGAATCATATTCGCTACCGATGCTCATTCCCTGATACAAAGCGCTATCAACCCGTATTCCTGGGCCGCCGGGTTCTTTCAAATAGAGCACTTCCCCCGTAGAAGGCATAAACTCGGCTTGTGAATCTTCCGCAAGAATACGGGCCTCAATCGCAGTGCCGCGAAGAATGATTTCGTCCTGTCGCCAGTGGAGAGGTTCGCCCAAAGCAAGAGCAATTTGCTCTACCACGAGATCAAGATTCGTAACCATCTCAGTGACGGGGTGCTCCACCTGAATACGCGGATTGACTTCAATGAAATAAAAACGGTTTTTCTTATCCAGCAAAAATTCGACCGTACCCAGGCTGCGGTAGCGTAGGCTGCTTCCTAGTTTGATCGCAGCGAGATGAATCTGTTGACGAAGATCATTGGAAAGAGCAGGAGCAGGCGCTTCTTCAATCAGTTTCTGACGTCGTCTCTGAATGGAACATTCGCGTTCTCCCAAACAGAGAACATTGCCTTCCCCATCGCCCAAGATTTGTACTTCGATATGTCGTGCTGGCTGAACAAGGGATTCTAGAAAAACCGTATCATCCTTAAACGCCGAACGCGCCTCGCGACGAGCAGCCTCGATCATGGCAGGTAATTCCTCAGCAGAATGTGCCAAACGAATTCCTCTCCCCCCACCTCCCGCTGCAGCCTTAACCAGCACAGGATATTCGATCTTTTTTGCCATCTCTACTGGCAACTGACGAGGAAGAGGTTCATCCGTTCCAGAAATCACAGGCAAACCTACCCGCCGCGCAAAGCGACGTGCCGCCAGTTTATCGCCCATCAACGCCACCGTCTCAGGGCGAGGGCCAATGAATCGAAAACCCTCCGCCTCCACAGTGCGAACNAATTCGGCATTTTCAGACAAAAATCCATACCCGGGATGAATCGCTGTTGCACCACTCTGCCGGGCAGCATCCAAAATCGCAGCAGGGTTCAAATATTGTTGCTTTTCCCCAAGCGGGATTGCTTCATCAGCATAGCGTACATGGAGAGCAGAAGCATCCACATCCGTGTACACTGCCACGGAGGGAAGGCCAATTTCCCTGCAGGCTCGCAAAATACGCACGGCGATTTCGCCACGATTGGCCACAAGTATCTTTTCTCGTTTCATTGTCATTACTATTGTCTAGAGGGGGATGTTGCCATGTTTCCGCGCCGGAACAGGAGCACGCTTCTGGCGTAACACATCCAGCGCGACGATCAATCGCTGACGAGACTCAGCAGGCTCAATAATGTCATCAAGATAGCCATGATTAGCCGCTAAAAGCGGTGTAGCCAGCCTGGAACGATATTCCTCAATCAATTCTCGACGGCGCGTTTCAGCATCAGGACTCGCCTTCAATTCTTTCGAGTAAAGGATATTGACCGCTCCTTCCGGCCCCATCACCGCAATTTCGGCATTTAACCACGAAAGATTGATGTCACCGCCCAAATGTTTGGACCCCATCACAATATATGCGCCGCCGTATGCTTTGCGCAAGATGAGAGTCACCTTTGGCACGGTTGCTTCAGAATAAGCATAAGCCAATTTGGCGCCATGGCGAATAATCCCGCCATGTTCCTGGTCGGTACCTGGCAAAAATCCAGGGGTATCTACCAAAGTAACAATGGGGATATGGAAGGCATCACAGAAGCGAATAAAACGGGCTCCCTTGTCCGAAGCATCAATGTCCAAAACTCCTGCCAAAACAAACGGTTGATTCGCCACAATCCCCACCGGGTGCCCATCCAGCCGTGCAAAGCCAATAACCAGGTTAGGTGCGTATTCCTCCTGCACCTCTAAGAACTCACCGTTATCTACAATGCAGTGAATCACCTCGCGCACATCATAAGGCTTCTGAGGATCAAGAGGAACAAGGTCAGCAAGTTCGGGGGTCTCTCGAGCAGCATCATCTTCCGGAGGACGCCAGGGAGGCGAAGTCAGGTTATTTGACGGCAAGAAAGACAACAACCAACGGACATGATTCAAAAGCGTCTCTTCATCCGGCGCAGTAAAATGCGCCACCCCACTCCGCGTCCGGTGAACGTTGGCCCCCCCCAACTCATCAAAACTAACCTCCTGGTGAGTCACGGCTTTGACCACCTCGGGGCCAGTAATGAACATATGAGCCGTCTTTTCAACCATAAAAATAAAATCAGTGATGGCCGGCGAGTAAACTGCCCCTCCTGCACATGGGCCCAGGATCACCGAAATTTGAGGGATGACACCCGACGCCTGAACGTTTTGATGAAAAATAAGCCCATAGCCAGCCAGCGAATCGACCCCTTCCTGGATACGTGCTCCGCCCGAATCATTGAGACCAATAACCGGGGAGCCCGTCTTTCTGGCAAGTTCCAAAAGATTGGCAATTTTCCGACCGTGTGCTTCTCCTACCGACCCTCCCATGACCGTAAAATCTTGCGCAAATACGTACACCGTACGGCCATCTATTTTGCCATAGCCCGTCACCACCCCATCCGTGTATGGGTGGGATTTTTCCATCCCCATGCCGGTAGAACGATGGGTAACAAACATCCCAATTTCGTGAAAAGTACCAGGATCTAAAAGCACTTCAAGACGTTCACGAGCGGTCTTTTTATTTTTAGCATGTTGAGCTTCAATACGTGCTGCTCCTCCACCAGCAAGGGCTTCAGCACGGAGTTCGGCAAGCGTAGGGTTTTGCAAAGTCATAGCGGTGGCATCTCCATCCCGATTGCAATTTTATTCTTCTTGAGAAGGAAAAACGGTTCCCCAACGATTTTGGAAACCTCGAAGAAAACCAACAATCTTCCAGGCCGCCGGTAAAGCAGACGCTGCCGCTATGACCTTAATTGCATCCCCGATCAAAAAGGGGAAAAAGCCAGCAGACAGAGTTTTGGCGAAGCCGACAAAAATTGCAAGCCATGGCAGCCCAAAAAGGTAAATAACAACTTCTCCTGCCATGAAAGTCACAATCGCAGTCCCAAAACGACGGTCTTTGCCTCGTTCAGCCAGCAACCCAACCACAAAAGCGGCAGCCACAAATCCTACCAAGTACCCACCCGTCGGTCCAAACAGGCGAACCAGACCAGCCGTTCCTCCCGCAAACACCGGCAACCCTACAGCCCCCTCCACAAGATAAAGCAAGAGACTCAATGCGCCATATCGCGCCCCAAGCACTGCTCCAACCAGCAAAACCGCAAATGTTTGCCCAGTCAGTGGAACGGGAGTAAACGGCAACAGAATACTGACTTGCGCCATGAGCGCTACAAGTAAACTGCCTCCTACTACCAGTAAGGCAGCACGCACGCGCTGATTCAGGCGAGGAAAATATAAATCGAGTAGAGTAGGTGCAAGAGCTACGTTTATCATGTCTTCAACCTCCAATTGCCAAAAATTTTCCCTCAATATAACCCTGACCAAGGCTCTGAAGTTACGCCTTTTTTCCCTTGCATCCAAAATTCCTCTTCCTTTCCCAGGAAAATTGACAGCAAAACTAACTGCCCTCAATGCAACATGCCGAGAAGATGGAACGCGCGGTTCCCCCCCTAATCAGACCTCTGCTAGAGTTCAGTCAAGTTGCCCCAGGTTTCCAGATAAATTCGCCCCTCGAGGCCGTTGAGATTTACAGATCGCCCGTTGCTATGACAACAGAGAGCATGGACAAGTAATCACCCCTCTTAAATTTAGGGTTCATTGGGAATCGCCGTGGTTAAGCCAGATGTGGTGGTCTGATGCAAAACAATCGGTAGCCATTCAAGTCCAGGAAGAGGCGTTGAAAGAAGTGTTTGAGATTGAACAGGCCATAACAACGGCGCTTCAAGACCTTGATCTTGTTGTTCAGGCCTTCCACAAAGGCGCTGTTTTTTCTAGCAACAAAGTAGTTCGTGATAGGCTCCCACAAGCGCTTCAAGGTTTTGATGAAGTCGTCAAAACATTTGACGCCACTGGCGGCCACATGTTCCATCCACTGACTCAACTTGGATTGAGCCTCGCATTTGGAAATAGGTGCATCAAAGATAGCGGTCAATTCTTCTTGCAAAGCATAAGCCGCCTTGAGTTCGGGCGAATACGCCAGCAACAGGTTCAACGTTTGGATTTGCGTCTCATTCAAATCTTCTCGTCTTTTGCGCACCGCCCACAGACTGCCTTTGAGTTGTTTGTACTCGCTTTCGGGAAGTTGCGCTTTCAACCGTTTCATCTCGCGTTTGCGCAAGTCATCCAGCCCCTTGTGGTAGGCTTGGGCAACATGAAAGCGGTCAATGACCACGCGCACGTTCGGTAGTTCCTCGCCCAAGGCTTCGAGGTAGCCTTCGTACATGTCACAACAAGCCGTATGGATCGTGTTTTTCAGCGCCTCGGGGATCGAGCGCAGGAATTTGGCCACCGTTTCCTTGCGCCGATCGGCCAAAACGCCCAACAAGACCACTTGTCCATCGGCCAAGCGTGCCGTGACGATGACGACGAAGTCTCGGTGTCCTTTTTTCAAGGCAATTTCATCCAAACCGATCGTCCCCAGATGGCTGTACTGTGACCAGTCTACTTCTGTTGCAATCAGCCTTTCCAGCGCACCCAGAACGCAGTCATAGGAGACCTGTTCTTTGATACTCACATCTTCTATCGTCGAATTCACCAACTGTAACAAGAGGTATTTGTCGTATGCGCTCGCATTCGGGCTACCTGACTCATGCCATTCCAAATCCTCTGTTGTAGTGGGATGGTCCTCGCACTCCAGGCATTGATACCGCCGTGGACGATAGCGCAGGTAACAGGCTCTCCCAAAAACAGGTAAGTATCGTACTGTCACCCAATTGCCATGTCCATGAAACTTGCTGATCACCCGTCCACATTTTCGGCAGCGTGTTCCAGTCTTCGTGCTTTCCACGCTGATCACCAAATCGCCGCTTTGGTTGAACTCGGTTTTGAGAACCCGCACATCGGGTATGTCTAACGGAATTGTGACTTGGGCTTTTGACATGTTGACCTCTGTTTTTCCTGCTATTTTACCCCCCAGATATGGGGGCTACCACCCTAATTCCCAATGAGCCAAAGTTAGGTTGAAAATCTTGTGTTCGCGCTCCAGTTTCCAAATCAAATCACGGTCAGGGAATTCAATTGCCTGCGTCGGGCAGACCGTGCCGCAGGTACTGCATCCCACCATACANCTCATGGCGTTGACGGGGACGGCTTTGTTATCCTGCATTTCATACACGCCGCGCCCGCAGGTGGTGTAGCACAAGGTACAGCCAATGCAAGTGTCGGGGTCCACGGTTGGGAACCAGGGAATATCCTGACGGGGAATTCCGTGCCACAGTTCTTGTTTCTTTTCGGACATTTTGACCTCCACGTCAAAACTACTCGTCGTCCGTCAGAAGGGCGGGCGGTGGGAAAAAAGGATTACATCTTCTCGGCGCAAGGCTGGCAAACGATCTTGCCATGCTTGACGCGCGCGTAGCGCTCGACGGTCACTTCGCCGCATTCAGCGCAGAGGATGGTGTCGAAAGCGTGCGGAGCCATCGGCGGGAGTTTCATTTCCTTGATCGGCTCGACCTTGAACAGCACTTCGGTCTTTTCGCTCAGCACCTGGTCAATCAATGGCTCGACCAGTTTTTCATCCACCTGCGAAGCGGGAACGCCGTTCTTGCGGAACTTGATAAATTCCGATTCCTGGCTGCGGCGCATGGCTTCGGGCGTAGCGACCACGCGCACACTGCGACCCGTCTTGTTGTCAATCAACGTCAGGGCGAATTTGCCGTAGCCCAAACTGCGGATGTTGCCCTTGCCGAAGGTACAGCCTGTGACGACCTGCACGCCATCCGCAAAGCAGGTGGAGCAGTGATTACGGTCAATTTCGACCAGGGCGGTCAACTGACCATCGGGGGCGTGTTTCACATCCAGGGCTTGCATCGCCGCTTCGGCGGCGCGCAGTCCGAGCGGCATGGCGGGGCATTTGTGCCCGTGCAGGGCTAAACCGATTTTGTAAACTTCATCGTTGCGATTCATAGTGAAAAATCTCCTTGTTAGACTTCCGAAGTCTTAAAGACTTCGGAAGTCTCGTAGTTGTTTTATCGTTCAATCA
>JGI24188J35168_1001824_pt1 | contig 12061 bp, 6 predicted proteins | sample YNPBryantNP2012_FD_35168 | JGI IMG/M metagenome (IMG submission 35168) | reverse complement strand
TGGTATAATTAAAGAAAAAGAATCAAAAAGAAAATTTGAAAATTTAAACCACATGGAAGCATTTTAAAATTTTTCCGTTTGCTGACGAAGATTGCCAACAGAATTTAAACGGAATTAATACGAAATTAACTTATTGAGCAACAAAACAATTAACGAAAATCAATCAATGGGTGGGTGGGTGGGCTACATCAAGGCGGAATGCTTCAACATCAGACGAAATGCAACAATCGGAATCAGTGTTGGGGTGATCGACATCAGTCGAGGGGGGGGTGTTGGGCAGGGTGTTCTCGTGACGGAATGCATCAGGATTCGACGAAATACATAAATCGGGAAGGTGTGGCGGGCTACGGCACGCACACAATCTGATAGAAATGCAGGCAAAAGTGAGCGAGCGGAACAGCGGCATTCAATAAAAAATAAAAATGTGAGCGAGCTTATACCTTGGTGGAAGGAATTTTTTTTAATTCGGCGGGCGGGCAGGCACCAACTTTATAATGAATGAGCGAGCATATACCGAGGGCTGGCACAAGCTGAAAAAAAAAAGATTTATTGATCAATTGCGGGCTTGCTCTGGACGATTTGCAGGCAAGGGCAAAAAAAATGTTGGATACATAGGTTTAGTGGGAACCGCAAAATGTAAAGGTGTATGAGGCGGGCTGGCACGAACTTTTGCGTTGTTGGTTTACATAAATAGCATTATTCGACTTTAGTCGAATAATGGAAGTTTATGTAAAAGACATCCGAATTTTTTTTGCTATATTTTAAATTTTTCTGCAAAAAAAATTCGGATGCGGTCCAACGGCAAAAGGCGTGACAGCCCGCCACAAGTTAATTTTTTTTGACCTTGCCTTTTACCAGAAACGAAAAGAGCAAGCCCGCCCGATTTATTGATTTATTTATTTTTGAGCTTGTGCCAGCCCCTGGGTGGGTGGGTGGGTATTGGTGAAAATATGCGAGCGAATAGAACCGATTTTTCCGGTGCCTGCCCGCCCGCCGTTCGCAGTGGGAGGTGGGGGTGGGTGGGTGGGAATCGGTAAAACTAAGCGAGCGAACGAACCTTAAATAACAATAGCTGTGGAGCGAGCGAACTTTTGCCTGCAATCCTTTTTTTATAGTGTGCGTGCCGTAGCCCGCCCTGGGGTGTCCAGTTAGACTATTACGCTATTCATATAGGGTTGGATATTTTTTGAAAATTTTATATCCGAACATGTCATAGTAAAACGTATTAATTTCAATTATCATTTCTTCTGAATCTACAATTAAAATATTATTATCATGATCATACTTATCTGGATATGTTTTTATTAGTAATTCTTTAAAATGAGTGTTGAAAATCTGATATGGTTGGCCTTCATTCTTGTGTTTTAGTCTAAGATACATCGGTTTTAAATGAAAAGCCGCACCATAATTCATTATTTTATCTGGATCCCATGGCATGAGTTAATTTTATTTTTGTTTTTGTGTATTTAATTATCTTTATTGATTATGTTTGTTGTCTATTAAATTCATGTTGTTTCTTTCTTGTTCTAACCTGTTTAATTCTTTTTGGATGATTTCAATAACATTTTTTCGTGGGTTGAAATTCCACATGTTGAATAAGATATTTTCTTCAACATAGTTAATAAAAATTTCTATGTCATTTCTTCCTTCTTTTGAAAAATTTCTGCTATTAATAAATTCTTTTATTTCTTTTAAAATTTCGTAATATTCTAAATTTAATTGTTCAAGTTCTTTTTTTATTTTTTGCGTTTTTTCGTCATTAAATCCAAAATAATTGTTAAAATGCTGAAATGCTTCTAATTTTCGTTTATAATTTTTTTTGTGTTGTCTATATCTCTTGAATAATAATAAAGCTTGGATTGTTATTTCATCAACAAAAACTAGGAGCATATTTTAATTCTCCTTTTTTTCTTCAATTTCAAAATTTTTGTTTTTTAAAATAAATTTTAACGATTGAAATGGAATCAATAAACTTTGCAATGAATATTTTCCTGGATTAGTTTTTGAATATTCTTCAAATTTTTTTAAAACTTTACTCGGTTCAGAACTGTTATAAATAATTTTGTTATTATAAATTAAAAAATAATGTCTAATGTATTTTTTCATTTATTTGTCTCCTGATTATTTAGGTTTGAAAATCTTTTTTCAAAAACTTCAAAAAAAATTTTTAAAGATGTATCTGAAGGAATAAAAAAGTTTTTTGGATCAACATGATCTGGTAATTTATCTAGATATTGTTTTAATCGCTTTGAAAATTTTGGATTGTCTAAAAGCTTAGATTTAATTGATTCCCATTCTTCTCGTGTTATTTCTTCTGTAGCCCACTTGAAGGGTTTAAGTCCTTTTGAATGTCCCCAAAATCTGCCAAGCTTAACAGGTTGAGTTTGTTTTTCTTTGGAAATTTCTTTGCTAATGTATGAGTAAAAAACAAATTGATTTGTTATGATGTAAACTCGTGTTTTGTATCGTCTACAGTATTGGCATTTGCATGAAGTTATTTCATTCCATATTGAATTTATTTTCTCATGAAAAAATTTCTGTTCATTTGGTGTAAGGATTTCTTTGAAATGAAAAGTCAAATGAAAATGAGGAGCTTTTCTCTTCTGGAGCTCCAACTTCCAGAGATACTCAAATGGTTTAAATTCACGACGTGAATAAATTAAAAATTTCTTTAGATCTAACTTTAAATTTTTAAAATCTAATGGCCAGTCATTGTGATAAGTTAAAGTTAAAAAGTAATTGAATTTAAATTCATCTATTCTAATGGAATTAATGAAATATATAAAATTCTTACGGGACTTATTAGAAAAATCTTTAATTTCAGTCTTTTTTCCAGATTTAAATTTAGATTTAAAATTATGAGTTTCAATAAATTGCAATAAATTAGAATAAATGTTTAAATAAGATGACATAAAAAAAAACCTTTCGTCTTAGTTTTAGAAATTGTCAAAAAATAAAAGAAAATTTGATAAAGTCTGTTCCAATATGTCTCTTTAAACTAAAATAGATAGAAACTATTCTGGAACAGGTTTTAAACGCTTAGATAGATTGTCAATTCTCGGATCATGTCTGAGTATTTTCTCAATTTCATTAAGTTTTATTTTAAGTTTAATTGTGTCAATATTTGAAGAAGTGTAATTTTTGTCTTGTGAACAATAAATTGAAAATAAAGCTGATAAATATTCCCAGTATGAACATACGTCCTGCGGGGGTAGGGCTTTTAAAGACCCGCAGGACATACTGGAGAAAGACAATGAAAAGACAATTATAAAAATTAGGAAATTATTTTGAAAAAATGATCTCATAACTATGAATGCGATGTATTAACACCAACTGAATCGGAGTAAATAGGACCTGATTCTTGAATTTGCCTGAAAAAGATATAAGCAATAAGATTATTGAAACTATAGCCTGAGCCAATATTACCTGATATTTGTCCAGCGGAACGTTGCGACGTATTACTAAAAAAACGAATAAAGGAACGTGAAGCCTTATCATAGATAAGAAGTGAGACTGAATCTGTTGATTGAGCGTTACCGACACCAGAATTATTAACAAAATTAACCTGAACTTCTGTTCCGTCATATGTAGCGGAAATTATTGAAGAACTTAAAAGAGTACCTTTAGAGACAAGCGTAGATGGGACTGGATGTTTATCAGCATCCATTGTTGATAATAAAGATTGAATAAATAAATTGTAACCACTCATTTTATCACTTAATTTATCCCAGATAGGCTTAACAATTGTTGTTAAAACTGAGCGAGTAAGATCAACTGCAACTGTGAATTTGTTGCGTTGAGCTTGCTGATCTGGTGTTCTAGGATTCGAAGGCTTAAAGTATGCCTTCACTATGTTTAAACTGCGCCAGTTAGCTGTTATTACAGGGCCAACTTTGCCTGTAGATTTACCGAGGATTCCAGTTTCAAGCTTTCCCATCTTATTTATCCTTTGTTTTGTTAATGTAATAATGCTGAGTGCTTAAACGAGAATGATTAAGCACATCACGAATATACGATTCATTTTTGATATTTGCAACATTTAGGTATCGGAAGGCATGGGTGACCTTCCGATGCTTTCTATACTTAACATTTGAAATTAAGTGACCATAGCGGCGGAATGTTTCTCTATAAATTAGTTTATAGTTTAAATTTTCAAAAATCTTTTGGCGACCATCCATTAGTAAAAATTCAACTATTTCAAGAATTGCTGGATCACGAATTACAATGTTCCGACTTTTCTTTTTTCCACGCATAATTAAAAACCTACCTGGAAAAAAATCTTCTCGAGTTGCGTCAAGAATTTCAGAAATGCGGGGATTGTAAGTTTTAAGAATGTAAAGACAGAGATCTAATTCAAAATTTAATGAATAAAAATCTCTTGATTGTAAGTGTGAAATTATATCATTCATATTGAATTAATTAGTTTTTAATTTTTTTCAAAAAAAAAATAAAAGATTAATTAATAAAAAAAAAATTAATAATGAAAATTAATAATGAACAAAAAATTAAAAAGAAGTAATAGAAATAAGAAAAAAAAGATGAACTGGTATAATTAAAGAAAAAGAATCAAAAAGAAAATTTGAAAATTTAAACCACATGGAAGCATTTTAAAATTTTTCCGTTTGCTGACGAAGATTGCCAACAGAATTTAAACGGAATTAATACGAAATTAACTTATTGAGCAACAAAACAATTAACGAAAATCAATCAATGGGTGGGTGGGTGGGCTACATCAAGGCGGAATGCTTCAACATCAGACGAAATGCAACAATCGGAATCAGTGTTGGGGTGATCGACATCAGTCGAGGGGGGGGTGTTGGGCAGGGTGTTCTCGTGACGGAATGCATCAGGATTCGACGAAATACATAAATCGGGAAGGTGTGGCGGGCTACGGCACGCACACAATCTGATAGAAATGCAGGCAAAAGTGAGCGAGCGGAACAGCGGCATTCAATAAAAAATAAAAATGTGAGCGAGCTTATACCTTGGTGGAAGGAATTTTTTTTAATTCGGCGGGCGGGCAGGCACCAACTTTATAATGAATGAGCGAGCATATACCGAGGGCTGGCACAAGCTGAAAAAAAAAAGATTTATTGATCAATTGCGGGCTTGCTCTGGACGATTTGCAGGCAAGGGCAAAAAAAATGTTGGATACATAGGTTTAGTGGGAACCGCAAAATGTAAAGGTGTATGAGGCGGGCTGGCACGAACTTTTGCGTTGTTGGTTTACATAAATAGCATTATTCGACTTTAGTCGAATAATGGAAGTTTATGTAAAAGACATCCGAATTTTTTTTGCTATATTTTAAATTTTTCTGCAAAAAAAATTCGGATGCGGTCCAACGGCAAAAGGCGTGACAGCCCGCCACAAGTTAATTTTTTTTGACCTTGCCTTTTACCAGAAACGAAAAGAGCAAGCCCGCCCGATTTATTGATTTATTTATTTTTGAGCTTGTGCCAGCCCCTGGGTGGGTGGGTGGGTATTGGTGAAAATATGCGAGCGAATAGAACCGATTTTTCCGGTGCCTGCCCGCCCGCCGTTCGCAGTGGGAGGTGGGGGTGGGTGGGTGGGAATCGGTAAAACTAAGCGAGCGAACGAACCTTAAATAACAATAGCTGTGGAGCGAGCGAACTTTTGCCTGCAATCCTTTTTTTATAGTGTGCGTGCCGTAGCCCGCCCTGGGGTGTCCAGTTAGACTATTACGCTATTCATATAGGGTTGGATATTTTTTGAAAATTTTATATCCGAACATGTCATAGTAAAACGTATTAATTTCAATTATCATTTCTTCTGAATCTACAATTAAAATATTATTATCATGATCATACTTATCTGGATATGTTTTTATTAGTAATTCTTTAAAATGAGTGTTGAAAATCTGATATGGTTGGCCTTCATTCTTGTGTTTTAGTCTAAGATACATCGGTTTTAAATGAAAAGCCGCACCATAATTCATTATTTTATCTGGATCCCATGGCATGAGTTAATTTTATTTTTGTTTTTGTGTATTTAATTATCTTTATTGATTATGTTTGTTGTCTATTAAATTCATGTTGTTTCTTTCTTGTTCTAACCTGTTTAATTCTTTTTGGATGATTTCAATAACATTTTTTCGTGGGTTGAAATTCCACATGTTGAATAAGATATTTTCTTCAACATAGTTAATAAAAATTTCTATGTCATTTCTTCCTTCTTTTGAAAAATTTCTGCTATTAATAAATTCTTTTATTTCTTTTAAAATTTCGTAATATTCTAAATTTAATTGTTCAAGTTCTTTTTTTATTTTTTGCGTTTTTTCGTCATTAAATCCAAAATAATTGTTAAAATGCTGAAATGCTTCTAATTTTCGTTTATAATTTTTTTTGTGTTGTCTATATCTCTTGAATAATAATAAAGCTTGGATTGTTATTTCATCAACAAAAACTAGGAGCATATTTTAATTCTCCTTTTTTTCTTCAATTTCAAAATTTTTGTTTTTTAAAATAAATTTTAACGATTGAAATGGAATCAATAAACTTTGCAATGAATATTTTCCTGGATTAGTTTTTGAATATTCTTCAAATTTTTTTAAAACTTTACTCGGTTCAGAACTGTTATAAATAATTTTGTTATTATAAATTAAAAAATAATGTCTAATGTATTTTTTCATTTATTTGTCTCCTGATTATTTAGGTTTGAAAATCTTTTTTCAAAAACTTCAAAAAAAATTTTTAAAGATGTATCTGAAGGAATAAAAAAGTTTTTTGGATCAACATGATCTGGTAATTTATCTAGATATTGTTTTAATCGCTTTGAAAATTTTGGATTGTCTAAAAGCTTAGATTTAATTGATTCCCATTCTTCTCGTGTTATTTCTTCTGTAGCCCACTTGAAGGGTTTAAGTCCTTTTGAATGTCCCCAAAATCTGCCAAGCTTAACAGGTTGAGTTTGTTTTTCTTTGGAAATTTCTTTGCTAATGTATGAGTAAAAAACAAATTGATTTGTTATGATGTAAACTCGTGTTTTGTATCGTCTACAGTATTGGCATTTGCATGAAGTTATTTCATTCCATATTGAATTTATTTTCTCATGAAAAAATTTCTGTTCATTTGGTGTAAGGATTTCTTTGAAATGAAAAGTCAAATGAAAATGAGGAGCTTTTCTCTTCTGGAGCTCCAACTTCCAGAGATACTCAAATGGTTTAAATTCACGACGTGAATAAATTAAAAATTTCTTTAGATCTAACTTTAAATTTTTAAAATCTAATGGCCAGTCATTGTGATAAGTTAAAGTTAAAAAGTAATTGAATTTAAATTCATCTATTCTAATGGAATTAATGAAATATATAAAATTCTTACGGGACTTATTAGAAAAATCTTTAATTTCAGTCTTTTTTCCAGATTTAAATTTAGATTTAAAATTATGAGTTTCAATAAATTGCAATAAATTAGAATAAATGTTTAAATAAGATGACATAAAAAAAAACCTTTCGTCTTAGTTTTAGAAATTGTCAAAAAATAAAAGAAAATTTGATAAAATCTGTTCCAATATGTCTCTTTAAACTAAAATAGATAGAAACTATTCTGGAACAGGTTTTAAACGCTTAGATAGATTGTCAATTCTCGGATCATGTCTGAGTATTTTCTCAATTTCATTAAGTTTTATTTTAAGTTTAATTGTGTCAATATTTGAAGAAGTGTAATTTTTGTCTTGTGAACAATAAATTGAAAATAAAGCTGATAAATATTCCCAGTATGAACATACGTCCTGCGGGGGTAGGGCTTTTAAAGACCCGCAGGACATACTGGAGAAAGACAATGAAAAGACAATTATAAAAATTAGGAAATTATTTTGAAAAAATGATCTCATAACTATGAATGCGATGTATTAACACCAACTGAATCGGAGTAAATAGGACCTGATTCTTGAATTTGCCTGAAAAAGATATAAGCAATAAGATTATTGAAACTATAGCCTGAGCCAATATTACCTGATATTTGTCCAGCGGAACGTTGCGACGTATTACTAAAAAAACGAATAAAGGAACGTGAAGCCTTATCATAGATAAGAAGTGAGACTGAATCTGTTGATTGAGCGTTACCGACACCAGAATTATTAACAAAATTAACCTGAACTTCTGTTCCGTCATATGTAGCGGAAATTATTGAAGAACTTAAAAGAGTACCTTTAGAGACAAGCGTAGATGGGACTGGATGTTTATCAGCATCCATTGTTGATAATAAAGATTGAATAAATAAATTGTAACCACTCATTTTATCACTTAATTTATCCCAGATAGGCTTAACAATTGTTGTTAAAACTGAGCGAGTAAGATCAACTGCAACTGTGAATTTGTTGCGTTGAGCTTGCTGATCTGGTGTTCTAGGATTCGAAGGCTTAAAGTATGCCTTCACTATGTTTAAACTGCGCCAGTTAGCTGTTATTACAGGGCCAACTTTGCCTGTAGATTTACCGAGGATTCCAGTTTCAAGCTTTCCCATCTTATTTATCCTTTGTTTTGTTAATGTAATAATGCTGAGTGCTTAAACGAGAATGATTAAGCACATCACGAATATACGATTCATTTTTGATATTTGCAACATTTAGGTATCGGAAGGCATGGGTGACCTTCCGATGCTTTCTATACTTAACATTTGAAATTAAGTGACCATAGCGGCGGAATGTTTCTCTATAAATTAGTTTATAGTTTAAATTTTCAAAAATCTTTTGGCGACCATCCATTAGTAAAAATTCAACTATTTCAAGAATTGCTGGATCACGAATTACAATGTTCCGACTTTTCTTTTTTCCACGCATAATTAAAAACCTACCTGGAAAAAAATCTTCTCGAGTTGCGTCAAGAATTTCAGAAATGCGGGGATTGTAAGTTTTAAGAATGTAAAGACAGAGATCTAATTCAAAATTTAATGAATAAAAATCTCTTGATTGTAAGTGTGAAATTATATCATTCATATTGAATTAATTAGTTTTTAATTTTTTTCAAAAAAAAAATAAAAGATTAATTAATAAAAAAAAAATTAATAATGAAAATTAATAATGAACAAAAAATTAAAAAGAAGTAATAGAAATAAGAAAAAAAAGATGAACTGGTATAATTAAAGAAAAAGAATCAAAAAGAAAATTTGAAAATTTAAACCACATGGAAGCATTTTAAAATTTTTCCGTTTGCTGACGAAGATTGCCAACAGAATTTAAACGGAATTAATACGAAATTAACTTATTGAGCAACAAAACAATTAACGAAAATCAATCAATGGGTGGGTGGGTGGGCTACATCAAGGCGGAATGCTTCAACATCAGACGAAATGCAACAATCGGAATCAGTGTTGGGGTGATCGACATCAGTCGAGGGGGGGGTGTTGGGCAGGGTGTTCTCGTGACGGAATGCATCAGGATTCGACGAAATACATAAATCGGGAAGGTGTGGCGGGCTACGGCACGCACACAATCTGATAGAAATGCAGGCAAAAGTGAGCGAGCGGAACAGCGGCATTCAATAAAAAATAAAAATGTGAGCGAGCTTATACCTTGGTGGAAGGAATTTTTTTTAATTCGGCGGGCGGGCAGGCACCAACTTTATAATGAATGAGCGAGCATATACCGAGGGCTGGCACAAGCTGAAAAAAAAAAGATTTATTGATCAATTGCGGGCTTGCTCTGGACGATTTGCAGGCAAGGGCAAAAAAAATGTTGGATACATAGGTTTAGTGGGAACCGCAAAATGTAAAGGTGTATGAGGCGGGCTGGCACGAACTTTTGCGTTGTTGGTTTACATAAATAGCATTATTCGACTTTAGTCGAATAATGGAAGTTTATGTAAAAGACATCCGAATTTTTTTTGCTATATTTTAAATTTTTCTGCAAAAAAAATTCGGATGCGGTCCAACGGCAAAAGGCGTGACAGCCCGCCACAAGTTAATTTTTTTTGACCTTGCCTTTTACCAGAAACGAAAAGAGCAAGCCCGCCCGATTTATTGATTTATTTATTTTTGAGCTTGTGCCAGCCCCTGGGTGGGTGGGTGGGTATTGGTGAAAATATGCGAGCGAATAGAACCGATTTTTCCGGTGCCTGCCCGCCCGCCGTTCGCAGTGGGAGGTGGGGGTGGGTGGGTGGGAATCGGTAAAACTAAGCGAGCGAACGAACCTTAAATAACAATAGCTGTGGAGCGAGCGAACTTTTGCCTGCAATCCTTTTTTTATAGTGTGCGTGCCGTAGCCCGCCCTGGGGTGTCCAGTTAGACTATTACGCTATTCATATAGGGTTGGATATTTTTTGAAAATTTTATATCCGAACATGTCATAGTAAAACGTATTAATTTCAATTATCATTTCTTCTGAATCTACAATTAAAATATTATTATCATGATCATACTTATCTGGATATGTTTTTATTAGTAATTCTTTAAAATGAGTGTTGAAAATCTGATATGGTTGGCCTTCATTCTTGTGTTTTAGTCTAAGATACATCGGTTTTAAATGAAAAGCCGCACCATAATTCATTATTTTATCTGGATCCCATGGCATGAGTTAATTTTATTTTTGTTTTTGTGTATTTAATTATCTTTATTGATTATGTTTGTTGTCTATTAAATTCATGTTGTTTCTTTCTTGTTCTAACCTGTTTAATTCTTTTTGGATGATTTCAATAACATTTTTTCGTGGGTTGAAATTCCACATGTTGAATAAGATATTTTCTTCAACATAGTTAATAAAAATTTCTATGTCATTTCTTCCTTCTTTTGAAAAATTTCTGCTATTAATAAATTCTTTTATTTCTTTTAAAATTTCGTAATATTCTAAATTTAATTGTTCAAGTTCTTTTTTTATTTTTTGCGTTTTTTCGTCATTAAATCCAAAATAATTGTTAAAATGCTGAAATGCTTCTAATTTTCGTTTATAATTTTTTTTGTGTTGTCTATATCTCTTGAATAATAATAAAGCTTGGATTGTTATTTCATCAACAAAAACTAGGAGCATATTTTAATTCTCCTTTTTTTCTTCAATTTCAAAATTTTTGTTTTTTAAAATAAATTTTAACGATTGAAATGGAATCAATAAACTTTGCAATGAATATTTTCCTGGATTAGTTTTTGAATATTCTTCAAATTTTTTTAAAACTTTACTCGGTTCAGAACTGTTATAAATAATTTTGTTATTATAAATTAAAAAATAATGTCTAATGTATTTTTTCATTTATTTGTCTCCTGATTATTTAGGTTTGAAAATCTTTTTTCAAAAACTTCAAAAAAAATTTTTAAAGATGTATCTGAAGGAATAAAAAAGTTTTTTGGATCAACATGATCTGGTAATTTATCTAGATATTGTTTTAATCGCTTTGAAAATTTTGGATTGTCTAAAAGCTTAGATTTAATTGATTCCCATTCTTCTCGTGTTATTTCTTCTGTAGCCCACTTGAAGGGTTTAAGTCCTTTTGAATGTCCCCAAAATCTGCCAAGCTTAACAGGTTGAGTTTGTTTTTCTTTGGAAATTTCTTTGCTAATGTATGAGTAAAAAACAAATTGATTTGTTATGATGTAAACTCGTGTTTTGTATCGTCTACAGTATTGGCATTTGCATGAAGTTATTTCATTCCATATTGAATTTATTTTCTCATGAAAAAATTTCTGTTCATTTGGTGTAAGGATTTCTTTGAAATGAAAAGTCAAATGAAAATGAGGAGCTTTTCTCTTCTGGAGCTCCAACTTCCAGAGATACTCAAATGGTTTAAATTCACGACGTGAATAAATTAAAAATTTCTTTAGATCTAACTTTAAATTTTTAAAATCTAATGGCCAGTCATTGTGATAAGTTAAAGTTAAAAAGTAATTGAATTTAAATTCATCTATTCTAATGGAATTAATGAAATATATAAAATTCTTACGGGACTTATTAGAAAAATCTTTAATTTCAGTCTTTTTTCCAGATTTAAATTTAGATTTAAAATTATGAGTTTCAATAAATTGCAATAAATTAGAATAAATGTTTAAATAAGATGACATAAAAAAAAACCTTTCGTCTTAGTTTTAGAAATTGTCAAAAAATAAAAGAAAATTTGATAAA
>JGI24188J35168_1001820_pt1 | contig 12071 bp, 10 predicted proteins | sample YNPBryantNP2012_FD_35168 | JGI IMG/M metagenome (IMG submission 35168) | reverse complement strand
AAAAAAGCGTGTTTTTACCCCCCTCCCCGCATATTTTATCGAATGCTATATTAAAAGCGATAAATATGAAAACCCAAATTGCAATTCACGATTTGATGGTGGACAGTGTCCGACCCCTGGCGGATTGTGGTTTGGGTTTTTTAATTATTTTATGATTATTTAAAAGGATGGACAAAAAGGATGAATTCTTAAAAGAAAATGTGTAGTACGGCTCAACCAATTTAAATGATGGTTTTGATCATCCTAAAATATGTTATTCAGTAAAGAAGATTTTGAGATAATACTGGATCGAGTGGAGAAATTAAANATTGGGATAGCAGGGATAGAATGTTTTCGAGACAAGTGCTTTGCTACTGTGAAGGTACATAAATTTTATGATTTATCACCGTTTGATAGGAAGTGGTATCGAAAGGCTTTTCAGGAGTTGTAAGATGTTGGGTTTGAGCCTTATTTTTCCTTATCGTTAATTTAACCTCTTGGTTAGTCATTTTTAACTAAAATTAATGTTTGGCACTAGTGTTCAGTTATATCTTAGGCATAACATAGTTTGTATCACAAAATAGGAGGAATAAAAAGTTGATTGAGCCATTAATTTGTGAGTTCCACACAACGAATGGAAATTTATATGTTTATGATACGTTTACAAATTATACATATCCTGTTGATGATATTGATCTTTTCATTATCAAAAATTATAAAAAATTATCCCTCAATGAAATAAAAAATATTTTAGCATCTAAATATTTGGAAGACGATATAGCAAAATCATATTGCAAAGTAAAGCAATGGGTAAAACATGATAAAGCTTTTTTCCCAGCGTGGAGTTCTGGTTTATTTAATAATCTTAATTTACCTACTCAGACAGAATTCAATAGATTGCTTTCGAACATTAAAATGTTAACATTAGAAATAACACAAAAATGCAATTTGCGATGCAAATATTGTGTCTTTAGCGGTAATTTTAAATATTGGAGACAACACACAAATTTGAATATGAATTGGAAAATTGCAAAGCAATCAATCGATTATTTTTTAAAACTTATTCATTCCTATACAAGATTAACAACTTTTAAAGGAGGACTCACATTTTTCGGAGGTGAACCTTTATTAAATTTCCCATTAATAGAAAAATGCGCTTTATATTTTAAGGCACAACTAAAAAATGAAGAACCTATATTTGGCATAACAACTAATGGGACTCTATTAAATAGACAGATTATAAAATTCCTTGTTAAAAACAATTTTCAATTGACCATTAGCCTAGATGGCCCTCCATCGGAGCATGATAAAAAAAGAGTATTTTCAAATGGAAAAGGCTCATTTGGTAGGGTTANTAAAAACTTGGATTTGTTATATAAATTTGACAAAAATTATTGTGAAAAAAATATTAGTTTTAATATAGTTTATACTCCTTCTACAAACTTAAAAAAGGTAGTTCTATTTTTCAGTGACTTAATGAATAAGTATAATTTTACACCAATTATAAACTTCGCTTTTGTTAATACATATAATATAAAAGAAAATATATTTGATAATAATAATCAAGAATCCAAAAATATTCTTATAGATTTAAAAACTCAATATTTTGATTTTAAGAAAGCTGATAAGAAAATGAATTCATATTACTATTGTTTGGATAAATTATTTGGAGGAGATCATCCAAGTTTTTATTATAGAAGTTGCATGAATGATAAGGAAGACCTANNAAGGTTTTTAGGAGGGCAATGCTATCCTGGATGTACCAAAATTTATGTTCAATCTGACGGATCTTTTTTAATTTGTGAAAAAGTAAATGGTAAATTTGTTATCGGCAATTGTGAGCAAGGTGTAATATATGAAAANGTAATAGAGATATTAACTAAATTTTCAAGAAAAATATTGAATGAATGTGATAAATGTTTTTGTAATAGAGTTTGTCTAGTATGTGCTGCTTCTGTAGCAACTGATAATGATTTTGATAAAAATGGAATATGTGATATTGTTAGAGAAAATTTTAAAAAATTTTTAATTGATCATTATTCGATAATGGAAAAAAATCCAAATGCATGGAAACGTGAAATGCTAGGCAATAACCATTTTTAAAATTTCAAAGTTATGAAATTAGAAAATAAATATTTTAAATTAGCAGCCCATTGTTTTATAATAAATGGCGAAAAAGGATATGCAATTTATGACTTGCACAATAATAATATCTATTCTATTGATTCTCAAATAGGAAAAATGATAGATATATTAGACCCAAATAATATCGATATTTGGCGAGCACTTAGAATGGAAATGTTTAAAGGTCTAAAAAAAACTAAGATAATAAAATATCTGGATGAAATTGTCAAGTTGGGTTTAGCGGATTATTATGAAAAAAATGTTATTATTGAAAAATTAAAACCAATATCCTTTTATGATCATAATTACTATAAAACGAAACGCATACCTTTACCTCTGCAAAAAATATGGATAGAACTTAATAATAAATGTAATTTCAATTGCATTCACTGTATTGATACCATTAAAAAAGTGAAACGCTGCTCTTGTTCTGTTAACGAAATTGAAAGTTTTAAAAATATTAATTTTGATACAATTAAAAAAATAATAAATGACGTAGAATTATTAGGATGTCAAGAAGTTCATATTATTGGTGGAGAGCCTTTACTTAATAAGAATATGGTCTTCGATTTAATAACTTTGGCAAGAAAAAAGAAAATTCCTAAAATTATTTTGCAAACTAATTTATTTCATTTTAATGAGGAAATATTGAATTTTTTATTAAATAATAAAGTTATTATACAATCGCTTCTTTATAGCTATAATCAAGAAAGAAATGATAGCATTACGGGAAGAACAGGTAGCTGGAGAAAGATTATTGATAATTTAAAAAGTATTAGGAAACATCCAATCCAAATAAAAGTCTTAATAGAAATAATGAAAGAAAACCAGAATGATATTAAACTTACTACATCCCTTTTAAATAATATAGGAATAAAAGATATATCTTATAGCTACGTTTTATCTAATAACCAACAAATTTTTCCAAGCAAATTTAGTAATGAAATCTTTAAAACAGAGGACAATATTCATGGAGTTAATGCCAATGAGTTTTTTAGAAATAGAATTGGTAACCCTTGCTGGTTTGCAAAACTTGCTATTACTTTTGACGGAAAGATCACCCCCTGCATAATGGCACGTGATATAATCATTGAAAATATTTCAAACGCTAGTTTAACCTGTCTTCGACAGTCGTAGTCAATAAAAAAAGTGCATAAGCACAATAGGAATAGAAATTAAAATTACCCCCAAAAAGATGATGCGTGTGACTACATCATCACGAATCGCGAACGTCCAGAACGGTGGATGGCGGTTTGATGTTTAGCGCCGAGAAAATGGACTTCTGAGCGGCGGTGAGCTCGGTCAGTTGCGCCAGAGTCTTGTTCTCAAATTTAAATTCGCCGTAAAAAAGGCGGTTGAGCTCCGTACGGATGCGCGCCCACGATTTGCCTGTGGCGTTTTCCGACATCCGCACCAACACTAGCGCAATAAAGCACAAAAAAATATGACAGCGAATGCGATCGTGTTTGCTGTGATAATTGGGCCGCAGGTCGAGCGTTGTTTTCAGCGTTCGGAACGCGTGCTCGACGTCGTAGAGTTGCTTGTAGCCCAACACGATGTCACTCAAACTCAAGGTATCGTCGCTGCTTTCGATCAGGTATTTGCCGTCATAGCGTGCTTCGCGTTGCAGTTTAGTTTTGTTGAGCGCTAGTTTCCCGGTTGCCAGTACTTTGATATATTTTCCATAAATACGATGAGCGCGAAGGGCAAGCGCTGCTTTGGATTCAGCTTGTTTGCGACCCTTGTTTATGTCAGCAATTGCTGTTTCCAGATAAGCGATCATTTGTTCACGTGCCTGTTCATGGCGTTTTTGTTCATTGATATTTTTCACCACCACCAGCCGTTTGCGTTTTTCACCGTTGCCAATGATGACCTGTTTTGCCCACAAATCGTCGGCAATTTCGGTGTAGCGGCCTTTTTGGCGTAACGCCTGCTGGACGTCAGCTTCACCGCTTTTCATTTTTCGTCCGATAATATAATGACCACCGCCGCGCTGGAGATATCGCGTGTTGGCTTCGCTGCCCATGCCGGCATCGCCAACAAAAATGATACGACTTAATTTCCATTCTATCAGGTCGTCTTTCACTGTTTGGATTGTGGCCATATCCTGGATGTTTCCTTCAAATACCCAATGCCGAACCGGGATGCCGCTGCGGGTCACGGCCAGGCCAATCACCACCTGGGGCAAATCGTCGCGATGATCTTTGGAATGTCCGCGTTGTTTGAGTTCGTCTTCGCGCTCCGTTTCAAAATAGGTGCTGGTGGTATCAAAAAAAATTAGATCGACTTCAAGATTCAATAAATCGGCTACTGCCCAGTAAATCTCTTGTTCCAGTTCCTTTTGATGGAGTAACAGAAAATCCATCGCCCGGTACACGACCTGGACATCAAGTCTTGGCAAATCGGGGATAAACACATCGTGTTCAACCCATTCACTCAGCGCCAGTTTGCTGCGTGGCGCCAAACAGCGATTGGCGACCATCGCAAACATGGCCTTGAGAACCGGCGTCGAAAAATGCCGACCGTTAAGATGTTTTGCTAACAGACTATCGAAATGGAGTTGCTTCCACAACTCGGCAATCACATAAATACCGCCGTATGAACGGCATGCCTGCCATTTCAAAGCGCGTCCTCGATGCTGCGACTCGACTTGAAATTCCAGCGCATCTTCGGGTGGCAGAAAGCGTGATATGCTTTTGATCAGTCGCTTAAGTTGTTGAATATCAAGTTGTTCTTTCTGGCCAAAATTATAGAGAATAGTGGCTTTCGAGCGCCCGGTCTCGGGATCGCGCGTGTTATGCGCCAGCCGCACGTATGTGACTATGCTGCCGTCTTTGTTTTTTCTGGTATCTTCGCGTAAGTACATGGTGCCAAGATAGGAAAAAAATACCAGAAAATCAAGTCCCGTGATAAATTCGTGTGACTACAGATGTTGACATATTTTTGTGGCCAATCGCCGCTATGCCCTATAAAATCGGGCAGCTTGATTTTTTATTCGGCCTAAGTGTGACTATCGCTGTCGAAGACAGGTTTAAAAGAATTAATTTTAAATGGAAAAATTGATAAATATTGGCTTTTAAATAAGGATTTAATTAATAAATGTAAGGGGTGCGAATACCGCTATGCTTGTTTTGATTGCCGTCATAAAGAAAGATTGACAAATTCCTTATATTCATCTAATAAATATTGTTCTATTTATTAATAACTAAATTAATAGCTTAGGAGGTAAAAATGAAAGCCATCAAATTATTAGGTTCAAAAAGAATTCATACTTTGCCTGAGATTTATGGTGCTAAATATGATAACCCTGCTTGTCATTGTGGATCATTAGGCGAAGATGGTCCCTGCTTTGACAGATGTAGCTGGTCAAATCCTAGCTCAGCTGGAGTCATTCAGGCAGGATACCAAGTGCAAAAATCAGTAGCCGTCTAAAAAACTTCGTTCTTTATAAGCTCTTTTTATGCGGAGCTAACTTTTTACAGGAAGTAACCGATCACAGGGGGAATAATAAGAGCAGATTAATAGCTTTTCCTGGCAAAGCCAAATCCGATTTTTAGAGAATTATAATATATATATGCTCACTAAAGCTATTTGGAAATTTTAATAAACTGCAAAAGCCTGTGATCGGTTATTTTCGTCTTAAAAATAACACAAAAATGTTATGCATTCAATATAAAAAATTGTATATCTCTAAAATATTTAATGATTAGAAAAACAAATATTGTGATTTCACGTCAATAAATTAGCCACAAATTCTTTGAAAAATTATTATATTGCAGTTTATAGTAATAAGAATTCTTTTAGGAGAATAAAATATCTTCCACATTCCAAGTTTAAGATCGTTGTGAAATTTAGTAAATAAAAGGAAATATTATGTGCAGTTTCAATATGAATGGTAAACCCTCGGAGAAAAAACTGTTTTCAATAACATTTTCTTTTTTTCTGTTAATATCATTTTGCTGTTCTTCACAAAACGATGCTAACAACCATCAGAAAAATATGAAGAAAGAGGTCCAGTATATCAAGAACTCAGATAACGGGGTTTGGAATAATACAAAAATAATGAAATTAGAACAAATAATAGCAATTGGCATAGCCGAAGGAGATAGCAATTATTTGTTAGTTCAGCCGATTGCCGTTACTGTGGATGATGATGAGAATATTTATGTTTGTGATAAAGGGGACAATAAGATCAAAGTTTATAGTAAAGATGGTCAATTCCTGAAAAGTATCGGTAGAAAGGGCGGCGGACCAGGAGAATTGATACATCCATATTTATTAGGGTTGACGAATAATGATCAACTAGTGGTTATCGATAATCAGCGGAGGGCAAATTTCTATAGCCTGAACGNGAAATTTTTGTCTAGTTTCAACATAAAAGAAGGCAGACCTTATAGCATATTTTGTGATAAGAAGCAAAAGAAAATATATTTAACCTTTTTAATTTTTCCATTTGTTTCAGATGCAGACCAGTACAGCAAAATGATTTTTAGCTACAATTTAAGTGGCAAGAATATCAGCTCTTTCGGGAAATTGTTTTTAATGGGAAAAGCTTCCTCTGGTAGACAATATTCTAGTGCCTATGTTTCTGGTGATGTCAGCAATAAATTATTTCTTGTTTTTGAAAACCTTTACAGAATTGAAATATATAACTCCGACGAAAAACTCGAGTCAGTGATAGAGCGAGATGCCAATTTTTTTCCAAAACCAGAACTGGTAGAATTATCTGTTCCTGTAAAAATGTTACTAACAAGGTCAGAGATTAAGGCAATAAACTTCTTTCCCGATGGCAAATTTTTACTTACCATTTTTGATAAAGGCGAAGCGTTTGCTGCTGATTACAAAAATTACAGCAGAAACCCGAATGCTATTCCAGACCAGTTTAAAGTACATTATGATCTATTTGATAGTGAGGGACATTTTTTACAAAGCTTTTTGGCAAACTTCAAAGAATTTGGAGTCATTGCTCATATCGATTTTAAGGGTTATGTGTACACAGTAAGCAGTCCCGATCAAATTCCTGTGGTTCGGAAATACCAGCTATCGTTTGTAAACAAGAAATAACCTCAATGGTTATTAATTTTTATAATATTGAAGCGAATACGGGAGAATTAATGGTTATGAAAATTTTAAAAAGTTTGTTGATAATTTTGGTAGTCTTTTTCTGTTCCAGGCAAAACAATCAGAATGAGATAAAAAAAACTAAATCGAGTTCAGTTCAAAAAGAAGGCAAATTCGTTGAAGAATTTAATGCCCCGAAAAATTGGAGGGGCCACATAGAATTTAATGACAGTATTATCTATATCCATAATCCAGATGAAGGATTATATGAGGCAGATTCACAATATGTCATTAAATTAGAAAATGATCTTGTTATTGAAGATAAAAAAAACAATTTGACTCAAGCCCATGACGTGATTGCTGATTCAAAGGGTAATATCTATATTTTCTGCCAGCGGGATAAATTTAATAACAGCATAATTAAAAAATATAAGCCTGATGGCAATTTTATTTCAGACTTGAATAAGCAAAATAATATTAAAGATTTAAGAGAAAATTCATTTCTTGGTATAGATGCTGATGATAATCTGATTGTATGCGAATATATATATAGAAATTTTAGATTTACTTTGTTTGATAAAAATGGAAATCTAATTACAAGAAAATCGGTTCCATTCACTAACCAGATTTTGCTTGACTTTCATTTTCATAATAATAATTATTATTTATTGACCTTTGATAATAAAATCATGGACATTAAATTTGATAAATTGTTTAATATTTTTAAATTATCGAAGGATTTTAAAGATAATTCAACAATATACCAGCGAATTTTAAAGGCATCTCTAAAGCTACCAATATTTTCCAATTCATTAACCCCTTTTTTCAAACCTTTTACTAATATCAAAGAGAGATGGGACATTAACTCTAATGGTTATTTATTCGTTGCCGACTCAGAAAAATATCAAATAGCTGTTTATAATCCAAACGGCGTTCTTGCAGGAAAGATAGATAGAAGTTACGGTTCATTTGTGAAAGTTACCGCTGAAGATAAAGCAATAATTTATGATAGCTTTTTTGCACCGCCTTATGGCAGTAATATTTCAGATAACTTTAAAAATAAAATAATTCAGGAATATAAAATTCCAGAACTTAAACCTGCAATACAAAAAATCATTTGCGATGATAAAGATTGGTTATGGATTCTGACCTATGAAACAAATAAAAAAGACCGATGTGGAATTGATATTTTTGATAATAATGGAGTGTACCTGCAACGGATTTGGTTGGAGTCTTTTCCAGAATATATTAGAGATAATCTCGCTTATTCGATTGTAGAAGATAGCGTTGGGAACAGGGTATGTAAGAGATTCAAAATTTTAAAAAATAAATTGTAGAAAATTTTAATTTACTTTAATTATTAATTATATTTTGTAATAAATATTTTTTATCAATCAATTATTTTTTTTAAAATTATAAATGTATGATAAAAAAGCAAAATGGCACTGTGTTGAAAGTGATCATTTTTTCTATAAATTTTTTCCAGATTTAATTATAAAAAAAATATAGATAATTTTATTAGAAGAACTGAGGATTCATACAATAAAATATCAAAATTTTTAGATGTAACTCCAGGAAAAAAATTTGACTTTTATTTATTACCAGATAAAAAGACATCCAATAGATTGAACATAGAAACAAACATAGCGGTTCCACATAAGCATTTTGTTTCTATGGTATTTGATGAATATCAATTTTCTATTAATAAATTAAGCTTTGGTCATGAAATCACTCATCTATTATCATATTTTTGGGATAAGCAACTTTTTCATCTAGAATTTTTAGAGGAGGGATTAGCGGTATATCTTGATCAATCAGAAAGCGATAAACATTTAGATTTTTTAAATAAGCTGCATAGTAGAATTGATAATGGTTATATCGATCTTAGCTTAAATATTGAATATGTTAAAAGAGCAACAGATTATGTTAAGGCAGGCTCATTTGTAAAATATTTAATTGAAAGTTATGGAATTAAAAAATTTAAAAAATTATATTTAAGATCTGTTGTTGAGTTAAGAAATGATATTTACGTTATTAATGGGAAAAGACTTCCAAAAAATTATTTAAAGATATTATTAAAAGAATGTTATGGCGAAAACCCTACGTCTATTCAGCGCAAATGGTTAGAAAATGTTGGAATTATTTTATAAAATAGAAAATATCCAACAAAATCATTATTCAATAGGCATAAAAAAGCTAGATGGTTAAAAGGAAGCAAATTTTAAATTAAAATTGACTGTGAATTTTTATGATATCACTTAAAAATATATTTGAATTAGAAAAAATAGTTATTAATTATTTAGAAAATTCAGAATTACCATTAATTTATTTTATCTTAACCTTTTTTTNTGCTGTAAATTTAAGAAATCTTATTGAAGTTTATTTTGTAAGTAATTCTATAATTAACATTGAACTTTACAAACATTATACTTCATTTAGTATTGCCTTAGCTATGTCGTTAATAATTCTCTTTGCTATTATTACAAAGGCAGAAGTTGTTAAAATAGCAAAAGTTATTTTACCATCATTTATAATATTGGTATCTGTACCGCTTTTTGATCTTATAATAAATTCAGGAAATCTACATTATACTGAGATTTGGCAACCTGGCTATATGATACCTGGAATTCATGATGATATAGTGATAAGATTTTTTACTTTTTTTGGTGATTTTAAGAAATTCGGGATAACACCAGGCATGAGATTAGAAATTGCATTGGTTTTACTATTCAGTTTTATATTCTTTCGACTGAAAAATTTACCAATATTTAAATGCTTTGTATCAACAATATTAACTTATTTTATTATTTTTCTATTCTTATCAACTCCTTTTATAATAAAATGCATTTTTGATTTAATAAAAATAGCTTATTCACTCTCTGACTCACTGATATTTAATTTTTATGTTCTAATCATTTTCATAACAGGTGTTTGGCTGACTTATCTAACAAATGGAGAATATTTTGTGATCATTATAAATGATATTAGACCATTTAGATTAATTCACTTTGAATTGATGTATTTACTGGGCTTGATCGTAGGGTCTAAATTTGTAGTTTTTAATTTTGACTATCTAAATATTTTTAATTTTGTATTCACTCTGATAAGTATTGCTTTTGCATGGCTATTTTCTGTATTAACAAATAATATTGAGGATTACAATATAGATAAAATATCAAATCAAGGCAGGCCATTGATTAATTCAAATATGAATGTCCAAATGTATAAAAAATTATCATGGGCATTTCTTTTAGCTTCAATATTTTTTGCAATAATTGTTAATTTTCGAACTGCATTTATTATTACTTTATTTATAGGAAACTATTTTTTATATTCAATACCTCCATTTAGATTTAAAAGGATTCCTTTTTTTTCTAAGCTCTTTATTTCTTTGAATTCAATTCTGTTGGTAATTTTAGGTTTTTTGCAAGTAACCAATTCATTACAAAAATTTCCAAAACCATTATTTTACATTTTTTTATTGGGCTTTACAGCCGCTATTAATTTTATTGATTTAAAAGACTTTGAAGGTGATAAGCAATCAGGAATTAAAACTTTGCCTGTTCTATTTGGATTAAAAAAAGCAAAAGTTGTAATTGGAATTTTTTTATTATATGCTATCTTTCAATATATCAAATAATTAGGGATATTCATCTAATTATTCCATTATTCTTTATTGGAATTCTACAATTTTATTTAATTAATAAAAAAAAGTATAATGAGAAATATGTATTTTTAACATATCTTTTAAGTCTTACCAGCGCAATTATATATTTGATTCATTCAAAAAATGTCATATTATCCGAATAGAAATTAAATTATTGGTATATGAAATAGATGCAACTAATTGAAATATTAAAAAATATATTTAAATATAAGGAAGGTAATTTTTTAAAAGAAAAATCATCTTTTAAAATTTACTATTTCAAAAAACTTTTTCCGTTTATTTCTCAATATTTATCGAAAGGAATTATTGCCAATGTTTTTTTAATATTGACCGTATTATTAACATTACCCCAACCTTTATTCACAAAATATATCTTAGATGATGTAATAATAAAGAAAAATATAACCATATTAACATTGGTTGTCTGTATATTAGTTGCTATTTTAATCGGAGATGCAATATTATCATTATTCAAACAATTCTACTTTTTCCGCTTTGAACAAGATATTATTTTCGAGATTCAACAAAGTCTTTTTGAAAGAGTGCTTCGTTTTCCCAAATCATTCTTTGATAGCAAACAAACAGGCTACCTTATGTCCTGCCTATCATGGGATGTATTTCGATTGCGAATGTTATTTTCCAGTACCATTGTTGAAGTTTTCACCAATGTTTTAAAATTTGTTGGTAGCGTTGTTATTTTATTTTTTCTTCACTGGAAGCTTACCCTTTATTCACTCATTTTTTTGCCATTTTTTTATGTTACCGTTCGGTTTTTGGGCGAAAAGACCAGGCAGTTAAGCCACAAAATGATGGAGAAATCAGCTCATTTTTACAAGAATTTACAGGAATCCATTTCAGGTGTTGCGCTGATTAAAGTTTTTGCAAGGGAGGAAAAAGCAACTCAAAAAATATCCGATAGTTTGCAGGATTCAATCGAAGCCAGTGTGGAGCAAAACACTATCAGCGCTTTTTCTCAACTGATTATTGGTATTATTGCTTCTATGGGTACGGTATTTGTGCTGTGGTATGGCGCCAGGGAGATTATTTTCGATAGATTGACTATTGGTGGGTTTGTGGCGTTTAACTCCTATCTGGGTTATCTCTATGGTCCTTCTCGGTTTTTAGCATCAACCACTGTTTATATGCAATCAGCTTTTGCAGCATTGGAGCGAGTTTTTGCATTATTCGATCTCATTCCAGAGGATGAAGATGATAAATACAAAATAAAAGTAAATAATCT
>JGI24188J35168_1001819_pt1 | contig 12092 bp, 9 predicted proteins | sample YNPBryantNP2012_FD_35168 | JGI IMG/M metagenome (IMG submission 35168) | reverse complement strand
AATACACGAATGGGGCGGGTGCGTGCATTCGTGGTTATTCGTGAATTCGTGGTCATTCGTGGCTATTCGTGGATGCATTCGTGAATTCGTGGTTGCATTCGTGGCTATTCGTGAATTCGTGGATGCATTCGTGGATACATTCGTGAATTCGTGGATGCATTCGTGGCTATTCGTGAATTCGTGGATACATTCGTGGATACATTCGTGAATTCGTGGATACATTCGTGGACGGTTTGCGCTAAAATCTAAACCAGGATATTTGTTTTTTATGGAGGCCCTATGCCGCTTGTCGTAGATGCCACAGGAAATGACCTGACCTATAAAATCATTGGACTGGCAATGCAGGTCCATAACGAGATTGGGTATGGGTTCAAGGAGGAAGTTTACGAAAAAGCGCTCGAAGTTAAACTCAATCAAGCAGGGATAGAACCCAATCGTCAATACGCGGTATTTGTGGAGTCCGAAGGCGAGCGGGTAGCGACCTTTTACCTGGACTTATTCCCAAATCAGGAAGTTGTAGTGGAAATCAAAGCATTCAGCCATCAACTTACCAATGACGAACTGGCACAGGTAATCAACTATTTGAAAGCCACTGGCGCGCCTGTGGGGTTGTTATTCAATTTTGGAAGGCGAAAACTTGAATATCGCCGTGTTTTTCCTGGCAAGGATATGAAACCTGTTCAACGACTCGGGAGAGACAACGTGATCAGGAAATAAACATTGGTTCGGGTTAGCTATTCGTGCATTCGTGGACGCATTCGTGGACGGTTTATCACCCGCTCTGTCTGCTGTGCAGGAAGGTGAGGGTGGCCGTCCATGAATAGGCGCGAAGGAACGAATGGCGCGCATTCAGGCTATAATTGTTTCAGCCTTCCACCAATCGTTTCGGAGTGAACGACATGAGCGAAGAAATGGGTATCCCACGCATTGAGTATCTCAGAGTGCAAAACTACCGCGCTTTGCACNACCTGGAATTGCGCGATCTGACGCCGTTGACCGTCTTTGTCGGTCCCAATGGCAGCGGCAAGTCCACCATTTTCGATGTGTTTGCGTTTCTAGCCGAGAGTTTTTCCGCTGGCTTGCGCAAAGCGTGGGATCGGCGCGGGCGCTTTCGCGAATTGCGCACGCGCGATGCCACCGGCCCCATCACCTTCGAATTGAAATATCGTGAACAAGCCAGCGCCCCCCTGATTACCTATCACCTGAGCGTGGATGAAGANGCCAACGGCCCCTTTGTTGCCGAAGAATGGCTGCAATGGCGAAGGCAGCAACACGGCAAACCCTTCCGCTTTCTGGATTTCAAGCGCGGTGCCGGGCAGGTGGTCTCTGGTACGATGCCGGATGAAAGCGACGAGCGCATCGAAGAGACGCTGGATGCCCCCGAAGTGCTGGCGGTAAATGCTCTCGGCCAACTGGCGCGCCATCCGCGCGTCAGCGCCCTGCGGCGCTTCATTACCGGCTGGTATCTTTCCTACCTCACCGCCGATGCAGCACGCGGTGTTCCCGAAGCCGGGCCACAGGAACGTCTCTCTGCCACTGGCGACAACCTGCCGAACGTCATCCAGTATCTCAAAGAGCGGCATCCAGAGCGGCTGGATAAGATCTTGCGCATCCTTTCGCAACGTGTGCCCCGCCTGGAAAAAGTGGAGGCCGAGTTATTGCTGGATGGCCGCCTGCTGTTGCGCATCAAGGATGCTCCTTTTAGCCAACCGATTCTGGCGAAGTTCGCTTCTGATGGAACGCTCAAGATGCTGGCGTATCTGGTTGTGCTTTACGACCCGCAGCCGCCACAACTCATCGGCATCGAAGAGCCGGAAAATCACCTCTACCCGCCTCTGCTGCCGCAACTGGCGGAAGAATGCCGCGCTGCCTCTGCGCGTACCCAAATCATGGTCACCACCCATTCGCCTTTCTTCCTCAACGGCTTGAAACCGGAGGAAACCTGGCTGCTCTACCGCGACGAAAAGGGCTTCACTCAGGCAAGGCGCGCCGGCGATATCCAGGGCGTGAGGGAGTTTATGATGGAGGGCGCACTGCTCGGTCACCTGTGGACGGAAGGCTATTTGGGCGACCCCCTGGCTCAGCCTGGCAAACCTGAATGATTGGGGGGAAGCCATGCACATCGAATTTCTCGTCGAAGAACCTTCGATGCAGGCTGCGTTGGAAAATCTCCTCCCACATCTTCTGCCTGCTCAAACGACCTTTCGCATTCTTGTCTTTCAGGGAAAGCGAGACCTTTTGCAACAACTGCCCAATCGCTTACGCGCTTACGCCCATTGGCTTTCGCCTGATGATCGTATCGTGGTTTTGGTGGACGAAGACCGTCAAGATTGCCACGAACTGAAACGGAGACTTGAAGATGCAGCGCGTCAGGCAGGACTTGTCACCAAAACCAGCGGGGGCGCGCGCTTTCAGGTCTTGAACCGGATCGTCATCGAAGAACTGGAAGCCTGGTTTTTGGGCGACCTGGAAGCCTTGCGCCAGGCATATCCCAGGTTGCCTGCCAGCCTGGAACGGCGCTTTCCTGACCCGGATGGGGTAAAAGGGGGAACCTGGGAGACGCTCGAAAGGCTTACAGCACTATGGCTACTTTGAGGGCGGATACAGGAAAATCGAAGCGGCGCGTACTATTTCTAAGTACATGAATCCGGCGCGGAATCGTTCCAAAAGTTTTCAAGTGTTTCGTGACGGTTTGCTCGCGAGTATCCGATGACCCTCCTCGCCGAATCCGATGTCGAATCCGCCGCGCTGGCCTGGCTCGAAGCGCTGGGCTGGACGGTCAAACACGGCGACGAAATCGCCCCGGATGGCGCCGCCGCCGAGCGCCGCGACTTCAGCCAGGTGGTGCTGGAGCGCCGGCTGCGCGACGCGCTGGCCGCCCTCAATCCCTATCTGCCCGCCGAAGCCCTGGAAGATGCCTTCCGCCGCCTCACCCAGCCCCCCGGCGCCGACCTGCCTGCCCGCAACCGCGCCTTCCACCAGATGCTCACCGAAGGCGTGCCGGTCGAATACCGCGCCGCTGATGGGGGTATTCGCGGCGCGCAGGTGCAGGTGATTGACTTCGACCATCCGCTCAACAACGACTGGCTGGCGGTCAATCAGTTCGCCGTGGTGGAAAACCGCCATGCGCGCCGCCCCGACGTGGTCCTCTTCGTCAACGGTCTGCCGCTCGTGCTCATCGAACTCAAAAATCCCACCGACGAACGAGCCGACATCTGGAAAGCCTACCAGCAACTCCAGACCTACCGCGCCGAACTGCCCACACTCTTCACCTTCAACGAAATGCTGGTCATCTCCGATGGACTGGAAGCCCGCCTGGGCGTGCTGGACGCCGGGCGGGAATGGTTCAAACCCTGGCGCACCATCACCGGCGAAGATTTCTACCCGCCGCTTCCATCGCCCTCTGGGAAAGTACGCGGGGGTGATGGACTCCCCTCTCCCCTTGGGAGACCCCCTGACGGGGGCAGGTGGGCTGGGGGTGAGGGACTCCCCTCTCCCTTTGGGAGAGGGGCTGGGGGTGAGGGTCCGCGCGTGCCGGAATTGCAGGTCTTGCTGGAGGGTGTCTTCGCCCCGGAACGCTTTCTCGACCTGCTGCGACACTTCATCGTCTTTGAGGAGGATCACTCCCGTCTGACCAAGAAAATCGCCGGATACCACCAGTTCCACGCCGTGCGGGTGGCGGTGGAGGAAACGCTGCGCGCCGCCAACCTGGGGCAGGCTGCCCGTGAAGAATCCCCCGGCTACCTGGCGCGCCGCCAGCCCGGCGGTCAACGCGGCGACCGGCGCATCGGCGTCATCTGGCACACCCAGGGTAGCGGCAAAAGCCTGACGATGGTCTTCTACGCCGGGCGCATCATCCGCGAACCCGCCATGCAAAACCCCACCATTGTCGTTCTGACCGACCGCAACGACCTGGACGACCAGTTGTTCGGCACCTTTGCCCGCTGTCAGGACTTGCTGCGTCAGCCGCCGGTGCAGGCGCAAAGCCGCGCCCACCTGCGCCAGTTGCTCAACGTCCAGGCCGGGGGCGTGGTCTTTACCACCATCCAGAAATTCCTTTTCCCCTCTCCCGCTGGAAGTGAGGGACTCCCCTCTCCCGCTGGGAGAGGGGTTGGGGGTGAGGGACTGCTTTCCGAGCGGCGCAACATCGTCGTCATTGCCGATGAAGCCCATCGCAGCCAGTACGATTTCATTGACGGCTTCGCCCGTCACATGCGCGACGCCCTGCCCAACGCCTCCTTCATCGCCTTCACCGGCACCCCCATCGAACTGGCCGACAAGAACACCCGCGCCGTCTTCGGCGACTACATCAGCATCTACGACATTCAGCGCGCCGTGGAAGACGGCGCCACCGTGCCGATTTACTACGAAAGCCGCCTGGCGCAACTTGCCCTGCCCGAAGAACTCAAACCCAAAATTGACGAGGAATTCGAGGAAGTCACCGAGGGCGAGGAAATCGAGCGCAAGGAAAAACTCAAGACCAAATGGGCGCAACTGGAAGCCATCGTCGGCGCGCCGCGACGGCTGGAACTGCTCGCCCAGGACATCGTGACACACTTCGAGCAGCGCCTGGAGGCGCTGGAAGGCAAGGGGATGATTGTCTGCATGAGCCGCCGCATCGCCGTGGAACTCTACCGCGAGATTGTGCGCCTGCGCCCGCAGTGGGAAGACCCCGACGACGAGCGCGGCCTGCTCAAAGTGGTGATGACCGGCTCCGCCTCCGACCCTGACGACTGGCAGCCGCACATCCGCGACAAGCGCCGCCGCGAGGCGCTTGCCAACCGCTTCCGCGACCCGAACGATCCTTTCAAACTGGTCATTGTCCGCGATATGTGGCTGACCGGCTTCGACGCTCCCAGCCTGCACACCCTCTACCTGGACAAGCCCATGCGCGGACACGGGCTGATGCAGGCCATCGCCCGCGTCAACCGCGTCTTTCGCGATAAGCCCGGCGGCCTGGTGGTGGATTATCTCGGCCTGGCGCACGAACTCAAAGCCGCCCTCGCCGTTTACACCGAAAACGGCGGGCGCGGTCAGACCGCCCTGCCGCAGGACGAGGCCGTGCGCCTGATGCAGGAAAAATACGAAATCTGCCGCGGCCTGTTCTACGGGTTCGATTANTCCCCCTGGCTGAGCGGTTCGCCGCACGACCGCCTGACCCTGCTCCCCGCCGCGCTGGAACACATNCTGGCGCAGGAGAACGGTCAACAGCGGCTGGTGCAGGCGGCGCGNGACCTCTCGCGNGCNTTTGCNCTGGCNGTGCCGCACCCGGCGGCGCTGCGCATCCGCGACGAGGTCGCCTTCTTCCAGAGTGTGCAGGCTGCTCTCACCAAGCGCACCCCTTCCGATGGCCACCCGCCCGAAGACCTCGACCACGCTGTGCGTCAAATCCTGGCGCGGGCCATCACTCCGCAGGGTGTGATGGATATTTTCACCGCCGCCGGTCTCTCCCGCCCTGACCTCTCTATCCTCTCGGAAGAATTCCTGGCTGAAATGCGCGGCCTGCCGCACAAGAACCTGGCTATCGAAGCGTTACAGCGTCTGCTGAAAGGGGAAATCAACCGTCTGCGCCGCAAGAACCTGGTGCAGGGGCGCACCTTCTCGGAACTGCTGGAGCAAACCCTGCGCCGCTACCAGAACCGCGCCATCGAAGCCGCCCAGGTCATCGAAGAACTCATCGCCCTGGCTCAGGACATGCGCGCAGCGCAGGCTCGCGGCGAGAAACTCAACCTTTCGGAAGACGAACTGGCTTTCTACGACGCCCTGGAGACCAACGACAGCGCCGTCGCCGTGCTGGGCGATGAGACCCTGCGCGCCATTGCCCGCGAACTCGTCCAGGCAGTGCGTAGCAGCGTCAGTATAGACTGGACCCTGCGCGAGACTGTCCGCGCTCAACTGCGCGTCATTGTCAAGCGCATTCTGCGCAAACACGGCTACCCGCCCGACAAACAGGAAAAAGCCACCCAAACCGTGCTGGAACAGGCCGCCCTGCTCACCGAAGAATGGGTGCTGGTGGGGTAGGGGCGTTTTGCCCCCGCGCCTCCCGTTCCGCACAAATTGCGCCTCCTGCCGGGGCCGGGGACTTCAAGCAGGCGGGCAGGAGGCGGTGACAGGTTGCGTGACGAGACGGGCTTTTTGGCAGCGGCCCGGTGTTAGAGGGTCCCTTTGTACATTCCCCCATCTACAGTTAGCATCACGCCGGTGATGTAACTGGCCGCCGGCGAGACCAGAAAGACGGCTGCATTGGCGAATTCTTGCGGGGTGCCCATCCGCCCCAGCGGACTCTCGCGCGATTGCTTTTGAATTTCCTCCTCCACCGTGGTGCCATTCTGACGGGCACGGAAGGTCATCAATTCGATGACGCGCTCGGTCTCGGTCCAGGCGGGCAGGATGGAGTTGAAGCGAATGCCCACCGCGCCCAGTTCGAGCGCCAGGCTTTTGGTCAGGCCGACGGTGGCGGCACGAATCGAGTTCGAGAGCACCAGGTTGGGGATGGGCTGTTTGACCGAGTAGGAGGTCACGGTCAACACGCTGGCGGCTGGTGAGTGGCGAAGATGGGGCAGAGCAGCCCGAATCAAGCGCACGTGACTCATGAGCGCCAGGTCAATCGCCTTTCGCCAGGCCTCTTCATCGAACGATTCAAACGCACCTGCCGGTGGGCCACCCGCGTTGCAGACGAGGATGTCCAGCCCNCCGAAGTCTTTAACCGTTTCCTCGACGAGCAGGGAGGGGGTGGACGGGTCGGTGACGTCGCCGGCGAGGCCCACCACGGGGCTGCCCGTTTCCCGGGCCAGTTTCTCTGCCGCAGCCTGGATGCGACTTTGTTCGCGGCTGTTGATGGCTACCCGGCACCCTTCGCGGGCCAGTCCCAATGCAACGGCATACCCCAGCCCGCGCGAGGCGCCGGTGACGAGGGCAATTTTGTCTTGTAAGCCTAAATCCATGTTTCCTCCGTTTTTTCTGGCAGGCATTAAATGAGTTCGATCTTGTCGTCCAGAATATCGCCATCGGTCCAGTTGGCGTTAACCCACTTGCGCACGGTTTCCATAGCCGATTGCAGGTGGTTCGAGTCATTGCTCAGCATGGCACAGGCAATGACAGCCTCTTGCCATCTGTCTTGCAAGTCAATCTCGGCTGTGGAGAGATTGAAATGCTGATGCAAACGCGCCAGGAGCGGAGCGATTCGTCCGCGTTTCTCTTTGAGCGAAGTGCAGCCTGGCAGGCGCAGGTGAAAAGTCAGAACGGCCAGTCTCATGGGAATCAAAAAATGCTTTACGCTTTGAGTTTTACGTTTTACAATCTCTGCTCGTATGGATACAGAAACTGCTTACAACCTTGCACTCGATTATCTCTACTCGTTTATTGATTATAGCCTCAAAAAGGCCACAGATTGGTCTCAGGCTCAGTTCAAACTGGAGCGCATGGAAGCGCTCCTGGCGCGGCTGGGCAACCCGCATCGCAAGTACCCGATTTTGCACGTGGCCGGCACCAAGGGCAAGGGGTCAACCTCGGCGTTGATGGCCTCTGCCCTCACGGCTGCCGGTTACCGGACGGGCCTCTACACCTCGCCGCATTTGCAAGATTATGCCGAGCGCATCCAACTGAACGGTGTCCCCATCCCGCATGGGCGTTTGCCCGAACTGGTGGAAACCGTCAAACCGCATGTGGCCCAAATTCCAGAACTGACGACCTTCGAAATTACCACTGCCCTGGCATTTCTCTATTTTGCGGAGGAGGGGGCTGATGCCGCTGTCATCGAAGTTGGCCTGGGAGGGCGCCTCGATGCGACCAATGTGGTGATGCCGTGCGTTTCGGTCATCACTTCGATTTCGTATGACCATACGTTTGTCCTCGGTGACACGCTGGCCCTCATCGCTGCCGAAAAAGGCGGCATCATCAAGCCAGGGGTGCCGGTCGTCTCCTCGCCCCAAAAAGAGGAACCGCTGGCGGTGCTGGAGCAACTGGCACGCGAGCGGGGCTGCCCGTTCACGCTTGTCGGCCGCGACGTTCTCTTTACGCCGGGGGAGCATTCGCTGGAGGGGCAGTCGTTTTCGCTGCTCGATCGCCGGTCTGCGGAGCAGAAACCTGTTATACTCCGCATTCCATTGTTGGGCGCTCATCAAATTGAAAATGCAGCAACAGCCTTCGCTGCGCTGCAAGCCTCCGGTCTGCCCATCTCGGAGGAGGCTATCCGGGCGGGATTTGCCGCGGTCAACTGGCCGTGTCGCTTTGAAATTGCCCGCCGCGAGCCACCTTTGATTTTCGACTCGGCCCATAACCAGGATTCTTTTTTACGCTTGCGCCAGACCCTGGATGATTACTTCCCCAATCGGCCAGCGATTTTGCTGATGGGAGCGTCGCGAGACAAGNATTTTGCGGCGATGCTGGCAGAGATTGCCCCGCGCCTGCGGTATGTCATTGCCACCCGTTCCACGCACCCGCGCNCTCTGGAGCCAGAAGTCATCGTCGAAACGGCGACCCGGCTCGGGGTCCGCGCCGAAGCGGTGATGCCGGTCAGCGCTGCGCTCGACCGCGCTCTGCAACTTTCGGACGAGAGCGGCGACCTGATTCTGGTGGCCGGTAGCATGTTCTCCACGGCAGAAGTCAAGACGGCCTGGCAAAACCTGGCTGATAAAAATTCAAATAGATAAGAAGTTGGTTTCTTCTAGAGGAAATAAAGTATGGCAAACAATGATTGGCGTTACGATGACAACGAAGAGGAATTCGGTGGTTCGTTTTCGCAACGGACAGACGAACTTTACCGCGTTCCCAGCGCAACCCCCGACGAGAATGGCTGTATCGAGGCATTTGCCCTGCCTTTACGCGACATTATCGTTTTTCCGCACATGGTCACACCCATTTTTTTGGGCAATGATCTTTCCCTGTTAGTGGCGGAAGAAGCCCATGAACGGAATTACACCGTGATTGGACTGACCCAACGCGATCCCGATCAAGACGAACCAGGGCCAGAAGATTTTTTGCCGGTCGGTGTGGAACTGGCTGTTGGGCGTTTGCTTTCGATGCCCGATGGTTCGTCCTCAGCGCTTGTTCAGGGCCGGCGGCGGGTGGAAGTGCTGGAATTTGTTCAAAAAATGCCGTTGCTGAAAGTCCGCGCCCGGGTCATTGACGAACCGACCACGATTGACAAGACCACACGGGCCTTAATGCGCAATGCACTCGATTTGTTCGCCCGCTGTGTGGAACTCGACCGCTCGATTCCAGAAGAGGCGCATCTCTTTGCCATGAATATCGCTGAGCCTGGCTGGCTGGCCGATATGATTGCAACGGCGATTTCGGTCGGGTTCACCGAGCGTCAGCAATTGCTTTTGATGAAAGACCCCATTCAGCGCCTCCAGCGCGTCAACACGCTGCTGGCGCAGGAACTCGATGTGCTTGAACTGGAAGATGAAATCCATAACCGCGTTCAGAGCGAAGTGGATAAAAGCCAGCGCGAGTTTTACCTGCGCGAGCAAATGCGCCAGATCCAGAACGAACTGGGGGAGGGGGACGTCTTCACCCGCGATTTGCGGGAACTGAGAGAGCGAATCGAGAAAGCCGCCCTGCCAGACCAGGCGCGTGCAACCGCCCTCAAAGAACTGGAGCGCCTGGGGCAGATGCCCCCCCTGGCTCCTGAAGTGGGCATTATCCGCACCTACATTGACTGGATTCTCGATTTGCCCTGGATGGTGTGCACCGAGGACAACCTGGATGTGCGCCACGCGGCAAAAATTCTCGAACGCGATCACTACGGCTTGAAAAAGGCTAAAGACCGCATCCTGGAGTACATTGCGGTTCGCTCGCTGAAACCGAAGAAGGAACGTCAGCCGATTCTGTGCTTTGTCGGCCCTCCGGGGACGGGCAAGACGTCGTTAGGGAAGTCCATTGCCGAGGCGTTGGGACGTAAATTCGTGCGCGTGTCCCTCGGCGGGGTGCGGGACGAGGCCGAGATTCGCGGCCACCGCCGCACGTACATCGGCGCCCTCCCTGGCCGCATCATTCAGACGATTAAGCGCGCCGGCACGGCCAATCCGCTTTTTATGCTGGATGAAATTGACAAACTCGGCGAGGATTTTCGCGGCGACCCGGCCTCAGCCCTGCTCGAAGTGCTCGACCCCGAGCAGAATCACGCTTTCAGCGATCATTACCTGGAACTCGATTTTGACCTGTCGAAGGTCATGTTTATCACCACTGCCAACACGCTGATGACCATCCCGCCGGCGCTGCTCGACCGGTTGGAAGTCATTGAGTTCCCCGGCTACATCGAGGAAGAAAAAATGATCATCGCCGAGCGTTATCTCATTCCACGCCAGTTGGAAGAGAGCGGCATTGACTCGATTGGTTTGCAGTTTATGCCCGAAGCGGTGCAGCGGATCATCCGCGAATATACCTACGAGGCCGGTGTCCGCAACCTGGAACGCGAGATCGGTCGCGTGTGCCGTAAGGTGGCCCGCTTGAAGGCAGAGGGCAAGCGCTATCCGACTGTGATTACTCCCGAACTGGTGGAGAAATTCCTCGGCCCCCAGCAGTTCTTCCAAACCGAGGCCGAGCGCCAGGATGAAGTGGGGGTGGCCACCAGCCTGGCCTGGACGGAAAGCGGCGGCGAGATTATGCCGGTAGAAGTGGCCGTCCTGGACGGCAAAGGCAACCTGCAGATGACCGGCCAGATTGGCGAGGTGATGCAGGAATCGGGTCAGGCTGCGCTGACTTACATCCGCTCGCGTGCCGATCGCTTCGGCATTGACCCGGAAGTGTTTGAGCGGATGGATATCCATGTTCACATTCCGGAAGGGGCTATTCCAAAAGATGGCCCGTCGGCGGGCATCACGCTGGCAACAGCCCTCATCTCTGCCCTGACCGGCCACCCGGTGTACAAAGACGTGGGCATGACCGGAGAAATCACCCTGCGCGGCCGGGTCTTGCCGATTGGCGGGGTGCGCGAAAAGGTGCTGGCCGCCCACCGCGCCGGGCTGAAGGTGGTCATCTTGCCCGAAAAGAATCTCAAGGACCTGGTGGATGTGCCCAAGAAGGTGCGCGAAGACCTGAAGATCATCCCGGTCACCCACATGGATCAGGTGGTGGAAATTGCTATTTCGCCGGAGCAAGTTGCCGAAGCCCCGCGCCCGCGGCGGCGGGCCGAAGATGCCCAGGAGGAGTAGCCCCATGAAGGCCCGTTTTGATGGTCAGGTGGTGCTGATTACCGGCGCGTCCTCGGGATTCGGCGCCGATGCCGCACGCTTGTTTGCCCAAAGAGGGGCGCGGGTGGTTCTGGCAGCACGGCGGAGGGATCGCTTGCAGGCGCTGGCGGACGAGATTCAGGCCGCTGGCGGCGAGGCGCTGGTGACGCCGGTGGATGTCACCAATCGCGCAGAAGTCGAGGCAATGGTCAAGACAGTCCTNGAGGTCTATGGCCGCATTGACATCCTGTTCAATAACGCCGGCTTTGGCCGCCTCGACTGGCTGGAGGCCCTCGACCCGGAGCGCGACATCGAGACGCAAATCGCCGTCAATCTGACCGGCCTGATGCTGGTGACGCGCGCTGTCCTGCCGCACATGCTGGAACGCCGCGCTGGTCACATCATCCACATGTCGTCGGTAGCCGGTTATATCTCCGCGCCGCTTTACAGCGTCTATTCGGCGACCAAGTTCGGCGTGCGCGCCTTCACCGATGCCCTGCGGCGCGAGGTGGCTCCCTTTGGGGTTAAGGTCTCTGGCATTTACCCCGGCCCGGCGGCGACCGAGTTCGGCCAGCATACCGGCAACCATGCAATCAAGCGCTCCTTCAAAACACCGGCCTGGATGTCTCTCTCGTCCGAAGCGGTGGCGCGGCGCGTCGTTTGGCTGGCTGCCCATCCGCGCCGGGCGGTGGTGGTGCCCTGGTGGTTCCGCCCGGTGTTTTGGGCCGATGCGCTCTTCCCAGCGCTGGTGGACTGGGTCATTCAAATGGCCTTTGTCCGGCGTTTTCACCGGCCCTGATTTTTTGCCTTGCTGCTTCAAGTCCACCCGAGAGGAATGGAGATAGACAGTGCTTTCGGGGAACGCGGATGACGCGGATTTGGCGGATTGCGCAGATTTCGGGGAACGCGGATGACGCG
>JGI24188J35168_1001813_pt1 | contig 12114 bp, 10 predicted proteins | sample YNPBryantNP2012_FD_35168 | JGI IMG/M metagenome (IMG submission 35168) | reverse complement strand
TAGGCGCGTCGCCAGAAATCGGGCGTATCGGTGACGTGCGACAGGGCCGCCTCGTAGATCGCCAGGCTCTCCTCGGCCGGGCCGATGATGAACGCCGCGCCGCCCGAGGCCGCGGTGTACTCCAGCGCATCGCCCGGCCGGCCCTGCGCGGTGTCCATGCCGATGGCCAACACATAGCGCCCCATCCCCGAGCCCACCAACCCCATGCCCATGACGATCGCCTCGCTGCCGGCTTTGCACGCAAATTCCAGGTCGGCGGCCTGGATGGCCGGCGTCGCGCCGATCGCCTCGCCGACGATGGTCGAGGACGGCTTGACCGCGTACGGATGCGATTCGCTGCCCACCCACACGGCGCGAATCTCCTGCGGATCTATGTCTGCGCGCGCCAGCGCGTTGCGCGCGGCCTCGATGGACATGGTGATCGTGTCTTCGTCCAGGCCGGCCACCGCCTTCTCCTTGATCGGCAGGCCGCCGGAGCCGTCCGACCAGACACGGGCGACCTCTTTGGCCGGCAGGCGATAACGCGGCACATAGGCGCCATAGCCCACGATGCCCACGTCACGGATGGGTTTAAGCATACGATATCACCTCATATCCATGATAGATCAGTGCATATAGTTTATCAGTATGTTGTCTACCTATTGCACAATGTTGCCGCGACGCAATTGCGCCAACAGCTCGGCCGCGCGGTCGGCGCGGATGACGCGCTCGCGGACCATGCTCGCGGCCACCTGGTCGATCTCGGCGCCCGTGGCGCCGGCGGCGATGGCCACCTGCCGGGCATGAAGCGCCATATGCCCTTTCTGGATGCCCTCGGTCGCCAGCGCCCGCAGCGCGGCCAGATTCTGCGCCAATCCCACCGATACGATGATCTCGGCCAGGTCGCGCGCGGTGGTGACGCCCATGATCTGCAGCGCGAGCCGGGCCACCGGATGCACGCGCGTCGCGCCGCCCACCGTGCCGACCGCCAGCGGCAGTTCCAGGCTGCCGACCAGGTCGCCGTCGGGGGTCAACGACCATTCGGAAAGGGAGCGATAGTGGCCGTCGCGCGCCGCGTAGGCGTGCGCGCCGGCCTCGACCGCGCGCCAGTCGTTGCCGGTGGCGATCACCACCGCGTCGATGCCGTTCATGATGCCCTTGTTGTGCGTCGCAGCCCGGTATGGATCCACCGCGGCCAACGCATAGGCTTCGACGATCCGTTGCGCCACCACGTTGCCCGGCAGGTCGGCGGTGTCCAGCGCGGCGGCCGGGATCACGCAGCGCGCAGAGGCGAGCCGGCGATCGGCCAGGTTGGAAAGGATGCGCAGGTTGACCCGGCCGCCGGCGATCTCTTCCACCAGGGGCGCCAGCGCTTCGCAGGCCGTGTTCACCATGTTGGCGCCCATGGCATCCCGGCAATCGTAGAGGATGTGGACGACCAGCATCGGCCCGGCCGGGGTGTCGGCGAACAGGTACGTTTCGACATCGCGCGCGCCGCCGTGCAGGCTGACGATCACCGGATCGGTGCGGTTGGCCAGATCGAGCAGACGTTGCTTCTGGGCCTGAATGCGTTCGGCCGCGGCCCGCAGGTCGGCCACGCCGAGCACCTGGATCTGGCCGATCATCAGCGGCTCGGTCGTCTCGGCGTGAAAGCCGCCGCCGGCCCGCGCCAGCCTGGCCGCGAAGCTGGCGCCCGCCACCACCGACGGCTCTTCGATGACCATCGGCACGAGCACATCCCGGCCGTTGACCAGGAAGTTCGTGGCAATGCCCAGGGGCAACGCGTACAGGCCGATGACGTTTTCGATCATCTTGTCGGCCTGGGCGAGCGACAGGCCGGCCTCGAGTTGCGCCGCCTGTTCCGCCGTCAATTCCGCCCGATTGACGACGATCTCTTTCCGTTCGGCCGGCGTCAGATTATAGAATCCACTGATGCGCGAAGAACCATTCATAGACATTCCTTATCTCAGAGGAATTACGCACTTCTTGCTCGCAGGGGGTCTGCGACCCCCGTCTGACCGTCCAAGACGACGCTTGCACGCCGACGACGCCGGTCGCAGACCGGCTGGAAGCTTTTACTGCGTAAGTCCTGTTATCTTATAGCCCATACCGGCTATCAAAACCTATCAGATTTCATCCGTCACGGACCCAGGGTAGAAAGTGGCAGGATCGCAGCCGCCACCGGAGAAGTGAGCAGTTGGGGATAGAGGCCCAGGATCACCCCGGCCGCCACCAGGAGCAGGGCCGCCAGGGCGACCAGAAACGACTCGCGCTCGACGCGCGCATAGGTGAGCCGGCCGAAACAGGCGTAGCCCGCCCGCACCGCGCCGATCAGCACGCCGGTTGCAGCAAGCAAGAGCAAGAAGACCCAGCGCGGATCGTTCTCGCCCAGCAGTTGCAACAGCGCCCAGCGCGAGGCAAACTGGGCCGTGAGGGGCAACCCGCCGAGCGCCAGTCCGCCCGCGATGAGCGCGGTCACGGCGACCGGCATCCGCGACAGGGCGCCGTGGAGGCGCTCCAGGCGGTCGCTTTCCATGCGATGGCGGATGATCGCCACGCCGGTCGCCACNGTGAACAGGGCGAAGACGCGCGTGAGCGCCAGCCAGATGGCCGTCGGCAGGCCGGCCGTGCCGCGCAAGGCCATCGCCACCAGCAGCACGCCGTAATCGTACAGCCCGGCATAGCCGAGGAAGCGCCCCAGGGTCGGCTGGGTGGCCGCCAGCGCACCGGCCAACACGGCCGTGAAGATGCCGAGCCAGAGCAACCAGCGCGCGCTGTCTATGGCCGAAGTGAGCCAGGGGTAGGTGACCAGGAACCGCTGCAAGAGGAACAGCACGGTGCTCTGGCCGCCGATCCATAGAAAGGCGGCGACGATGGCCGGCGATTGGCCCGCGAGCGATGACGTCGCCACGTGCAAGGGCGCGGGCTGAAGCAACAGGACGAAGCCGGCCACCAGCAGCCAGCCGGCGATCACCAGCGGCGTCTGGTCGTCGGGGTTCAGGGGCGCCTGCTCGATGTACCATTGCGCGAGCAGGAAGAGCGGCGCGGCCAGGGTAGGAAAGAGCAGTTGACGCCAGGCCCCGCGTGTATCGCCGACCTTGCCGGCCTGGATCAGAAACACCGAGACGATGGCCCCCAGGACGAGGGCAAACGGTGCCAGGATCAGCGGCCTGAGCATGGCCGCCACCGCCCATGCCGCCAGCAACACCAACCCGAAGGGGTAAAACGTGCGGCCCTGATAGGTCAACCAGGCCAGGACGAAGGCCGCGGCGGCCACCATCAGCAAGAACGCGAGCAGGGTCTGGGGGGCCGGCCCGATCTGCAACGTCAGGCCTTCCCAGACGACCGCCTTGCCCAACCATACGGTCCGGCCGGCCACTTCGGCCGGCGCGTCGAGAGGCAACAACGAGACCAGCAGCGCCAGGCCGAGCGCCACGCCCGCCGCGAGCAGCGCGGTCAATCCTTCGAATCGGCGCAGGAAATAGAGCGCGGCGGCGCCCAGGAGCAACGATCCCACCAGAAGCTCAGCGCCAGAAATCATCCAGTTCTCCTGCAGAGGATGACGGCGTCATGGCCCTGGGCCGCGCCGCCACCAGCCCACGCGCCAGCATCAAATAGGCAATGGCCAGGCCCAACAGGATCTGGCCCCCTTCCATCAGGCCGATCCACATCCGCTGCGGTTCCAGCGTCAACAGCAGGAGCTGCGCCCCGCCCAATACGGTCAACAGGGCCAGGCCGGCATGGAGCGGCTCCTCGTGGAGGGCCAGGCCCAACAGGCCGACCAGGATCAGCCAGAGGATGAGGTCGCGGAAGAGCGGTTCGACCCTGGGCAGCTCGACCTGTTCGTGCACGAACAGAAAAGCCACGGCCGCCAATCCGACCGTCAGTCCGCGAAAGAGGGTCAACGACGCGACTTGCGGCCAGCGATCTTCCCAGCGCACGCCGCTGGCCGGATGCCAGCGGAGTTGACGTGCGGAGAGGTAGAAGATCACCGCGGTGAGCCCGGCGGCGATGGCGTGGATCAGCGCCCATTCGATGGGAATGACCTGCGAGAGCAGCAGGGCCAACATCACGGAAAGGGTCGCATACGCCAGGAGCACGATCCGCCAATCGCGCACGATGACGAGGGCGGCCGCGGCGCCGGCCGCGATCAACACGGCCGGCAATCCGACCAGGATGCTCAGTTGGCGAAAGAGGTCGGCGAGCGTCATGGGCGTCTACCCTCGCAGCAATACCCACAGGATCAGGCCGGCCAGCGCCAGCCAACCCAGATAGCCCTCTCCTTCGCCGAGGGTCGCGAAATAGTGAAGGCCGCCCCCGATCACGCGCAGGCCGGCGATCGCGCCGCGGTAGAGCCATTCCAGGCCGACGATCTGGCCGATGATCTGTTGCCAGCCGCGCATCCGGCCGAGGAGCTGATCGCGCCATGCCCCGAGCAGCACACCCACCACGGCCGACAGCACCAGGCCGATCCAGACGGAGCGCCGGGACGCCACGATGAGGTGCGCCAGGTTTTGGCCGGCATCGGGGGGCGGGAAGCCGACCAGGCCGGCCAGGCGCTGCGGGAAGAGCCCCCAGGCGATGGCCGGGCCGGCCAGGAGCGCCGTCGCCAGGCCGATGCGCAACAACCCGGTCCACGAGAGCGCGGCCGCTTGAGGCCGGCCGACATCGCGGCCCGGCCGACGCACGCTTTCCCACAGGGCCGCCACGAGCAGGATCTCGCCCACCAGCACGACGCCGAAGAGCGGCGCGGCGAGCGCCAGCTCGGTGGGAAAGATCAGGGCCGAACGGGCCGGGAAGCCCACCGTGCCCGGCATGCCCCACAAGACGAGCGCGCCGAGGATCATGGGCCAGCGCAAGGCACCGCCGACCCCGCGCGGCCAGAGCCCGGTCGCCAGCAGCGCGCTGCCCAGGCTGAACGCCAGGAGCGGCCAGGCGAAGGCGGCCGGGCCCGGCACGGCCGACACATATGCCGCAAGCAAGACCACGCTGGCGCGGTTGACCGCGATCCAGCGCCAACGCCACACCGCGCGCTCGGCAAGCCACGCGGCCATGGCCGATCCCAGAAGCGCCAGCACGCCGAGCGCCACCCACTCGGGCCGCCGCGTCAGGCCGGTGCCGGCCAAAGCCTGCACGCGCGCCAGGAACCAGATGCCCGCGGCCGGGCCGATCAGATGAAGGGCCACGGATGCCGAAGCGCGGCCATGCCCCGGCGCAGTCAACCACAAGTGGAACGGATAGACGCCCGCCCGGATCAACCCCAACACCCACAGGATGGCCAGCTCCTGGCGGCCGAACCGTCCACCCACCAGCGGCGCCGGCAAGCCCGCTTCGCCGAGCAGCACCACCGCAAAGAGGAGCAGCGGCATGGCCATGGCCAGCAGGCTCCAGGCGCGGCCGGCCGGCTCTTTCTGACGGCCCGGATGCAAGCGCAAGACCAGGAGCGCATCCAGCGCCAGCCAACTGCTGGCGACCGTGAGCATATTGGCGGAGCACACGAAGACGACCGCGGCCGCGACGAGCCACAACGTGCGTTCGAGCGACCCCGCGATCGGCCCTTCCGTGGGCTCATCTTCATCCAAGAGAAGGAGCGCGGCCGCCAGAAGGAGCAACAGGAGGGTCGTCAGGCCGTTCCACCCATCCATCTGCCAGAGGAGCGGCGCGCCGGCCACGGTGAGCGGCTGCCAGCGCCAGCTCAACTCGCGGCCGGCCGGCGAAGCCGCCGCGCGCGTCCAATCCCAGCCCGCTGCAATGACGATCAACAAGGCCAATGGCAGGCGAAACCAACGCACCATCGCGCGGCGCCGGCCCAACGCGTATCGCCAGGAAAACCAGGATGCCAGCCACAACAGCAAGCCGCCCAGCGCCAGGATCAGCGCCGGACCGAGCGGCTGGAGAAGGAGGAAACGAATCATGATCACTAAAAGAATATTTTACCGCCGCAAGGGATGGATGGCAAATGGACGGCTCGTGTTGTGGAATGTACGTTCACATTGCCGATTCGCAACCGATCCTCTATAATGAACGCACGAAAAGAAGAGTTCCCCGGATGGAGTTCCCGGGGGCGACCTTGTCCCCCAACATCATGTTTCGCTCCAGGAGGCAGAATGCAACCCTTGGTGGAATGCGTGCCCAACTTCAGCGAGGGGCGTCGGCCCGAAGTGATCGACCGGCTCGCGGCGGTCTTTCGCGGCTATCCGGCGCTCCGCCTCCTCGACATCGAAAGCGATCCCGACCACAACCGGTCGGTCTTCACCCTGGTCGGTCCGCCCGACGCGATGGTCGAGGCGATGTTCGCGGCGATCCAGACGGCCGCGGGGTTGATAGACATGGAGCAACACCGCGGGGCACATCCGCGCATCGGGGCCACCGACGTGGTGCCCTTCATTCCGCTGCGCGAGATGGAGATGGCCGACTGCGTAGCCNTGGCGCGGCAGTTGGGGCAACGGGTGGGCGACGAGCTGCAGATCCCGGTCTATCTCTACGAGGCGGCTGCCACGCGTCCCGATCGGGTGAACCTGGCCGACATCCGGCGCGGGGAGTACGAGGGACTGAAGGCCGAGATCGCCACAAATCCCGATCGCCGGCCCGATTTCGGCCCGGCCCGGCTCGGCCCGGCCGGCGCCACGGTCATCGGCGCCCGCACCTTCCTGATCGCCTTCAACGTCTACCTGACCACATCCGACATCGAGATCGCCAAAAAGATCGCGAAGACGATCCGCGGCAGCGCCGGCGGCCTCCGCTACGTGAAGGCGCTCGGCCTGTCGGTCAACGGCAAGGCCCAGGTGAGCATGAACCTGACCGACTTCGAGAAGACGCCCATCCACGTGGCCGTGGAGCTGATCCGGCGCGAGGCGCAACGCTACGGCGTGGCCATCGAATCGAGCGAGCTGATCGGCCTGGTTCCGCAACAGGCGTTGCTCGACGCCGCGGCCTGGTATCTGCAGCTCGACAATTTCCGGCCCGACATGGTGCTGGAAAACCGCCTGGCCATGTAGGGCGAACTTCAGTTCGCCGCACGCGGATGTAGGGCGAACTTCAGTTCGCCCTACTCAAAACTGCCCCTGCAACGACTGCGCGTAGCCGGTCAGCTCGACGTAGCCCTCCCCGCGGAGCGGCCGGCCGCCGCGCGTGCCCTCCACCGCCACGGCGCCTTCCCAATACGGCAACGACGTACGCATCTCCTGATCGGCCAGGCGCGGGGTGACGACCAGNCGCAGGTCGGCGGCCGACACAGTCACCACCCAGCCGGCGGGATAGCGGCCGCCGGTGCGCGGACTGCGCCATTCGCCCGTCGCCTGGATGGCGAATTCGTCTGGGGCCAACACGCGGGTCGAGCCGTCGGCCGCGATGAGCGTGCCACTGGAAAACGGATCGCGGCCGCCATCCACCCGGCGCAAAGCGTAGAGCATGACCTCGGTGCCATCATCGAGCTGCAAGCTGAACCAATCCCAGCCGGCCAGCTCGGGGCCGAGCGCGCTGGTGCTGAACTCGTGATCCATCCAGCTCAGCCCGGTGACGGCCCACGTCTTGCCGCGCGCGCTCAGCGTGCCGGCCGTCTCGATGCGCGGCAGGCTGTAGTAGTACGAGGCATTGCCCGGCTCCGGCCCCTTGCGGCTGTAGCCGCGCTCCCCCTGCAACACCGGCCCCTTCAGATCGTGCAATGCCAGGTCGAGCGCGAGCTCGCGCTCGCCGTCGCGCGCGGCCGCGCGCAACCGCGCCCGGCCGATCGTGGGTCCGGCCACCTCCCAATCCTCCAGCCAGACGCGAAACGGCTCGGCCTGGGCGCCGGCCAGACCGGCCGCGCCGCGGCCGAAGCGCTCGAACGAATGATGGATGCGGCCGGCCACGTCCGTGATCGCGAAGTGGGCCATGTACACCTGGCCGGTTCGCCATCCCGACGGCCGGCCATCCGGCGCCCGGTCCTCCGACGGCGTCATGGCGCGGCGGAAGAAGGTCAACTGATAGCCGAAGCGCTCGCCGGTCTCGGCGACCAGGTTGCCCGTGTAGTACCACCACTCGGTCTGATACGCTTCGTGCGGNCCATGATCGGCCGGAAAGACNAGCGGCCGCGGGCCTTCGGCGCGCGCGAAGCCGGACGCGTCGGCCGCCGGCAGCGCCAGGCGCACGGCCGCGCGCAAGGGCGGCTGCTCCTGCGGCCAGAGGAACCAGGCCGCCGCGCCGGCCATGACCAGCACGGCCACAAGGCGAAGCCCCAACCGGCCGTCGGCGGGCCGCAACCGCCACAACGCGACGAGCATGGCAACCCANCCGGCGATCTGCGCGGCGCGCAATCCGCCCACGATCGTCGCGCTCTCGGCGCGAAACGGCTCCACCAGCCAGGTGATCGCGCCCCAGCCGAGCAGCGCGATCCAGGCCGGCCGGCCCGGCCGCGCGCCGCGGCGCACGGCCCAGAGGACTGCGGCAAGTGCGATCGCTTCGCCCAGCGCGGCATAGAGCTGGACCGGATGTCGGCGCACGCCCCACAGGTTCACTGCCCATGGCAGATCGGCCGCCGCGCCCACCTCGGCCCCGGCGACCAGCGCCGCGGCGTGGGCGACGATCAGCCCGGCCAGCGCGCCCGCGGCCACGGCATCGGCCACGGCCGGCCAGGGCAGCTTGCGGCGGCCCATGTACCACGCGGCGACCACCGCGCCGGCGACCGCGCCCGGCCCCCACAGGAACGCCTGCGCGTTCAGGCCAACGATCTCGGCCGGTTGCAGGCGATAGGCCGGCCAGAAAGCCACCACGTGCGCCAGCCGGCCCACCACGACCAGCGCGAGGCCGCCGAGCAGCCCCGCGTTGTAAAGATGATCGCCGTCCAGCCCCCGGCGCTGCGCCAGCCGGCCGGCGACCTCCAGCGCGGCCCAAAACGCGAGCAACAGGCCGAGCGGATAGGTCGGCAAAGCCAGCGGGCCGATCTGCAAGATGGGCAACATCGCGCCTCCGTCTGCTCAGGGGAAAATCGTCTTCAGCGCCTGCGCCAGCGTCGCTTCGGTCAGCGCGCCGGTTTGGATCCGTCGGATGACCCCTTCGCGATCCACGAAAAAGGTGGTCGGCAGGCTGCGCACCGCGTACTGTCGGCTCACGTCTCCCTGCGCATCCAGCGGCAGGGGAAACGCCAGGCCGATCTGACCGGCAAAGGCCGCCACGTTGGCGGCCGGCTCCATCTGGTTGACCCCGACGACGATCACCTGGCCGGCATAGCGCTCGTGTGCGGCCTCCAGCTCCGGCAGCTCCGCGCGGCAGGGCGGGCACCAGGTGGCCCAGAAGTTGAGGATCACGGGCTTGCCCCGCAACGCGGAGAGGGTGAACGTGTCCCCGGCGACGGTCGGCAGGGTGAAATCGGGCGCGGGATGGCCGATGGCCGGCGCCGGGGGCAAGCCGGCCGCCGGCCGGTTGGCCCCCTCGGGCACGCGGCCGGCCCAGATCCAGGCCGCGCCCGCGACGAAAGCGGCCGCCATCAGAAAGCTCCAGAACAAACGCGACATCAGGTCACCTCATGGACGAATGCCGGCGCGGCGAGCAGAAGGATGGCGCAACCCAACATCGGCTCGAAGCCCGGCCAGGGCGAAAAGGGCGGATAGGGATAGTAGAACAACCAGCCGGGCCGCAGCACCAGCGCGCAGAGCCAGAGCCCCGCGGCCGCCAGGCTGGTCGCCANCACGATCCGGTCGGCCGGCGCCCACGTCCACCGCTGATAGCGGGTGCGTCGCACGCGGCGGCCCTGATCCCAGAAGGCCCACAGCAACAGGGCCACGCCGCAGGCCAGCGCCGCGCCGGCCCGCCACGGCTGCTCGGGCCAGAAGCCCAGGCCGGCCGTCCCGGCGCCCAGGCCGGCCAGTCCGGCGAGCAGCGCCGCCTGGATGCGCCGTCGTTCGGCCGCGGTGGCCGCGAGGACCTGGCGGCCGAAGCCACGCGCCTCCATGGACTCGGCGAGCTGCACCGCGCGCTCCAGCGCCGTGATCAGGAGCGGCATCAACAGCGGCAACAGGTCGCGCACCCCGCGCACCCGATGGCCGCGCACCTCCTGCGCCTCGCGGATGGCGGTCCACGCGGCGACCATCTGCGGCACGAAGGCGATGGCGATGCCCGCCACCACGCCGGCCTGGTAGATGAAGCCCGGCGTCAGGCGCAACAACCGCGCCTGGTCCACGGCCACGTTGAACGCGGCAAAGACGAGCAGGAGCGTCACCAGCGCCAGGCCGCCCGTCACGCCGTAAAGCAGCGCCTCCAGTGTGATCGGCCCGCCGATCAGAGGCCAATCGGCGGGCAGGCGAAAGAGCACGATGGCGCCGTGATGATTCAACAAGAGGATGAACGGAACGGTGAGCAACCAGAGCAAGGCGCTGAAGCGGACGAACGCGCCCCAATCGCGCGTCAGCGCGGTGCGTTGCCCCAGCGCGGCATAGACCGCGGCAACGGCCAACAAGGTCAGGAGCAGGTAGAGCGGATTGCGCGTCGAAAGGCCCGGCAACGCGGCGGCAATCAGCCACGCCAGCCAGGCGTAGGGATGGGCGACATCTCGGCTAGCAACCAGAGCATTCATGAGCAAAAGCACACACGTGCCAGGCGCTTTTCGGAAACACCTGGCACGTGTGCACCGAATCGGCCGAAGGGCGCATCACGCCTTGCGTCCAACGGCCGAAGCCGTTGCGGCGCGCCGCCGTCGGGTCCATATCCACACCCATCCGCCGGCCAGAGCCGCCGCGAACAGGGCGAAGCTCGCATAGCGCGTCGTCCCGGTCGCGGGGGGGCGGCTCCGCGCGGATGTTTCCGCGTCCGGCCGTGGGGCAATTTGCTCGGCCGTGGCCGGCGCGGCCGGGGCGCTCATTGCGACCGTGTTGCCCCCTGCTCCGCCCGCCACAGCCGACGCAGCGCAGATCTCCTCAAACCGGATGACAGGCGGCTCCGTGCCGCTCGAGAAGTTCCCCTTGCCCCACGACCAGCCTTCGATGGCGCCGTCCGTCACCTGGAAGCTGCTGGCGCCCACATCCGAATAGAGCCAGCGGCCGTCCTGCCAGTGGTAGTAGGCCCAGTACTCGCACGTGCTTCCCTGGCATTTGCAGAAGCAATCTTCCCTGGGAAACGCGCACCCCTGGCCTTTGATGCTGCACACCGCGCCGCCCATGCCGCCGTTGTAGTCCACGATCGCAGATAGCCCGGCGCGCGCCAGCAGCTCCGCGCCCGAGATGGCCGGCCCGGCGAAGGAGACACAGCGCGTCTCGACGGTGCCATCGCCGAAGCGCACCACCAGGCCGGCGCGGTGGGGGCCGTCCTGGGCCCATGCCCGAGACATCCATCCCAACCAGGCCACGACGGCCACCAACGCCAGCCGAACGGCGTAACGGACGAAGCGCGCCATGCGATCCATCCTCTAGCGCCGGCCGCGCAGGGCCAGGCCGGCCGCCAGCAACAGGCCGGTCAGGCCGATGCCGAACAGCCCCAGGCCGGCGCCACCCGTCTTGGGCAGAGCCACGGGGGCCGGCGCGGCCGCGATCTTGGCGAAGGATACCACCGGCGGTTGCTCCGTGGGGTTGAACTTGGCGTCCACCCCGCTCCAGACGAAGCCCTCNACTGCACCGTTCGCCGGCACATAGCTGCCCACGCCCTCCGCGGCCGCGGTCCACGCGTTGCCGTTCAGATGGTAATAGGCCCAGAACCGGCTCGCGTCACAGAAGCAGTTCGTCGCGGGACAACCGACCTCGTTGATCGCGCAGACGGCCGGGCCGAAGTTGGTCGTCTGGCTGGTCAGCTTGACCTTGGCGGCCTGCAAGACGTCGAAAGTGGTCGCCGTGATGGGAACGGTAACGATCTCGGTGTGGGTCACCTTGTTGGGAAAGGCGATCACCACGCCCACCTGCTTCGTGCCCGGATCCTCGGCCAGCGCGAACCCGACCAGAAGCAGGCCCAGAAGCAAGGCCAATCCGATGACGAGAGTGAAACGACGAAACATGAACGGTTCCTCCTGTTGAGTTGAACGAGAATCGCAGATCCCCGTTAAACGAGCTTGCAGCCGGTCTGCGACCGGCGTCCTCCAGACTCAGTAGATCACAATTTTGCTGCTCCAAGCCGGTCTGTGACCGGCGGTCGGGGGTCACAGACCCCCTCTGAGCTTGAATCTGTGATCTACTG
>JGI24188J35168_1001802_pt1 | contig 12156 bp, 13 predicted proteins | sample YNPBryantNP2012_FD_35168 | JGI IMG/M metagenome (IMG submission 35168) | reverse complement strand
TTCGACCGGGGGCCGGAGCGGACGCGGCGCACTGCGCCCGGCCGCTCCCGAAGATGCGCCAGAGATCGGTTCTATTCTACCTGAACCTGACAAAAACGGCAACACCGCGGGTGGCCGGGAAAATGCAGCCGGATTGGAAGCCCTCCATCTTGAACACGAGCGCCGATTTGTGCTATCATAAGCACGAACGAAGGGAGATCGGGTGATGAATACGGTCAGGGTAGTGGAATATGTGGACATCGCCGCGCCGCGCCGCGAGGTGTTCGCGACGGCGATCCATAGCGAGCGCCGGCTGCAGCTCTCTCCGCTGTGGGGCGCGGTGGAGCTGGCGGCGGTCAGCACGGATTATCCCGCAGCCGGCAGCCGGTGGCTTTCCCGGTCCGCGGCCGGCGCCAGCTATGAAACCGTCGTGACCGATTATCTGCCCGAACAACGCTTTGCCTACCGCACGCTCACCGACCTTCAGGCGACCGTCGTCTGGACGTTCCACGACGCGGCGGCCGGCACGCGCATCATCTATCAGGAGGAGTTCGCAGCCGACGAGGCCCGGGCCGGCGAGATCGAGGCACAGGTGCGCCAGGTGGTGCGCGGCTGGTTGCTCAACATCAAGCGCTACTCCGAGTTGCGGCGCACCCGCTTCGAGCGGCTGCTGCGCTGGCTGGCCGATCGCTATTACCTCCAGCTCCGGCCCGACCAGCGCAGCGTGGTCGTGACGATCCTGATGATGCACTTCGTCGGCACGATCGCCTCGGTGATGGCGATCGTCGCCTTCGGCTTCACGCGGCTCTTCTGATCATCCCTCGTAGCAGCACCTGAAGCCGGTGTCATCGCTGCGATGCATGGGCGCGGCCCAACTGCGGTAGGCGCAGCGCGCTTCGTGCCGGCCCCCGCGCCAGGATCCCCCGCGCAGCGTCTGTTTCCCCAGGCTTGCCTCTAACCGCTCGGGGTTGGCGATGGCCCCGCTCTCGTAGAGCCGCGGCAACAGGCTCTGCGGTTCCATCTCGTTCACCAGCACCTCGCGGCCGTCGGTCGGATCGTACGGATAGGGGCCGAAGAGAGACGAACACCAGTTCTGCACGTTGCCGGCCATGTCGGCCACGCCGTAGGGGCTATCGCCCAGCGGCGAGAAGCGGCCGATCGGCGTCGTGCCCTGGCTGCGCGCTTCCCGGTTGTTGCAGCGGCCGGCATCCCATGTGTTGCCCCACGGGTAAAGCCGGCCATCGGGCCCGCGCGCGGCCTTCTCCCATTCCACCTCGGTCGGCAGGCGCAGCGGCAGGCCGGTCACCTGCCGCGCCCAGCGACAGAACGCCACTGCATCGTGGAACGAGACCCCCACCACCGGATGATCGGCCAGGTCGGCGGGCATCTGGCCGGACGGCCAGAAGAGGGGCGGCCGGTGGCCGGTAGCCTCGACGAACAGCCGATACTGCGCATGGGTCACCGGATGGCGCATGATGTGGAAATCGCTGATCTCCAGCCGATGTTGGGGCCGCTCGTCGTCGCCGGCCCCGCGGTCGTGGCGACCGCTGCCGATGACGACTTCGCCGGCCGGGACGAGAACGAAATCGAGGTTCAATAAAGAGGTCATTGGGTTTCCTTGAGCTACCTCAGCAGATGATGTTCGATCGCGTAGCGCACCAGCTCGGCGCTGTTGCGCACGCCCAGCTTCTCCATGATGTTCGTGCGATGCACCGACGCCGTCTTCGGGCTGATCACCAGCAGTTGGGCGATCTCCTTGTTGCTCTTGCCCTCGACGACCAGGCGCAAGACCTCGCGTTCGCGCTCGGTGAGCCGGGCCGCGGGCGCGACGCCCCCCGATCCGGCCGCGGCGTAGTCGCGGATCACTTCGCGCGCCACGGCCGGCTGCAAGAACGCACCCTGCTCGTGCACCTGACGGATGGCCGCGATCACCTCGCGGCCGCCCGAGCGTTTCAGCACATAGCCGACCGCGCCGGCCTGCAGCGCCGGCGCGATGTATTCCTGGTTATCGTGTTGGGTCAGGATCAACACTTTGACTTCGGGATGGTGCTGGCGCAGGCGCCGCGTGGCCTCCAGGCCGTCCATCTCGGGCATCGCCAGGTCCATCAGCACGATATCGGGATGAAGCGCCTCCACCAGCGCCAGCGCTTCCGCGCCGTTGCCGGCCTCGCCCACCACGGCGATGTCGTCGGAGCGCTCCAGCAGCGAACGGATCCCCTCGCGCAGGATCGCGTGATCGTCCACGACCAGCACCCGGATACATTTGGCGCATCGCTCCTCGTCGCTCATCGGCCACTCTCCTTTACCGGCACCGAGATGCGGATGCGCGTGCCGAAGCCGGGCGCGCTGTCAATGTGAAAGTGGCCCCCCAGCAGCTCGATCCGCTCCTGCATGCCCANCAGGCCCAACCCCCGGCCGCTGTCGGGCGAGAGGGTGACCGAGACCATGTCGAANCCGATGCCNTCGTCCTCGATGAAGACTTCGACCCGGTCCTGCTCTTGGGCAAAGGCGATCCGCACNTTGCGGGCCATGGCGTGACGGGCGATGTTGGTGATGGCTTCCTGGACGACCCGGAACAGGGCGGTCTCGATCTCGGCCGGCAGACGCCGCGGGGCCTGGTCATCCTCGATCTGCAAGCGCACGTTGGCCGGCTCCAGCCGCGATTGCGCGAACCAGCGCAGCGCCGGCACCAGGCCCAGATGGTCGAGCATGCTGGGGCGCAGGTCGAAGATGAGCTTGTGCACCCCGTCCAACGTGCGCTGGGCCACCGCGCGCATGTTGCGCAGCATCTGCTTGATCTCGGCCGCGTCGGTCAGCTCCAGGGCCTCGTCCACCGCGTAGAGCAGGGCGGTCAACGTCTGGCTGGTCTCGTCGTGCAGGTCGCGGGCAATGCGCTTGCGCTCCTCCTCCTGTGCGACGATGATCTTGTGGAGCAGCTCGCCGCGCAGCCGCTCGCGGCGCTGCAACTCGGCGTACAGGCGGGCGTTTTCGATGGCAACGGCGATCTGGCCGCCGATCGCGTAGAGCAGGTCGCGCGCCGCCGCGTCGAACTCGCGCGCGTTGCGCGTGGCCACGCACATGCTGCCGAGGGTGGCGCCGCGGGCGATCAGCGGCACATGGACGAGCGTATTCAGCCCTTCGCGTTGGAGGGGCCGGGCGCGGCGGCTGCGATAGCGCGCGACGGCCGGCACGACGATCACATCGCGATGTTCGAGCACGCCGCCGCACGAGCCGTCCAACATGCCGAACTGTGCCACGGCGCGCGCGGTCTCTTCGGAAAGGCCGCGATGGGCATAGAGCTCCAGCTTGCCCAAAGTCTCCTCGCGCAGGAAGATGGCGCCGGAATCAATGCCCGTCAGGCGCAACACTTCCTCCAGCGAACGATTCAAAATCTCGGACAGATCGAGCGACTGCGAGATGGTGGTGGCGATCTTGTGCAGGATGGACAGCTCTTCGTGGCGCCGCACCAGGGCATCTTCCAACAGGCGCTCCTCGGTCACATCGCGCCACGATTCGATGAGGCCGATCATACGGCCGGCCGCATCGCGGTAGGGGGAGGCGATCACGTCGAAGTAGCGGGGCCGGTAGTCGTGGTCGGCCTGGCGCAGATGGGTGAGCTTGACCGTTTCCCCTTTGGCCGCCACGGCCGCGGCCGGACAATCGCAGTCGGGCCGACAGCCGAGCAGGTCGCAGCACGTCCTGGTGGCCAGCGCCTGCTCATCGGATGCGCCGCTCAGCGCGGCGATCAACGCCCGGGCGGCCGAGTTGGCCAGCCGGATGCGCCGATCCAGCCCGATCACCAGAATGGCGTCGCTCAAGCCATCCAGAATGGCGCAATTGTCCCACGCAGCTAACTGAATCACCTCTTGCATCGTTCCCTCATGTTTTCACGTCTTCACCCTGCGCTCCGTCCCGGCCATTCGCAATAGCGTGTCCGGCCGCAATACTTGCACACGCCGCCCTCGGCCTCCAGCTTCTCGCGCACGCCCTCGAACTCGCCCATCAGGTCATACCACTGATAGGTGCGGCCGATGGTGACGCGCAGCGGCGTCTTCGGCATGTCGAATGCCTGGCGCGCCTTCGACGTGTCGAAATAGAACATCTGCGCCTCCAGCCGCAGCCGGTCACCCGTTAGCGGCACCGGCCCGGACGTCTGCGGCTGGAACAGATCGGTCAGCCCGGCCGAGATCGCCACCAGCCACCGCGGCATGACCTTCAGCTTCATTCCGCAGCCCACGACATCGGCGATGGTCTGATAGAGCTGGAGCAGCGACATGTTCTCGCCGCCGAGGATGTAGCGTTCGCCCACCCGACCCTTGAGCGCGGCCTCGATGTGTCCCTGGGCCGCGTCGCAGATCGGCACGATGTTCTGGCCGCCGGGCGGGATCAACGGCGGCGCGCAGTGCTTGACGACCTCGACGACGATGCCGCTCGAGACCTTGCGGATGTCGCGCGGGCCGATGACGGTGGTGGGATTGACGATGACCGCCGGCAGGCCCTTCTTGACATACTCGAAGACGATCTGCTCGGCCAGATATTTGCTGTGGCCGTAGACGAAGCGCTCGGGCTTGACGTTGAAGGTGAAGGTCTCGTCCACCATCCGGTTCGGGTGGATGCCCATGGCCGCGGTCGAGCTGGTGTGCACCACGCGCTCGACGCGGGCTTGCAGCGCGGCCTCCATGACGTTGCGCGTGCCCTCGACGTTCACCTGATACATCCGCTCGATCCCCTGCCGCCAGTAGTCCACCACGCCGGCCGCGTGAAAGACCACATCAATGCCGCGCATGGCCGGCGGCAGCGATTCGGGGATCAGCACATCGCCGGGGACGAACTCGAAGGGGCCCCCCTCGAGGAGCAGCCGCGAAGCGCCGGGCCGCTCCAGGATGCGCACCTCCCACCCGCGTTCGATCAGGCGCAATGCGATGTTCGAGCCGACGAAACCGGTCCCGCCGGTCACCAAAGCACGCGGCATGGTTGATCTCCTGATTGGCGACGGTCGGCCATAAACCGTAATGCGAAATTCATTGCGCAATCCAACACCGGAACCACGCCAGTTTCTCGCTCAAGGTCACGACCGGGCCCACGACGATCACCGCGGGCGGCCGGATGACGCCCGCGGCGCGCTCGACGATGTCGGCCAGGGTGCCGATGACGACGCATTGGTCGGGGCAGGTGCCGTTGGCGATCAGGGCGACGGGGGTATCGGCCGGCCGGCCGCCGCGGCGCAGCGCAGCGACGATGGCCGGCAGGTTGCCGACCCCCATCAGGAAGACGAGGGTGCCGTCGGCCTGCGCGGCCGCCAGCCGCTCCCATTCCGTTTCCTGTTCGGCGACGGCATCGGCGCGGTGGCCGGTGACGATCGTCACGCCGCCGGCAAGCCCGCGATGGGTGACCGGGATGCCGGCGTAGGCCGGCGCTGCGATCGCGCTGGTGACGCCGGGCACGACCTCGAACGGCACGCCCGCTTCGACCAGCGCGAGCGCCTCTTCGCCCCCGCGGCCGAAGACGAACGGATCGCCCCCCTTCAGGCGGACGACCGTCTTGCCCGCGCGGCCCCTTTCCACCAGCAGCCGGTTGATCTCGGCCTGGGGCAACGTGTGGCGATCGGCCTCCTTGCCCACGTCGATCAGCTCGGCGCCGGGCGGCGCATAGTCCAGGAGCGCGCGATTGGCCAGGCGGTCGTACACCACGACGTCGGCGCGTTGCAGGCACTTCAAGCCGCGCACGGTGATCAGTTCCGGATCGCCCGGCCCCGCGCCGACCAGATAGACGATGCCACATGATGACATGGCGGTTTCCTCTGCTGTGCGTTTACCCGGCGGCCAGCAGCTCTCTCAGCCGCGCCCGGCCGGCCTCCGCGCCGTCGCGCCGGATGATGTCCAACACGTCCGAATCCACCAGCCGGAGCGCGGCCGCCAGGCGCGGCTCGCCCGGCGGGAAGCGGGCGAACAGCTCGGGCCGCAGCTCGGCGAGCAGGNCGGCAAGCACGCCGTATTCGGGCCCGATGGCGGCCTCCAGCCGCTCGCGCAGGCGTCGCGCCAGCGCCGGGCTCGCGCCGCCGGTCGAGATGGCGAGCACGATCTCGCCCCGGCGCACGACGGCCGGCACGATGAAGTTGCTGTGGCCGGGGTCGTCCACGACGTTGACGAGACAACCGCAACGTTCGGCCTCTTCCCACACCGCGCGGTTCACCGCCGGATCGTCGGTGGCCGCGATGGCCAGGAACGCGCCGGCCAGGTCGCCCGGCCGATACGCGCGCGGCACGACCTGGATCTCGCCGGCCGCGGCCCGCTGCTCCAGCTCGGGGACCAGCGCCGGGCTGATCACCGTCACCGCGGCGCCGGCCGCCAGCAGGCCGGCCACCTTGCGCGCGGCCACCGCGCCCCCGCCGACCACCACGCTCCGCCGCGTCGCCAGGCCGATCAGGCTGATGGGATAGGTTTGCATGGCCGGATTTTACCATAACTTGCCGATTTGCGCGATTTCGTCGGCGACTTGCGCGGGCATCGTGTTCGGGCTACAATAGATCGGCGGTTTTGATCTGACATATGGAGGAGCTTACCCTTGAGAACCGATCTTCCAGTTTATATCGTGGACGATGCGATCCCCGACTTCATTGCCTTTTGTCGGCAGCGGGGATTGAACCGCTTCCTGTTGGTGGCCGACACGAACACCTATCCCGCGCTCGGCCAGCGCGCCGAGGCCGCGCTGCGCGGCCAGGGATGGGATGTGCGCACGGCCATCCTGCACGGCGACGACGTGATCGCGGATGCCCGCTACATGATGCAGGTGTTGCTCGCGACCGATGATACCCCGCGCACGTATGTGGCGGTCGGCTCCGGCACCATCACCGACATCTCGCGCTTTCTCAGCCATCGCTCGGCCCAGAAGTTCATCTCGTTGCCCACGGCCGCCTCGGTGGACGGCTTCACATCCATCGGCGCGCCGATCGTGGTGGACGGCGCCAAGATCACCGTGGTGACGCACGGCCCGCTGGCGGTCTTCGCCGATCTGCCCACCCTGTGCGCCGCGCCGCGGCCGATGATCGCGGCCGGCTTCGGCGATCTGATCGCCAAGCTCACCTCGGTGGCCGATTGGGAGCTGGGCCACCTGCTTTGGAACGAGCCGTATGACGCGACCATTGCCCAGCGTTCGCGGAATGCCGCGTGGGCGGCCGTCCACCAGCTCGACGCCATCGCCAATGCCGAATGCGAAGGCGTCAAGACGCTGATGGAGGGCCTGATCGAATCCGGCTTTTGCATGTTGGACTTCGGCGAGACGCGGCCGGCCTCGGGCGCGGAGCACCACATCTCGCACCTGTGGGAGATGATGCTCTTGCGCGAGGGCCGCCATTCGGTCTTGCACGGCGCGAAGGTGGGCGTGGCCGTCATCGTCAGCGCGCAGCGCTACGACGCGATCAAGGCGATGCCGCGGACCGAGGCGGCCGCGCGGCTGGCGGCCGCCCCCCTCCCCGATCGCGCGGCCGATATCGCCGCGATCCGCCAGGCGTTCCCGCACATGGCCGACGAGCTGATCGAGATCCAGGCGCCGTTCCTGAACATGACCGAGGCCCAGTTCAACGCGTTGAAGGCGCAGATCCTGGACCACTGGGACGAAATCCAACGGATCGCGGCCACCGTGCCGTCGGCCACCGAGGTGACCGGCTGGTTGCGCCGCGTGGGCGGGCCGGTCACGGCCGCAGAGATCTCCTTGAGCGACGACGAGTTCGAGCTCGGGGTGCGTTGCGGCCACTTCTACCGCAACCGCTTCTCGGTCGCGAAGCTGGGGCGGATGTTGGGGTTGGTGTAAGTTGTGCGCCGACCGGCGCATGAGCAACTGGGCCGATGATCCTGGAAGCCATCATCATCCTCGCCTTGATCCTGGTCAACGGCGTGTTCGCCATGTCGGAGATCGCCGTTGTTTCGGCGCGCAAGGCGCGGCTGCAACAGGCGGCCGAAGAGGGGGATGCCCGCGCCCGCAAGGCGCTCGAGCTGGCCGAACGGCCGTCCGACTTCCTGGCGACCGTCCAGGTGGGGATCACGCTGGCGGGCATCCTGGCCGGCGCGTTCGGCGGCGCGACGATCGCCAGGGGGATCGCCGATCTGGTTGCGGCCGTGCCGGGGTTGGCCCGCTACAGCACGGCGATCGGCGTGGCCGCGGTGGTCACGATCATCACCTATCTGTCGCTCGTCCTGGGGGAGCTGGTCCCCAAGCGGCTCGCGTTGACCGATCCCGAACGGCTCGCCGGCCGGGTCGCCGGTCCGATGGCCGGGTTGGCCATCGTGGCCCGGCCGCTCGTCCGCTTTTTGAGTGCCTCCACCGATCTGGTGGTGCGGCTGTTGGGCGTGCGCGGTTCGGCCGAGCCGACGATCACGCCCGAAGAGCTGCGCATCCTGGTGGACCAGGGCCGGCAGAGCGGGGTCTTCGAGGAGGCCGAACAGGACATGATCGAGGGGGTGTTGCGGCTAGACGAGCGCCGCGTGGCCGGCCTGATGACCCCGCGCACGCAGATCGTGTGGATTGACGTGAACGATAGCCCGGACGCCATTCGGGAGAAGGTGGCTGCCAGCCGGCATTCGCGTTTCCCCGTGTGCCAGGGAAGCCTGGAGGAGATCCTGGGCATCGTGCGCACGAAGGATCTGCTCGTGCAGACGCTGGCCTGCCAGCCGCTCGATCTGCGCAGCATCTTGCAGCCGCCGCTGTTCGTGCCCGAGAGCGCGTCGGCTCTGCGCGTGTTGGAGCTGCTCCAGCAGCATCGGCGCCACGTGGCGCTGGTCACCGATGAGTTCGGCAGCATTCAAGGGCTGGTCACGCACAACGACATCCTGGAGGCGGTGGTGGGCGCGTTGCCCGCGCCCGGCCGCACGGCTGAGCCGTCGGCCGTGCGGCGCAGCGACGGTTCCTGGCTGGTGGACGGCCTGATGGACATCGCGACCTTCAAGTCGCTTTTCGAGATCGAAAACGAGGATCTGCCCGACGAAGAGCTGGGCATCTACCAGACCCTGGGCGGCTTTGCCATGCATCAGTTGGATGCCATCCCGAGCGTCGGACAGGCTTTCTCCTGGCGGGACTTTCGGTTCGAGATCGTGGACATGGACGGCCGGCGGGTGGACAAGGTGCTGGTGTATCCGCCGCGCGTAGGGCCGAATTGATTCGGCCCCGCGACATCGCGCCGCGGCGTAGGGCCGAATTAATTCGGCCCTACATATAATTGGGATGAGAGACAACTGTGTTGCACGTGACTTTTCTGTATTATGAAGATTGTCCCTCGCACGATCAGGCGCTGGAGCGCCTGCGGCAGGTGATCGCCGAAGAAGGGATCGAAGCCGAGATCGCCATCGTCAAGGTGGAGACCGACGAACAGGCCGCGGAGCTGGGGTTCGTCGGCTCGCCGACGATCTGGATCGAGGGCCAGGACATCGCGCCGCCGCCTGCCGGCGCGCAACCGGCGCTCACCTGCCGGGCGTATCGTCGCGAGGATGGCCGCATCACGCCGCTGCCACCGGTCGAGCTGATCCGGCGCGGCCTGCGCGCCGCGGCCGGCCGCTAATCTCTGAAAACGGGCCGCCGGACGTGCCAGGCACCCTCCTAAGTGCCCGGCACGTGCAACGGTGCCGATTTTTCACAAATCACTGCAAGGAGTACGTCCAATGAGCAACCTGAAGATCGGAGATAAAGCCATTGCTTTTGACCTGCCCGGCGTGGACGGCAAGCGCCATGCCCTGGCCGATTACGCGGACAAAGAGGCGGTGGTGGTGATCTTCACCTGCAATCATTGCCCCTACGCGCAGGCGTGGGAAGATCGCCTGATCCAAATCCAGGCCGATTACGCGAGGAAGGGCGTGCAGTTGATCGCCATCAACGCGAACGATGCGGTGAAGTACCCCGCCGACAGCTTCCCGAAGATGCAAGAGCGGGCTGCGGCGAAAGGGTTCAACTTCCCCTACCTGCACGACGAGTCGCAGGAAGTGGCGCGGGCCTATGGCGCGACGCGCACGCCGGAGGTGTTCGTCTTCGACCGGAATCGGACGTTGCGCTATCAGGGGACGGTGGACGACAACTACGAAGATCCGGCCGCCGTCAAGCAGCCGTACCTGCGGCAGGCGCTCGACGCGGTGCTGGCGGGCAAGTCCGCGCCGGTGGCCGAGACCGCGCCGGTGGGCTGCACGATCAAGTGGAAGTAGGGCCGCATTCATTCGGCCCTACAGCCATTCTCTTCGCCTGAAGTAGATCACCAGCGCCAGGGTGACGATGGCCATCAGGATCAGCGACCAGAAAGAGCCCAGGCTGAAGTCCAGATCGGGGAAGTACTTGAAGTTCTGGCCGTAGAAGCCGGTGATCAGCGCATCGGCCATCAGGATGATCGAGAAGACCGTGAGCACCTTCATGATCTGGTTCAGCCGGTTGCCCTGGAGCGAGAGGTACGAGTCGAGCGCGCTGGAGAGCAGGTCGCGGTAGGTATCTATGTTGTCGGTCACCCGCACGATGTGGTCGTAGACATCCTGGAGGTAGGCGACATCTTCCGCCGCGAAGATGGGCAACTGGCGGCGCAGCAGGACGTTGAGCACGTCCCGCTCGGGCGCGACGATCCGACGCATGGCCAGCAGGTCCTTCTTCAGCCGGAAGATCGTCTCGATGGACCTCTCGTCGAAGCGGATGAAGATCGTATCCTCCAGGTCTTCGGCCCGGTCGGCCACCTGATCCATCAACGGGAAGTAGTCGTCCACCATCGCGTCGAGCAGGGCGTGCACCAGCGCGCTGACGCGGTGGGCCAGCGGGCTCTTCGGCGCGCGCCAGCGCGCCATCGTGGCGGGGATGTGCGGGATCGGACCCTGATGCACCGTCACCAGGTAGTTCGCGCCGATGAACATGTTCACCGGCCGCGCCTCGATGTGATCCTCCTCCGGGTGATAGGCCGCGGCGTAGAAGACGACGAAATAATACGCGCGGCCGAGCGGCGTTTCCTTTTCTTCCCCCTGGGCCGCGTCGGCCGGCCCCAGGGGGATCAACAGCGGTTCCTCAGCGGCTTCCGTCATCACATCGGCCACCCCGTCGCCGTCGAGGTCGCCCGGCACGCCGTATGTGTCGACCTTGGGGCGCTCATGGGAGCGAGTGGCGTCCTCGATCGCCAGGGGGTGGAAGCCGAACTCGCGGCGCAATAGCGCCATGTCCTCCTGGGTCGGATCCTGGATGTCGAGCCAGATGAGATTCTGCGGATCGCTCAGCAGGGCCGCCAGGTTTTCGATCGTCAGCCCGTTTTGAAAGCGGCCATGTTGCGACAGGATCATCGTGCGCATGTGTTGCTATCCTCTGCCGAACGTTTTCAGCGCCCAGGCCACGGCCAGCGCGGCCAGTCCCAGCCAGATGGCGACGATCACCGCGGCCGCCAGCCAACTGGTCGGCCGATCGGTGGCCGCGCGGGCCCGCGCGCGGCAATCGGCCATCACGGCCGGCGGGATCAGCCGCAGCGCCAGCGCCACCCCCAGCGGTACCAGCACCAGATCGTCCAGATAGCCCAGCACCGGCACGAAGTCGGGGATCAGGTCGAGCGGGCTGAACGCGTAGGCCACGACGCACCCCGCGACGATGCGGGCGATCCACGGCGTGCGCGGATCGCGATAGGCCAGGTAGAGCGCGTAGGTCTCGCGCCGGAGCTCGCCGGCGCGTCGGCGTAAGTTGGCGATCATCGGTTCGTGTTGAGCGCGTTGGCGGCTTCGATCACGGCGTTTTCCACCCATCGTTCGAGCGGCCATGTGGGCGCGGCCACCCAGCGCAGCGCCGGGCCGCGCGGGGGCAAGAGCAGCTTGAGCGCGGGGCTATCGGCGATGGCCGCNGCCAGCTCCGCGCTCACCTCGCCGTCCAGGCCGCCGGCGATCAGCATGTCGGCCGGGCCGACGATCAGCGTCGCGCGCGCGGGCGCATCGGCCGGCACGACGGGCGCCGCGGCCGGCAAGGCGTTCAGCAGCGCCATCTGCGCGGCCGCGTTGAGGCCCAGCGGCCAGAGGACGGCGCCGGGGACTCCGGCCGCGAGGCCGGAGATCAGCTTCGCGCCGACCGCGCCGTCCAGGCCGTCTACCACCAGGATGAACGCCGGCCGCGCCGCGACCGGCGTCGGCGGCAGGGCCGCGCGCGCGTATTGCCGCGGGGCCGCGGCCGGCGCCTGCGAGCCGATGGCGG
>JGI24188J35168_1001796_pt1 | contig 12196 bp, 12 predicted proteins | sample YNPBryantNP2012_FD_35168 | JGI IMG/M metagenome (IMG submission 35168) | reverse complement strand
TCTTTGCACCAAATGATGTCACACATCGGCGGCTCCTCCCCTCTAGATGAGGTTCTTTTCGTACCATTCTTCGATCTTGCTCATGGGGTACCCGAGCATTTCATGGTAGATTTTCACATTGTCGGCGCCCACCGGCCGCCAAATCCAGTTGACGCGCCGCGGCGTTTTGCTCAAAAGCCCAGCGCTGTGCCCGCTTTGAATCAGCACATCGCCGAAGACCGGGTCATCCAGCCATCGGACCGTGCCCCTTTGNCGGAANTGCTCTGATTCATAAACCTCTTTGTCGTTCATCACCGGCATGGCCAGGAGCCCCGCATCGGTCAAGGTCTTCACCACCTGGGAGCGGGTCTTGTCCGCNGCCCAGTCTTCCAAGGCCTTGTAAATGNCGATCTGGGCCTGAGGTCGGACACGCTGCTGCAGGGTCTTGTACTGATCCCACAGGTCGTTTCGGCCGATGATGGCGCACAGTTCCTTGAAATCGGGGTCGTTGAAGGCGCTCACCACGGCGTAGCGGGCTTCGTACTTGAGCTGCGGATTCACTTCATCGGGATAGTCGCTCTTGCCGCACAGAATGATGCCATGGACACAGAGCTGCGTATCCCAATTGCCCCAGCGTTGCCGCACAATGCCGAAACGGCCGTAGAGCGGTGCGGCGTAGCCCAGAGCCCTCGTGGCCGCCTGAACCTGGGAAAACTCGATCATGGTGCCCAGGCCCGTCTTGCGGCGCCAGTACAAGGCGGCAAGAATGGCCACGGAGATCTGCGTGCCGGAATACCAGTCGATACACCAGTTGGAGTGCTTGGTGCAGTGGCCGCCGAAGTCTTCGTGGAATCCTGTGACGCTGGCCAGACCGGCATGGGCTTGGCCGAGAATATCGTAGGAACCGCCGAAAACCTTGGGACCGTAGCCGAAGCCGCCGCCCCACACATAGATGAACCGCGGATTGAGCTCTTGAAGATACCGGTAGCTCTGTTTCCAGCGGTCAAAAGTCCCGGGGCGGTAACATTCGGTCAAGCCGTCGGAGAGTTTCACGAGCCGGTAGAAAGCTTCTTTCATCTCCGGCACGTGATAGTCCATGCTGATGTAGTACTCGTTGGAATTGGCGTTGGTGAATCCGAGCCCGGTTCCCGTCATGGGACGGGTGTCATGGAGCGGATAGAGATAGCATTCATTGAAGGGCGACGTGTGCCGCATGGGGTCACCCATGCGGGGCATTTCGATTTTAATACACTCGGCCCCCAACTCCGCCAGGTTCGCCACCGAATGGGGGGTGAAAATATACATGGTGGTGCTTAGCCAGCGGATACCCTTCAGAGCTTCCGGCTTGGTCTTCTCCTGTCCCGGGGCGAAGACCTTCCGGCAATACTCCTCGTAGGGCATCTTCATTTCTTCCAGTTCCCCCTGACTCTTGGGCCCTGGCAAATCTTCGATTCGGGTGACTCGCTGATCTTTCATCTTAGACCACTCCTTGTTCCTTGAGTTCCCTCAATTCGGTTTGCCCCAAGCCGATGTATTTCATGAAAATTTCGGCGTTGTCTTTGCCCAGAGGCCGCCCGAGCCATTTCACGCGGGCCGGGGTGCGCATCTGGTAGGCGGTGGTGGCCTCAGAATACATAAGGGTTCCGTATTCCTCATCTTCCAGGACGTTCACCCACGGCCGGTACTTGAAGTGCGGGAACTCGGCCACTTCATCGATGTAGAGCAGCGGACCGGCGGCGATTTCGTACTGCATGAGTTTTTCTTCGGCTTCCACGCGGTTGATGTTACGCAACCACATGGTGGTCATGGTGTAGGTCTTGGTGAGGGCCTGGAGGGCGTTGCGGGCGGCCATTTCCTTCAAGAGCGGGTCTTCGTGGATGAGGCGCCCGAAAATGGGCAGTTCCCGCTCAATACACATGCCGATGCGGTACCACAGACGGTCGGTCTGGCCGCCGATCATCATGTAGCCGTCTTTACAGGGGTTCCAGGCGTATTGGTTCAAATTGGGGTCCCAGCCGCCCGTGCGGGCCTTGATGCTTTTGTTGAACCCATACCACGTGATGTCAAAGTCCAAAATATCCATGAGGGCTTCGGCCGCGGTGGTTTCGATGAACTGGCCTTCCCCGCTGACTTCATCACGCCAGAAAAGGGCCGCCAGCGCGTTCACCGCCGTTTGCTCGCCGGCCACATAGTCGGCAAACCACACGCCGGATCGCGTGGGATCGCCGCCCTTGCCTCGAGGCAGCAGGTCTTCCGGAAAACCGGTGTTGTGAATAAAAGAGCACGCCGCTTGGCCGAAGGGATCCAGCATCCACTGGCCGTACTTGGACAGTTTGTCCTTCATGGGACCCCACTGGCCGCGCTCACCGATCCAGCAGTAAATCAGCCTGGGGTTGATCTGGGACAGCTGCCGATAGCCAATGCCCAGGTTATCCATGTAGCCTGGAGGATATTCCTCAATGAGGATGTCCGCATGCTGGGCCAGTTTCGTGTACAGTTCGCGACCTTTTTCCGTTTCCAGGTTAATGGTCACCGAATAGGCGTTGCGCAGCTCATGGATGAAATCCAAGCCGCACTTGTCGCCGTTCTTGTCTTCCAGCATGTATTCTTCGCGGCCGAAGGGCGTGAGTTTCCGCAGCGGATCGCCTGTGGGCGGCTCCACGTTGATCAACTCGGCGCCCAGTTCGCTCAAAAGCCCCGAGGCGAACTTATGCCCCATGCGCCACTGACCGCACGACAAAACCCGAACGCCCTGCAAGGCTTCGGGTTTTCCTCGAGCATAGTCGATGCGCAGGTTGTCTTCGCACCACTTGCCGAATTCGTCCGCCTTTCTGCGGGCATAGACGGCGGCCACTTCCTCCGGAGACGGAGGCGGCGTGACCGGCCACGGCCGAACATCCGGCCCCATCAATGTCAGGGTATCCTCCCGACTGTTAATTTCCACTTCGCGAACTTTTTTCGCCATCTTTTAACCTCCTTGAGTTCCGGAACCTTCCCCACCACGTTCTCGCTGCAACTTTCGGGACCCGGAATGTGCCCCGCTTTCCCGGATTCCCGGCGCTTCGTGCGGCTCTTTCGCCGACTCCCACCCCCTTCCTCGTGGATTTGGACACCTGCGATTCTTAAGGAAATGACCTTTTGCGCAGAGCGACACAAAGTCTCCATGGGACCTCATGCGCTCTGTTCTTTCGCGCGCCTGCGCGACCGTTTGTTTCTCGCCGCGAAAAAAAGAACCGCCGTCAGACTGGGAATCAGGAACGGATATGCCGCATCGCGTAAGGAGAAGGAATGGGAGTGAGGCTTTACACCCGAAGTACTTCGGCTTCTGCATCCATCTGCATGCCGTGGCNGCAAATCTGGATCACCGTCACCGCGATCCGTTTATACAAAATCCGGGCCAGCCCAAAGGCCTTATGTTGTGCTTCATTTCACGCACCTTTTCCCGGTCTATTTTCGAAACCTTAAGGACGCCCCGTGAACCCGGCCCTCTCACAATCCCCATGGTGAACGGGCGCAAAGCCCCACTGAATCGACCGAAATCCGACAATGAGGCTTGTCGTTTTCGATTTATCTATTCGAGTATATTATAGATAGCTCGATTGTTTAGTTTCGGACCCGGCTATCCACATTTTAGACGCCAGCTTCGGGGTGGAGACCATAGCGCTGGATCTTGCTGTAGAGGGTGCTGCGGCTCACCCGAAGCTTTCGAGCCGCTTCGTGTTTGTTCCACTGGGTTTGGCGAAGGACCTGAAGGATGAGTCTTTTTTCGTTTTCCGACAGGGAGGCGGCCGGAGCCGGTTCATGGGCCTGAAAGAGGAAACGGGGCAGGTGCTGGCGTCGAATGATCTCTTCCTGAGCCAAGATGACCGCGTGGCTGACGGCGTTTTCCAACTGCCGCACATTGCCGGGCCAGTCGTAGTCCATGAGGGCCTGTAAAGCTCCGGAAGAGAAGCTCGTGATGGGTTTGCCTTCCTTGGCACTGTATTTTTTGAGGAAGTAATGGCAGAGGAGCGGGATATCTTCTTTGCGGTTCCGAAGAGGAGGAAGATGAATGGAGATGACGTTCAACCGATAGTACAGATCGTCTCGAAACCGGCCGTTTTCCACTTCTTCCAAGAGATGGCGATTGGTGGCCGCCAAAACCCGCACATCGGCCTGCAAGGTGGATTCGCCGCCCACCCGTTCAAAGCGATGGTCTTGCAGGAAACGCAGCAGCAAAACCTGGGTTGCCGGGGCAATGTCGCCGATTTCGTCGAGAAACAGAGTGCCGCCCTGAGCCCTTTCAATCCGACCCATCTTGCGCCGAATGGCCCCCGTAAACGCCCCTTTTTCATGACCGAACAGTTCGCTTTCCAGCAACGTGGGCGAATAGGCGGAACAATGGGCCACCACGAACGGCCCCTTCTTGCGGTGGCTTCGGTTGTGAATGGCATGGGCCACCAGTTCTTTGCCTGTCCCGTTTTCGCCGGTGATGAGGACGGTGGCATCGGAGGCGGCCACCAGGTCAATGAGTTCGTAGACGTCCCGCATTTCCTTACTTCGACCGATGATTCCGTCTCGACCGGACAANTCCGCTTCCTGGAACGAGGCACCTTCCACGGCCGTTTCTTCCACGATGAGGCGTTTCATGGGGCCAGTGATCAGAGCGAAAAGCGCCTCGAGAAAACAGCGCACGTCTTGAACCGGCTTTCGGAACTCGGCCGACAGCACCAGATAATACGCCGAAGCCCTTTCGGGAGCCCCCACCGTTCCAAAACCGAGAACCGTGAGGGGCGCGACCGAGTGCCGAAGCNTCTCTTCCANTTCGGCCGCCGCCCCCTCGTCTCTGCCCTGCGCCGCCCTGTGGAACGCCTCAAAAACCGGACGGGCCANGGATCCTTCGGAAAACACATTGCGGAGATGCTGCAGGGTTCGACTTGCNAGGTTGTGGGCTTCAGCAAGGACCAGGTGGCCTTTGCCNGAGCCATCCGGGACCACCAAAACCACATCCNCCAAACCGAGATCGCGCCGCAGAGCCTCCGTCAGCACCTCNATCATGGCGCTCAGGGACGCCGCCCGGGCCGCTTCCTCGACGATTTCCCGCAGCCTTNGGTATGATGGCGCTGGGCCGCCCGCAGCGGGATTCGGCACGCCGGCTCTCAGCCTCCCGCCCACGCTCTCTCGGCCGGAAGGATCCAGGGGCACCCCTTCCCCGCCGCTCCATTCCAATCCCACCACGTAGGTTCCCTCTCCCGCATCCTGCANGGGACTCAAGCGCACCAGCCCCGATCCGTTTTGATTCCCCCCTCCGTTGGGGCAGTAGGCAATGCCCCCGTCCGGGCCCAGGGTCTCCAGAGGACACGGTCGGCCGGAGGCGGTGCAGGGCCGGTCCAGTCCACGAACGGCCCGGTAACAGGGCGTCCCCACAGCCAGGGGAGGCCTCAAGCCACGCTTTCGGTGAAAGGTGTCATTGGCATAGACGATGATTTTGGATCGGGCCTCCACGACGAAAAACCCTTCGCGCAGCCGGTCCATGGCCCAGTGGAGCACCCCGTGGCCTGCGGAAGCCGAGAAGCTTTCCGACGTGTCGGCATCTTCAGATTCGACCATGCCGACAAANGCCACCTTGTCCTTGAGGGGAACCGGTTCCAGAACCACGGTGAAGGGCTCGCTTTCGGGATGGAGCGTNCCGTGCCAGCGCACCGCTTTTCCCGCATGGCGACGAAGGTGGGTGGTGATATCGCGAACCGTGAGGGGACAGCCCAGGCTCTTGAGGAGTTTTTCCAAACTCCATCGCGGCGCCCGAATTCCGACGGTGAGCCCGAAGGCCTGCGCCAGGGCGTCGCTGACATGAATGACGTTCAGCTTGGCGTCAATGAGGAAAAAACCACGAATCTTCTCTGCCGTCATTCAGTCCCTCCGGTCCATGGACGGCCCCGTGCCTGGGGGACCTCGGATCTTNTCGCGAATCCGGCGCCAAAANCCCGCCGGACGAGCTCGATGCCGCTCCTTCGCTTTCCGGTGCAGATCCGGGAGAGGGAACGCGAGAAGGAAGACGTCGCCGTGGATGGGGACAGGGGAAACCCGCTCGATTGTGTGTATCATGGCATCGCCGGCGCGGCTCTGTCAATAAGGTTCGCCGCGGGTTTCGTCACAATGAGCGACGGCCCCCCTTGACGGCGGCGGAGACGGTCTTACCCTATCCCCAACGAAGGCATGAAAAAGGATTCTCAAAAAAGACAAAGGAGGTTGGCCATGCTGACCCTGAATATTGAAGAACTTCGAAAGGAACGTCGGCCTCTGTGGATGACCCACTGGGGCGTAGAAAATGTGGCCGACTTTTTGGGTGGCGGCGGGGATGTGTGGGCCGATCGGCTGCATGCCGAATGGGCCCGGGACGCCGGTGAAGAACTGGCCGAAGGGGAAACGGTTCACTAAGCCTTCCGCCATGAGATGAGATTCACGAAAGCCCGGCTGCGGCCGGGCTTTTTTGTGCGCTTTTGCCGGGTGATGGAATCAGGTGCGGGCTTCAGGGGCGAAGCATGGCCATGCCCAGGGACGCGAGACTGCACAAGCGCCGAAAGATACGAAAGGCTTCTTCGTCCAACGGAGGGTTCCCGGAAAGGCGTCCTCCAGCCAAAACCCCCATGGGTTTCGGCGCCAGCCCCACGCGACCGACGAAAAGCTCACGGGATGGGAAAAATGGCAACACCTCCGGCGTGATGAGGGCTTTTGCCCATGCTGGGCTTTTTTCGTGGATCCACAGCCATGGGGGGTCTTCCAGGACCTGGGCGAAGGCGTTGGGATAGCCAAGGGCGGGAATGAGAAGCCCGTGCCATCGGGGGTCGAAAGCGCCGTGGAGGCCTTTGACTTCAAGGCATTTTCCGTCGGGCGTGAGCCTCAAAAAAATGACGCGCTCCAGACCCGCCCCTTCCATCACGGCGCGCACGGCCCGTTCCAGCAGGCCTTGGGTGTGCCCGCGCCTTACATCCACCAGGTAGGCCAGGATGTCGTCCACAAGTTCCCATTGCCGCGCGATATCGGCGGTTTTGAAGGGGACGTCTTTTCCAAGAAAAAGGTCGGGAAGGTGCGCCTCGGCAGGAGGTTCGTGCCGGGCCGATTCGTCTTCTTTCCGCATCGGCCGCTCCCGGGCCTCCGGCGGCGTTTCGTAAGCCAGACCAAGTTCTTGAGAAAAATCGAGGGCCCGCCTTTCGGCGGCTTCCAGCATCCGCATGAGAGCCGCTTCGGACATTTTCAAGCGATCGGAGGCCTCCTGGAGCGCCTCGGCCCCTTCCTCAGAGTCCCGACCCCGTGCCGACGCTAAAACAAGGGCGGCGCCCATGCGCACACACTGGATGCGCAGATCGGGATCTTCCCGCTCCTGAGCCGCCCGCTTGACGAGCTCACCCAACGTCCATTCCTCAGCCAACCGCACAGTAAGCCGACGCGACTCAAACCCGAAAATCTCTCTTTCCACCAAAGGCCATTCACGCAGCGGGCTCTGCGCGGCCCTTTCCCGCAAGGCGCTCACCGTTTCTGGCGGGACCGCGCCCAGGAGCCCGAGAAGCCCCATATCCAGGAGCAATCCGGCCGTGTAAAGCTCTTCCGGCGCGGCGTCCCGAAGCGACTCTCCCAGCCATTGGGCCATGAGAGCCTGTTTGTAGCTGGACACGATGCGCCTGAGGATTTCCTCGAGCCTTTCTCCCCCGTAGGTTTCTTCCACGAAACGGGCGGACACACACAGATGTCGCACAGCGTCGAACCCGACGACCACCACGGCGCGCGGAATGGCACTCACCTTTTTTAAACCCGGATTGTAATAGGCGCTGTTGGCCATTCGGACCAGGCGGGCACTCATGAAAGGGTCCCTGGCCACCGCATCCGCCATGGCGGAAGAGGACGCCCCTGCCTNGGAGAAAATCCGGGCGATGGCCATAACCGTCGGACGCAGGACGGGGAGTTCCTCACGACCCACGACGCGGGCCCAGTAATTGACCCCGCGGAAGGCCGCCCCTTCCCCCGTGCCGCGGCTCGTCGGTTTTCCGGATTCTTTCATAGGGTCCTCGCCGTGCCTTTTTCGGGTCACATCAGATAGGGCCGCACCGGGTATTCGGGGAACCTCTCACGGGACAGAAAGCCGTGGAGGGTTTCCGCCATGGCCCGCAGAGAGGGCGACCGGCAGGCTGTGTGAAAGTAATGGGCCCCGTAAGAAAAATTCTGGCANATCCAAAAGGCGAACAGCCGAAACCGCCGCATGGCCTCCCGCTCCTCGAACCGACCGGCCAGGTCTTCGGCGTAGCGTGCCGCGAGGGAGGCCGCATCGGGAGGATCGGGAAGGCGGCCTGTTTTCTCGTAATGGACGACATCAGCAAAGATCCAAGGGCGCATGAGGGCCGCNCGTCCAATCATNACCCCGTCGCAGCCCGTCTCNTCCATCAGGCGCAGGGCATCTTGGGGCGAAAACACGTCGCCGTTTCCGATAACAGGCTTGGGGAAAACCCTTTTGAACCGCTCGAGCGCCTTCCAACGGGCCGGTCTTTTGAAAAGGTCCCGCGCAGAGCGCGCATGAAGCACCACGGCGTCCACCCCCCAGGCTGATAACCGTTCCGCCCAAAGTTCCAGACTGTTTTCGTTTCCNTGGGGAATCCGCATCTTGACCACAAGGGGGCTTCGAAGGACCTTTCGCGCTTCCGTGAGAATCTCCCGGACCCGGTCCGGGCGGTTTAGAAGGGCCGCTCCCCATCCGTGTCGAACCGGCACGCCCCGGGAACAGCCCAGGTTGAAGTCGAAGAGATCAAATCGGCCAAGATCCTGCAATTTTTGGATGGCCGTGGCCACCACCGCGGGGTCGTCCCCCACGAGCTGGGCGGCACGGGGCCTGTCTTTCAATCCGGGTGCACAGTAAGGGTCCCGCGCCGGATCGCAGGAGGCCACGATCCGGGCATTGAGCATTTCGGTGTAGTAGAGTCCGCAGCCACCCCATGCCGCGACCAGATCCCGAAAGGCCGCGTGGGTCAAATCCGCCATGGGCGCCATGACGTAGGGGGTCGGCAAGGACACCGTCCCGATTTTCAAAACCATCGGCCTCCGGTGGCTGTTCCAGGCAAAGGGACGTTTTCAGAAAAACATCTTTTCCACAGGGCGCCGTTCCGGCACGACGACGTGGGGAATGGTCCCTTCGTTCCATTGCCGGGACACGTACAAACCGCAGTAGCAGCTGCCGTATTGGGCCACGTCCGGTTCCCGGTAGACACACGGGCAGATGATGTCTTTATCCTTTTCACGATCACCGGAAGCCAGACGGCACGGGCAAACCATGTAGCCGTATCGTTCCTTGTTGACGAGCAGACTTTCCAAAAGAGGCAGGGTTATGCCTTCCCGGTCTTTATTGAAAAAATACCCCTTGGCTTCCTGAACGGGACGCAGTTTTTCATACAGCTCGGCTGCCGTCATGGTTTAAAGCCTCCTCGATTTCGTCCTTTCGAAACCCCACAATGACTTTGTCGCCAATGAGGATGGTGGGGAAGGTACAGTTGGGGTTGTAGCGCTTGACTTCTTCGATCATCGCCTGCCGTTCCTCTCCTTGCAGCGTGTCCACATCCACGCACTCATATCGGACACCGCATTCGTTGAGAAAGTCTTTGGTGTGGCGGCAATGGATGCAGGTGCTCAGGGCATACAGCTTGACCGGCTTCTCGGACANGCGTCATCTCCTCGTGTTCCACGTTAAAAGCCACGTTCTTCCCATCGACTCGGCTTGTAACATAAAGGCCGAAGCTCGCCAACACAAGACGGATCCATGGCATCCCGCCCTTTCAAAGCAGTGCCGGATTCCTGGAAGTGTGCCCCGAAANTACTTCTTGCCGTTGGCGAGACGCTGCTCCAATTTTTGAGTCAGGTAAGACAGGGGATAGGTCAGGGCCAGATATAAGAGCGCCAGAGGCAGGTAGGCTTCAAAGGTCTTGTAGGTCGTGGCGTTGATGACTTCAGAAGCCTTGGTCAGTTCCCGGACGGAAATGACCGAAAGAAGCGAGGAATCTTTGATCAGGGAAACGAATTGTCCNGTCACGGGCGGAATGATGCGCCGAAAAGCCTGGGGAAAAACCACATAGCGCATGGTCTGGCGTTCATTGAGCCCGGTCGACTTGGCCGCTTCAATCTGGCCGGGATCGACGGATTCGATCCCGGCGCGGACCATTTCGGTGATGTAAGCTCCGGAAAAGAAAGCCAGGGTGATCATGCCGATGACCACGGGGTTGTCGTAGTGGACCGCCGCCGCGAGGCAGAAATAAAAAATGTAGATTTGCACCAGCAAAGGGGTGCCGCGAAACAGTTCCACGTAATAGGAAGCCAAAACGCGGGCGAAGTCGTTTTTAGACACCCGGGCGAGCCCCCCGGCCACCCCGATGAGGAACCCTAAAGCAATGGCGCCCAGGGAAATGAGGAGCGTAAAGACAAAGCCTTTCAAGAACAGGCTTCGATACTGCCACGGCACCCACCAGTTCCACGGATACTCCAAGGTCCCCAACAAAAGGGCCAAGGTCGCCACGACCATGGCCCCGATGAGGCTGCGCACGAAAAGCCGGGACATCATGGCTTGATGATTTCTCCCAGGTGCTTGTGGTAGAGCTCGTCGTAGCGGCCGTCGCCCTTGATGGTGTCCAGGAAAATGTTCAGCCAGTTGAGGAAATCGGCGTCCCCCTTGCGTATGGCCATGGCGAAGGGCTCGTAGGTGAAGGGTTTCAGAATGGCCCGGGTGGTGTCCTTGTTCTGAGCGTAGTGTTTGGCGATGGAAATCTGGTCGTAAAAAAAGGCGTCGGCCCGCCCCGTGACCACTTCGCGCACACAGGCCGTCTCATCCTTGAATCGGTTGATGGTCGCTTTGGGAAACTTCTTCGTGGCCACAAGATCCCCCGTGGTTCCCGTCTTGACGGCCAGGACACGATCCGGCGCGTTCAGTTGTTCCACGGATTGGATGTCCGCCGCTTTCTTGGCGCTGAGAAGCACGCACAGGCCGGTCGTGAAATACGGCTCGGTGAAGCTCACCGTCTTGGCCCGAGCCAGAGTCCGGGTCATGCCGGAAATGACCAAATCCACCTTGCCGCTTTGGAGCGCCGGGATGAGGCCCGTCCATTCGATGTCCTTGATTTCAATCTGCACCCCCAGTTCCTGGGCGATGAGTTTGGCCAGATCCACGTCGAAACCCACAGGCTTGCCGTTGGTGTCGGCGTATTCAAAGGGGTAGTACTCCACTTCCATGCCCACAATGAGCGTGCCCCTCTGAAGGATCTGGTTGAGGGTGCTTCCCTGGAAAATTTCGTGGGGTGTGACGGCCCAAGCGGAAAAGGCCGTCCAGAGACCCATCAGCACCATGGCCGTGATCAGGATCGTTCGCCTCATCGCTAAACTCCTTTCTCCGTTTTCGAGACAGACCACCATAAATCCAACAATTCCTTTCCTTTCATGGCCATTCGCGTCAATGAAAAATCGTATCGCACGGGATCGTCGGGGCGGATGCGTCGAAAGCCTTCCGTGATTTCCAGAGCGGCTTTCAGGTCACCCTGCCGGCGGCAGGTGAGCCGACAGGTGCGGGCGATGGCGAACATATGAGTGTCCACGGGGACGATGAGATCGCGGGGCGCAAGACACGACCACCCGCCGGGGTCCACGGCGTCGCAGCGCACCATCCAGCGAAGAAAAAGGTGCCAGCGCTTGCAGGCGCTGCCGCTCGAAGGCACGGCCACCAATCGGTTTTTCAGCACCCCATCGACGGCCCCTGCACGGGCCACTTGGGCGGCGAAAAGATCCAGCGCCTGAAGCACATGGCCTTTGGAGCCTTTGAGGCAGTGGGCCATGGCCGATTCCAAAGAACCGTAGCGGCGAAGGGTTTCCGCCACGCCGACCAGGAAAGCTCGAAGTTCGTCTTCCGAAAAAAACCGATACCGAAACCCCCGGCACACCTGACGCACGTCGTCGGCATCCGCTTGTTTCAGGAAGGACGCGGGCTTCGGTCCCATCCGGGAAAGGACGGTACTCACTTGCTGCACGATGCTTTGGGCTCGTCCGACCGCAAGAGAGGCGGCCACGAGGGCCGCCACTTCCCGTTCCGCGGGGTCCTCATAGGCATAGAGGCACTGCAGCGGGTCCGGGGGGACCATTTCCCGGTGATGATATCGATCATAAATTTCATCCAAAAAACGGCAAAGGCGCTCGGAACCATCCACCAGCCGGCCTCGTC
>JGI24188J35168_1001791_pt1 | contig 12208 bp, 15 predicted proteins | sample YNPBryantNP2012_FD_35168 | JGI IMG/M metagenome (IMG submission 35168) | reverse complement strand
CGTAGCATCCACAATCCACTCGATAACCCTATTCAACATCAACGCCGCTACCGAGTTCGAGAACGGCGTCTGCTGTTGGGCACATCCCACACCACCAGCCTTCGCATTCTTCATACAGCGCACGAACTCCTGTATTCGTTCCGGGCTTGCGGCTTTCGGCAAGCAAGCCGCCCAAGCGGACTCTCCATCATTCCCGGCGGATACCCACCACGCTGACGACGTAGAATCCAATAGGAATCTACCCAACGACGCCAACCGACTCTCCAAGCTATCCGTCAGCGTAATCACGGCACTCGGCCACTTCGCTGTTCCGTCTACATATTTCCAATCGACTTCTTCCGACCTCGCAAGAGCCACATATACTCCCGCCTGGGGCACCACCTGCATAGTTCGAACCGCAGCCGCCAGAACCTTGGGGAACCCAACCTCGCTGTCCGTATACTGCCGATCGCTCGGCGAGACAAGGTCCCCATCAATCAGCACAACATAAGCCGGCCGCATCATCCTCAACGTATCGTAGTACGCCTTGAACCACAACCCGCCGAGCCCTACAAACACAGCATTCATATCAACCTCCTTTGCGGGGCAGGATGGACCTGCCCCGCAAAATAAAGTGCGGGCGTCGCCGCCTACCGGCCAGCGACACCCGCACCCACTGTTACCCTATCCTCCTTTCTATCCGAGCTGTCCCTTCGGCTTATTGAGAACGAGCGTATTCTCGCCCGCTCCCTCAGCCACCCGCTCTCGGACCCGCTGACGGAGACCATCTCGCGAATGAGATTCTTTAACTCATTCACGTTCTGCGCCTCCACCTCTACCGTCTGCCCATCGATAACAATCCGAGCCTTCGCCATACTACACCTCCTATCTATTCAACCGACCGCCGCACCGTGCGGCGGCTCCACCCAAGCGGTGCAGCACACAGGTTCGTCGGACGCTCCACGGGCCCGCTCAGGAACTCAACCTGGAACTCAACTTGAAACTCAACTTGAAACTCAACCTGGAACTCAACTTGCACGAAAACATGGGCGGGGCAGGTGGGGCTCGGCGGAGGTGGGGCGTTGGGGACGAGGGGACACCGAGCGCCCGNGCCTGCCCCGCAAGACGTCCTACTTATTATACGGGATGAAGCTCCTCGCTACAACATGATAATACGTTTTCTTGGTCTTCGAACTGGAAGTCTGGCTGACCTCCACCACGAATACACCCTCCTTGCGTCCGTTCTCAATCATCGTGAACGCTTCCTTCAAGGAGGTCGGCGGCTTGTTCCCGGTCTTCTGGGCGTACACGTGAGCGAAAGACCCAAACTCCGCCATGCTGGTAGCATTGGGCCAGAAATCCACCGTGAACCGATAGCCCGACAATTGCGTATCATCGCCCACAATCTCCATCGACAGACTGATGACGGTATTGTTGCCGCCATCCGTCTGCACCTCCCTCGCACGGGTCTTGTACACCATCACGGTATACAAGCCCGTCTGTTCGGGCGGCGGATTCATATCGAGACTCTCCTGCCACGCCGACTCCACATTGTCCAACAACGCCATCAATTTCTCAAGATTCTCAGCCATTCTGTTCTCCTTCTTCTCTTGGTTCCACCATGTCCAACAACCTAAGAACACTATTCCTACTTCGACTTACTCGTGGGATTCCTTGGCTAACACGCGATAACTTCATCAGCAATCGCGTGATGTCCTCCTGCAGCAAATCCGTGGCAATCCTCTTCGCGGCCCCGAACTCATCCTTCAACTCCTTCTCGACTTCGAGCACCCTCGCATACACGGAACTGAGGAACGATAGAAGCCGGGCCACCCTCTCCACCGCACGCGATAGTTCCCGTTCGGCCTCTCGCATATGCGATATCGCCACGCCCAGGCCNGCCTTCGCGGACTCCATCTCGCGGTCCACGTCCTCCATCTTCCGTTTCGCCGGGGTCTCGATTCTCCCCCTCTCCTTTTCCACGTCTTCATCCATCACCCGACCTCCCGCCTCTCCTGACCGCCCAATCTCGGATTCTCCACATTCCATACCACCTCCAAGCACCTGTCCAAGACCCCAAGCTGCCACCTCAGCCGATCCCGCAATTCCTCACACTCATCCTTCAAATCCTCCAACATGAACCTCAACTCTCGCGCTGCATCCGACGCCTCTCGCTCTCGATCCTCATATCCCATTTCTAGCCTCCTTTCTCCTGCCCCGCAACTTCTGTAGTCGATTCTGTGGTCGCTTCCCGCACCGCTTCCGCAACCTTCTTCGTCCCAATCTCGTAGGCCCGAGCGAACTCCTCATACCAGGTCTTCGGCGTCCATACCACGCGGCTCGGCATCGGAACCCGCGACTTCACGATATCCTTGTAGTCCGGCAGCTCCGTATTCCAGATACACTCATGGAGAACCACTTCCTCCGCCTGCCCCGGCACCGTGATAACCTTATCGCCCATCTTCATTTGCCGCTGCTCGCTACGCCTCTCGACGCGGGTGTCCAGCACGCACGCCATGCTGGCGATGGACCTCGCGAACTCGCTGGTGCGTGCCGTCATTCCATGCGCGACTTCCCTTGTCACCGAGCCGTCCGGATTCTCAACCATCTTCCGCCTCAAATGGCACGTCATGAACAGCCCGTACCCGGCATCCACAAGCCTCGTCAACGACCGACTGAACAGCTCCGTCAGCATCGCCCATCCGAGCCCGTTCCGACCGTAGGCCGTAATGGCGTCCACCTTCGAGTCCCGTAGGATATAGGCCGCCACCAGGGAATTCTGACTGCCGCCCAGCATGTCCAGCGTGTCCAGCCCGACGGCCTCGAACGGCGGATTCTTCGAACGAGCCTCGTTCACCAGCCAATCCACAATCTCCGCAAACTGCTCGTAGTTCGTGACCTGAATTCTCGCGCTCGTGTCGGGATGCACCGGCGGCAACTCCGACTCGCCCCACTCGAAGTCCAGCAACAAACAGTTCGGTATGCTCAGCAGAGCCGTAGTCTTCCCTCGTCCAGGCCATCCACTCAGCAGCACTCTCTGCTTGAGCGGACCCGCGAATTGCGGTCCCGTACGCGCCCCCCACTTCTTCAGCATCGGCCTCTTGTCAATCACCGTCGCCATCTTCAACTCCTTTCGGTTCTGTCTGTACGTACATCGCCGGTATTAAATCCACCAACGCCCCGGGCGGAGCCTGGCACAACTCATAGAATGGACACCGCGATCCATACACGCTCAGACACGCCTTGGGCACTCCCGTCCTCGGGAAATCCGACAGCCTGAGACTCCGAGTATTCATGAACCTCGCTACCTTCCCGATCCATCGAGCCCACTCCGCGGAATTCACGTAATCCGGGTCCGCCCTCACGACCGCCACCTTCTCGAATTCCTGTTTGGTCCTATACCACTGCACGACCCGTTCCAGGAAGTCCCGCCACGTTTCTTTGGACGAAGACCGGATCGTAGGCTTCCTCACGATCACGAACCGTATCTCCGTCACCTTGTATCCCAGGGCCTCCATCACAAGCCTGTACAGCCACGCCTGCGGGTCCATCAGCAGCACGGACGCGAAATCCTCCACGGAATTCGACGTCGTCTTGAAGTCCAGCACGACGTCCCCTTCCTTCCTCCGTATCACCAGGTCCGGCCTCACAATGAACTCCATACCATGAGCGACACCGAATATCGTTCCGGCCAACTTGCCGGCCCTTACGCCCATAAGGCACTCTGTCATGAGCTCGGCTTCTGGGTCGGCCAGCAGATCCACGATCTTCGATCTCTCCAGGTCTTCCCACGTTCCCGTCACCATGGCCGCCGCGAACTGGGCTTCCCGTGTCGCCTCCTCGACGATCCAATCCGCCAGCACTCCCGTATTCGTCCTCACCTCTCGCATCCTCTCCTGCAGGAACTCCGCCGCCGCGAAATTCGCTTGCTTCAGCATTTCCTCCAGGTTCGGCGTCCCGCGCGTACCGCCCCTCACCTTCAACGTCAAATTCTCAATCAGCTTATGGAATAGAACCCCAATCAACGCCGCCTTGCTCGGCAGAAACGACCGATTCAACCTCAGCACATGCTTCCAGAAGAACATCCTCTGGCAAGTATTGAAATCCTGTACCGAGGAATAGGAGATTCTATGCCGCCACCTTTTCCATCCCATCGCCACCAGAGGATGGAATCGTGAGAAGATGCCCATTTCCAGTGCCATACGGCTGCGGGCCGTCTGCACTACCTGAAATCCACTCCTATGCAGGACCGACTCTCCACGCTCAGCCTTTTCCGCCAGTTCGACGGCCTCCTCGACATACGAACCGGCTTCGCGCTTCCCGTTCATGACCCACCTTTCCTTTGATCCCCTCTCTCATTCCCCGGGTTCGTCGTCCTCGTCCTCGTCCTCGCCCTCGCCCTCTTCCTCTACATCGAACACGATTTCATCCCCCCTCATTCGGAACTTCTCCTGATATTCCTTCGTTGCCTCCTCCATCCAGTTCGGGATTCCGATTTCTTGGGCCTTCAGAAACGCCTCCTTGACCTCCTCCGACAACAAACCTTCCTTCGTCTTCTCCAGAACTTCCTGAACATCGAAAACCACCGGAGCACCGCCCCCCATGATCATCTGATTAACGAGCGTAAAGGCCTCCTCTCCGCTCCGGATGTTGGCGATCCAGTACACCTGCCGAATCATGTCCAGCAGCGACTTCATCCCCACCACCATCAACATACGGCGGGGCTCCTCCACCATCGACACCATCGGCCTCGTGTTCGGCGGTTTCCCGAGCGCCTTCTTCCCGATTTCCCACATCTCGTACTGCAGCCACAGATACGTCAGCAGTACTTCTACGTCCGAGCACGCCACCACCTCCATCAACAAGGACGAATTCATGAGTTCCGGCCACGACACGACGAACTTCGCCTGCCACAGCATCAAAATCGAAGCCGGCTTCCCACCACTCAATTGTCCGTAGACCGGGTGCTCACTGATGACCTTCTCCAACTTCTCCGGATTGATTTGCTCGTCCCCATTTGTTCCACCTGCCATAATTCATCTCCTTTTCCATTTCCCGCAACAGGTCCGTTACCCGTTCCTTCCTAACCAGGTCCCTGATTCTATCCTTGCCTCTCCTCTCCCGGCTCTCTCTCCTCAAATCCTTCTCTCGGCTCATCCCTCATCCGCTCCATTTCCATTGCGGGGCAGGTCTCCTCGTCGGCACTCGTGGAGACCTCCAGGCCCATCGCCAGTTTCTCCGCAGCCTCCCGATTGTCCGACACCCCCACCTTCAACCACCTCTTCCCGTTGGCAGCCCACACCATCCCGGGATACGCACTGATCAGAACGTACTTCCTGCCCCTCCTCCGGGCCTCCTCCGCCATCGCCCTCAACACCTCCAGATACATCATCGGCAGCATCACGCGGTTTTGCACGGGAATCTCCTCTCGGACCAACCAGCATCTTGTTGGCGGCATCGGCGGCGGCCAGCATCACCAGCAGAACGCCACGTCCCGCATCCACGGCCTTGCCGGGTGAATCGGCCCGTCCGCGACCGCTCCAGAGGACCTGAACGCCCTCCTCCATCGCGATCCGCAAAGTCTCCGCCAACACCATGGCAGCCAAACCGTCCGCCCCTTCCTTCAACATTCGCTTGGCCTCTTGCAAGCCTTTCACCACCTCAAGCTCCCCCCAGTCTAGCAAGTCCGACGGCCTCATGTCAAGCAGTAGAACAGGAATTTCTGCCGAATCTCGCAATTTTCGCAACTGCTTGCGGAACTTCGACTTGCGAACGAGGGCGCATGATAGGAGCTCGAGAGGGCAACCTTTCCGCTCCACAACCACGAGCTTGGGGGCCGCTGCCAGCCGATAATCCCCGGCCTTCAGCATCCGGCTCCGGGTACAGACCCTCACCACGCGACCGCCGAGTCTCACGAACTGCGGGAACAGAATCGGCTTCTTCTCTCGGCAGTCCACCTCGACAATCAATTCTGCGGGGCAGGTTCCTCGGCCTCTCTTCGTGCCCACCACGGTGTTCCTCGCTTTGCCGCCTGCGGGCCGGCTACCCGCACAGCAGCCACACATTCCTCAGTTTCCGGTCCTCCAGTCCCAGCATCACCTGGCACGGCGGGCTCTCCACCACGCCCAGCGCCTCGGAGACGTCCCGGTCCTCGTCCAGGGCCCCGTTCACCACGATCGGAATCGCCCCCCCAATCAGCGCTGGCCGATGAAAGTGCCCAACCACCATCAAGTCCACCTTGCCTCTCCCCATCACGAGCCGACCCATCAGCCTCTCCAGTCCGGCATACGGCATACCGCGATTCGATGCCACAATATCACCATGTGTCATCATCATCGTCGTCCCACCGTAAGTCTTCCTCCTCGTCACGATACCGTTCACAATCGTACTCGAATCCGTCCACTTCGTCCGATCCGTCGCAATCCAGAAGATCGTCCGATTCAGGGACCACTCCCCCCTCTTCCTCGCTATCGGCTTGCGGAACATCCTCGCATGATTGTCCGCTGATAGCATCACAAAGCTCACTGTCGTCATACCATTCAATCCAGAGTCCACTACCCCCAGAACGTCCCTCAGAATCCTCCCGGCCTGCACGACCTGATCCGGCACGCTCTCTTTCACCAAGATGCTGTCCACCCTCAGTTTGCCCTCCACGAAATCCCCTAATCCCACCACCGTCAGCGCCTTCATCCCCATCCTCTTGGCCTCCTCCACGGCCTGGTGGGCGACCTGCCCCGCAATTCTTTCTACTTTTCTCGTGTCCTTCCCCACGTGCCAGTCCCCCAGCAGCAGTATTCCTTCCTTCATCCTCTTGTCTCCTGAGCTGTTCCAGTACCAATACGCATACCGCCGCGGCTCTCGTCATCAGATTCGACAGTTCCGTCACTCGCTTATCCCCTAATCCTATCCGGTTGCCTACTTCCTCCGCGATTTTCCGCACCTCATCCAGCATCGTGGCGAGCTCGGCCCTTTTCCGGCGACTCCGGAACCCCACGGCTTGGCTGATCGTCTGCTCGCACACCTCCTCCTCGACATCCATCAAAGCGTCCTGCAACCTGTTCACCCATCCACCTCCCATAGCCCCCTGTATGACCGACTTCGTTCGATTGTCCAGCACATCCAGAACCTTCAATCCTCTCCATTTGCGGGGCAGGTCATTCTGCAGCTCGTCGTCCACGTCAATCCTCCTTCTTCATCATGATCGACACGATCCGAGCGACTTTCCCAAGGTTCCTCTCCAGTACGAGCGCGATGGCCTCGGCCAGCGCCGACACCATCTCCTCCTCCCTCTCCTCCTCGTTCTTCTTCTCCTGCAACCTCCTCATCAGATCGGTCTCCGCCACGAGAATGTGCAGGACCTCGTGTATCAGCGTCTCGATATGGCCGCTCAGGCCCTCGATCCCGCGTTTCGCCAACGCCTCCGAAATAACGATACGACGGCGCGTCGGCAACACGCAACCGTCGTATTCTCCGACAGTCCCCAGTATCCTGTCCCGATAGACGACCCTCCACTTCCCCCTCAGCGTCTCCAGTGTCCGGATCGGCAATTTCAGCGTTTTCACAGCTTGCGCCTTCTACCGATCCCAGTCCCGCCGGCATCCCGCACCTCGTGCTTCTTGAATTTCCCCCTGTTCTTCAGAATCCAGAGCGTCACCGAAATGACGGCCGCGATGCACGCCAGAACGATTCCGCCCGACAACACCGTCGTCAGCCTCCCGACCCACGGATCCAGATTGAAGTACTCCACCGTTTTCTGTATCGCCAGACCGCTCTCCGTATTCTTTACCGAGGATACGACCGGATTGTCTACGTGCAGCGCCTTCTCAGTCCCCTGCGGGCCCTTGCATCCGCACGCCAATCCGGCCGCTGCCGCCGCCAACAACAACCAGACCTCCGGCAACAACTTTCTCATGTTCACCTCCCCTTTCCCAGCTCGCCCTCTACTCCTCCGTCGCGGACTCCTCCGCCAGCTTGTTGATGACCGCCGTGGACGGCTCCACCCGGATACGAACCTTGATGTAGCTCTGATTCGTTACCATGACGCCCGGCCCGAAATTCACGGCTCCGTCCGGGCTCAAGACGAGTTCGCCCTCCGCCTGCACTCCCGCCTCCTTGACGATCCGTATGATGTCCTCCGTGCGCGCCACCATCTTCTGCTGATCGTCTTGCACGCACCCTCCCAGGAATCCCGACAATACCGACCCGAGACCCAGCAACACCACGAACACACGACCCATCCCTTTCTTCATATCCATCTCCTTGTTCCGCACACTTCCTCACTTCACGTCGACCACGATGGCGACGCGACCCTTTCCTTTCTCCGTGATTCTCCTTGCCAGAGGAGAAGACTCCATGATACGCTTCGCCTTCTCGGCAATCTCCGCAGCCATCCATCCTCCTGCCCCGCAGTCAATCAATACGCTATCGTATACCTGCATCGGATTGCAGGCCATTCCATTATACTCTCTTTCCAGCATCTCCACAAGAGACCTCTGCCCGTCTAGCGCGATGGCCGCTGCCGTAGCCTGCACGGGCCAATTATAGATAAGCCGCAAGTTCTCGGACGACGGGGCTACTGGGAGCCGGTGGCCCGTCAACTCCAGTTCCAGATATCCCTTCCTGACAACCTCCGCTATCAATCTCTTCTGCCAGGCCACTACCCCGCTCCAGCGGGTCCTGGTCCCCTCCACGATTCTCGTCGCCTCGTTCATGTCGACTTTCGTACGATTCTGCTTCCATAGCAGCTTCTGGAATCCATGCGGAGTTATGCCATACAGGATTCCGAAATTCGCCATCTTCGCCTTTCTCCTTTCGCCCTCCCTCTCAACCTCCCCGAAAAGGAACCTTCTGGTCGCCTCGTGCAAATCTTCGCCCTTCTCGAACCTCTCCATCAGCCATTGGTCTTCGGACAGTATCGCCGCCACCTTGAGTTCAATCTGCGAATAGTCGATCCAGACGAGCTTTCCGCCCGGCCATCGGCTGACGATGAGCTCCTTTATCTCTCGCGGCGCCGTCTGCAACGCGGGTCTTTTGCAGGTGATGCGAACGCTCCGCGTCCCCCCCTCCGCGCCGTTCTCCTCCACCGCCGACGGTACCATGTACCACGATGGCCACACGAACCCATCCTCCGACATTCCTGCAAGTATCGGCCTCACGTGGCCTTGCAGCAATTTCGCGACGCTTGCCCTTCTCTCCAGCATCCTCCCGATTTTCCGCCACGTCCCCCCCATAAGCGATAACAGCCCGGCATTCTCCGTACCCGTCGATATCTGCCCCTTCTTCTCCGTCAGAACCCACGGCAGCTCCGGCCTTTCACGGGCCGCCGCCTCGAACAGCTTCCCGAGACTCTGTGCCGATCCCGACCCGCTCGCAACAACCCCCCTCCGTTCCAGCGCCGACTCGATTCTCNCAATCCTCTTTTCCAGTCTCCCCTCCAAATCCCGGCATCTCTGGACATCCAATTTCACCCCGCTCATCGTCATATGCAAACACGTTCTTATCACTCCATCGTAGAATTCCAGCAACCCCTGCACGTCCATCCCGGACTTTTCCATCCTTCTCGCAAGCTCCTCGAACACCATCAGCGTAACGCCGGCGTCCTTCGCATTGTAAGCCAATATCGCCGGGATCTCCAACCCCCGCACCATCTCGTACTCGACGTCCGCCACCCCCATCAGAACCTTCGCAATGCCTTTCAGCGACCTTTCCGGCCTGAATCCATTCTCCAGAAACGACATCACGAGCACGTCCGCCAATCGCTGCCGGGGCTTCCATCCCGGCCACACCACTCCCAGATAGCTCAGGTCGAACACGATATTGGCGCCCACCAGCGTCGCCTTGTCGCTCATCCTCCACAGCAGTTCCTTCAACGCCATCCCCACCTCATTCCATTCCCCGGCCGCTACCAGCATCCTCCCTTCCTTGTTCCTGCCCGCCACAGCCGCGCTCACAATCAAGTCATTCCAGGACACCTTATCCACCTTCACGGACGCCGGGCCGCAGAATACCGTTTGCTGGCCCACGATGCCGTACGTCTCCAGGTCCAGCGCCAGCGTCTGGAACTCCTCGGCAGCTCTCACCATCTCCCGGAACGGAACTTTTGTCCAGACCCCGCCCCCAAGACTCCCACAGTCGCCGCCGACCCCGCCCGCAATCAACCTCAATTGATCGTGCACCGTCGCGACGGCGGCCCTCGTACGATTCCTGAGCAACCACGCTGGATGATAGACGAACCAGCACGTAATTTTGCGGGGCAGGTCCACGGACCCTACCCGGCTCGTCGACAAGCCTTGCCGCCTCAGTGCCTCCCCGAGAGCGGAAATCCCGGCCACCGCCTTCGCAGCCACCGCCCCGACGCACAGCACATGTACTTCCTCATAGTTCTCCAGCAGCCGCTTCAGGTCCTCCACCAGCCACTTCCTGCACGCCGTCACGCTGGATGGCGGCGGAGGTCCATGCGGAAAGCATCGGACCGAATTCCCGATCACGATGTCCATGCCCTCGAATCCGTCCAGGTAGCTTTCCCTCAGAATCCGCCCCGATTTGCCGATGAACGGCCTCCCTTGTGCGTCCTCCTCCACCCCAGGCGCCTCGCCCACCACAAACAGCACCTTCCTCCCCACCTGCCCCGCAATTCTGAATTTCTCGCTGGGAATACCCGGAGATCGACACGTCTCGCACAGCCGGCAATCGCGGCATCCGCTACTGTCCACGGGAAACTTTCCGCCCATTCCTCGTACGTCCTTTCTGCTATAATAGAGTAGCACAAGCCCGGCGGGCTGTCAAGGCCGGGCCCGACCAAGGAGGAATTCATGGCGGATACTGGATTCACTCGCAAGCGCATTCTCGACACCTTTCTCGAAGGCGGTCCAGCGGCCACCCCGCGCATCTTTACCACCGGCGGGCAGGAAACTGACGTGTGGGGGCCGTACTCCCTGCGGGTCGTCCGCTTCTACAACAGTAAAGGCGAACAGGTCCACATTCAGCGCCTCTACTTCAACAATCTTTCAGCGGGTTCCGGCCCATTCCTTTTGACGCTCAACCGCGAACCCTCCGGCACCCTGTCGTGGCCATCCAATTGCGATCTGTTCCTCGATTCCAACCTTCGATCCATCCAGTTCACGGGAGACATCGAGTCGGTCTTCGTCTACAATCACTACGCGAATACCCGCACCATGGCCACTACATCGTATTCCACGAACGGATTCGTCCTCTCCGGGTTCACGTTTCCCAATCCCTAGGAGGTCATCATGCCGCAAGCAACCTTTTCCCGGAAACGCTCCGCAGAGCTCTATATGATCGGAGGGAGGTCTGCCATCCTCCGCATGTTCCGGACGGACGGGACCGAAGTCAATACCACGAGCGGAACGGACGGCATCCCGCCCAACGGCATGTGCGTAGTGCGTTTCTTCAATACCCAAGGCGAACAGATCGGCATCCAGCGTCTGTTGGTGCACAACATCTCCGCCACCAACGGCCCTTTCTATATCTCTCTCGACCGGCAGCCTACCGGCACGTTATCCCTGCCCTCCAACTACGATTTCGCCGTGGATACCGGGGCGAGATTCATCATGATGGATGCCGATATCCGGGAGGTCTACATCTACAACAACTTCTCCAGCACTCGCACCATCTACACGGCCGGTCACAACAATTACGGCGTCCACATAGCCGGATTCACGTTCCCGAACCCATAGGAGCGCACCGTGTCCGAAGTCGCCTTGCCGCGACATTATAAACGCCGTACGAGACGGGAATCCTCCGAGCCGCCCTCGACTTCCCTGAAAGTCCAGCTTCTCAACAAAATCTTTTTCTCCGTCATGGACAGTGTCAATCCGGGAGGCGATTTTCTGGTATGCTTCCAGGATAGGGTCGCGGGAATCCGCAAGCCAGCCGGCCTGGTCGTTAGTCAGCCTTTCCCCAGGCTTCTCCCGGTATGTCTCGAACCCCTCCCAATACGATTACAACATCGCTTATCTCGGCATCAAGGTGGATCCTCCATCCTATGACGCGGCGATGATTCCTCTGACTTTCGATCATTTTGATGTCGTTCTCAACACCGGGAATCCCCGCGTGCTGTTCTGTGGAACGATCGACTGGCTATACATGGTCAATTTGGACCAGGGAATAGAGCTTCTCACCGAGCCGCCGAATGGCTACTATACCTTCTACAATAATCCCGAAGTGATGGTCATGCATATATTCGCTTTCGAGGACCGCTCCTGCATAG
>JGI24188J35168_1001790_pt1 | contig 12221 bp, 6 predicted proteins | sample YNPBryantNP2012_FD_35168 | JGI IMG/M metagenome (IMG submission 35168) | reverse complement strand
GGGGCGTTCCGTATGATCAGAGGGCCGGGAGCGTCGGACCGCAGGGGCTACGCGATGACCGATCTGGAACGAGCGGTACGTCTGGCCCGAAGACGCTTGTGGTTCAACCGCTGGCTGCGGGTGCTCGGGTGGTGTGCCGCGGGGGGGGCGGCTGCCTACATTCTGGTGACCCTTCCCAACAAGCTGTTTTTCTTCGTTGCGAACCCGTGGTTTGCGCCGGTCGCCGCGATGGGCTGCGCGGGGGCGGCCCTTCTGGCGTCGCTGGTCTGGTTTGTCGCGACGCGNGACAGCCTCGGCACGGCGGCGGCGGCGCTGGATGTGGCTGCGGGACTGAAGGAGCGGATCAGCACGGGTCTGTACTGCGAATCGCTGGCGGATCCGTTCGCACAGGCGGTCGTGTGGGACGCCGAGCGGATCAGCCGGTNGGTCCGGCCGCAGGCCCATCTGCGGGTGGCGTTCCCGCGGTCGGGGGGATACGCCCTCGGCACGATCGTTGTGGCGGCCATCCTTTCGTTTGCGATTCCGCCGATGGACCTGCTGGGGCGGCAGGAGCGGCGTGAGGAAGAGCAACGCAAGCAGGAGGTCCTCCGAAGGACCCAGGTCGTGGCGCGGAAGACGCTGGAGCAGGCCCGCCAGCTTGCTCAGGATAATCCGCTCCTGGAGAAGCTCGCGGGCATGCCGCGACTCGACGACGAGGCCCGCGCCCAGACTCCGGCGGAGATCCGACAGGAGGCGATCAAGAAGATCGACAGCATGATCCGGAACGTCGAGCGGCAGGAAGGCCGGGCCGAGGGCCTGAAGCTCGATACGGTCAAGAAGATGCTCCGGCGTGTGAGCGACCTGCAAACGAGCCGGCCGGGCGCGTTTCAGCAGCTCAACCGGGCCCTGGTCGACGGGGATTTCCGGGCGGCCCGCGAGGCGCTCGACCAGATCCGCAGGGAGCTGGACAAGGTTCCGCAGAGCCCGGAGCAGCGGGAGCAGGTCGCTGCGCTCAAGCAGCAGATGGCCGCGCTGGCCGAGCGCCTGGACAAGGCGGCGCGGGTCCAACAACTCGACCGGAAGACGGCCGAGGGGCTGGCCCGGCGGGGGCTGGATGCGCGCGAGGTCGAGAAGAAGCTGACCACGCTGCGCCCGGAGGAGCTGGAGAAGCTTGCCCGAGAGCTGGAGCAGCGGGGGGCCTCGAAGCAGGAGGCTCAGCAGATCGTGGAGCGGATCCGGCAGCAGCAGGAGGCGTGCCGGACCTGCCAGCGGTTCGGCCAGGGCCTGGCCATGGCGGCGTCGGGCGCGGGCTCANAGGGGTCGGGANGGGCGGAGGGCGATGCCGGCGCGGCGGGCCTCCAGATGGCGGCCGGGCAGCTCAGTGAGCTGGAACAGGCTCAGCAGGCGCTGGGCGAGCTGGAGGCGACGCTTGCGGAGCTCTCGAACCTCAAGGAAGGGCTGAGCAAGCCGTGCAGCCGTTGCAACGGCACGGGGCTTTGCGACGGCAGGCCCTGCGNTCAGTGCNGCGGCAGCGGCTGCGGGGCCGGCGGGGTCGGGCCGGGGATGGGCTCCCTCGGCACAGGGCGTGGGGGGATTGCCCCCAAGGCCGAGACGGTNCACAGGCTGACGCCGCGAAAGACCAACGTTTTCACGGACAAGGGCAGCATCATCGGCCAGAGCTGGACGGAGGGCGAGCAGATCAGAGGCCAGGCCCTTTCGGAGTTCGTGGAGACGGCCATCGCCACGCAGCGCGACGTGGCCGAGGCGATCCGCAAGGAGACCCTTCCGCGACAGTACCGCTCCACCACGGGCAACTACTTCCGGCGGGTGGTCGAGGATGTGGGCGGCCGGCCCGTCGGCGCGGGCGAGGAGGATCCGGCGCAGTAGGCGCATCCGGCCGCGGCGAGTCGGGCGGCGCAGGGTGCGCGCGGGTGGCCAGGCGGTCAGAGGACGATGGCGCGATCCCACGCGGATTGGGTGGCCAGAGAGGGGGACGGGCCCGACGGCGGTCGCGGACCGGGGACGCGGGCCCTTCTGGGGATTGGGATCCTTCTGGCGGGGTTTGCCGGCGCGGGGCCGACCGGCTGCGGCGCGCGGTCGGGCGAGAAACCGGAGCTTGTCTTCGGTCAGACCGGACTGGGAGAGGGGGATTTCAGCTATCCGAGGACCATCGCGGTCGCCCCGGACGGGCGGGTGTTCGTAATCGACAAGGCCGCCCGCGTTCAGCGTTTCGACCCCGAGGGGCGATTCGAGTGCGCCTGGCGGATGCCCGAGTGGCAGCTCGGCAAGCCGACAGGGCTGGCCGTGCACCCGGACGGGCGCCTCTTCATCGCAGACACTCATTACTCGCGGGTGATGATCTATGACCGCGACGGCCACCTGCTGGACCGGTTCGGGACGCCCGGGACCGGGCCGGGCCAGTTCCTTCTACCGACCAACGTGGCCATCGACGGGGAGGGCTTCATTTACGTGAGCGAATACGGGGGAAACGACCGGATCAGCAAGTTCGCGCCGGATCATTCCTATGTGCTGTCTTTCGGGGGTCCGGACGCGGGGCAAGCCGCGCTGCGCCGGCCCCAGTGCATGGATTTCGACCGCGAGCAGACCCTCTGGGTGGCCGACGCGTGCAATCACCGGATCTGTCGCTTTTCCCGGGACGGCCGGTTTCTGTCGAGCTTCGGCCGCGGGCGGGGGCCTCGGCGAGCTTTACTATCCGTACGGCGTGCGCGTGCTGCCGGACGGGAATCTGATCGTGGCCGAATACGGCAACAACCGCGTGCAGGTGTTGACGCCCGAAGGTCGGGGCGTTCGGGTCTGGGGCTCGGCCGGGCGGGAGCCGGGGCAACTGGCGGTGCCGTGGTCTCTGGCGATCGGCCGGGGGGGACGGGTCTATGTGGTGGACTCGGGCAATAACCGCGTGCAGGTGATCCGGCTGTGATCCGGAGCCAGGAATGAACGCGGAATGGTGAGGAATGTCCGGCCGGGCTCCGTGCCCCGGTGAGCGGCAGGCGGGCGGGCGTCGTCCTCCGTGCCGTCTGGCATTCGCGGCTGTGCGTTCCGGTGATGCCGCTCTGGTTTGAACAACCCGGCTGGCTGCTGCTGGCGCTGACGGTTCCGGCCATAGTGCTGGTGTCCTATCGGTGCCTGGCCGGGCTGGACCTGTGGCGGCGGATTCTGGCGATCATCCTTCGGTCGTTGGTGGTGGTGGCCTTTGCGGCGGCGCTGGCGCGGGCGCACCTGGTCAAGCGGACCGACCGGCTGGCGGTTTTCTTCGTGCAGGACCGGTCGCGGAGCATTCCGGACGACCAGCGTGCCCGGGTGGAGGAGTACATCCGCCGCAGCGCGGCCCGGGCGGAGAATCGCGACCGGCTGGGGATCCTCGGTTTTGACGGGGAGGCCTGGCTGGATCTTCCTCCGAGCGGTCCGGCGGGCGCGGAGATCGCCACGTTCGGATCGCCGGTGGATCCGGACAAGACCGACATCGCCCGGGCTCTGCGAACGGCGTTGGCGAGCTTCCCCGAGGGCTTCGGCCGTCGGATCGTTCTGGCGACCGACATGAACGAGACCACGGGGGACGTACTGGCGGAGGCCGAGGCGGCTGCCGCCAACGGCGTGGCGATCGATATCCTGCCCCAGCGCTACGAGTACCGCAACGAGGTGCTTTTCGACCGGTTCGTGGCCCCGGCGCAGGCGCAGAAGGAGACGCGGATTCCGCTTCGGATGGTGCTCAGGAGCGCGCGGCCGGCGCGGGTCCGCCTGTCCATCGCGCACAACGACCGGCCCGTGCCGCTGGGCGAGGACGTGATCGAATTGCGGGGGGGGATGAAGCCCGAGCCGTTCGCGTACGAGGTGTTTCTCGACAGCAGCCCGATCCACCGGTTCACCGCCCGCATCGAGCCGCTGGACGCCGAGACGGACACCCTCGTGCAGAACAACGTCGGCTCGGCGTTCACCGTCGTCGAGGACCGGGGCAAGGTGCTCATGTTGACCGACACGGGCGAGGAGGCCGAGGGTTTGCGCGATCATGAGGCCTTCGTCGAGGCCCTGCTGCGGGAGAAGATCGAGACGGAGGTCGCGGCGGTTCCGGGGTTCGCGGTGGATCTGCTCAAGCTCCAGGAGTACTCGGCCGTCATCCTGGCCAACGTCTCGGCCGACCGGTTCACGGACGAAGAGAAGCGGGCCCTGGCCGCCTACGTGCGGGAGATGGGCGGAGGACTGGTGCTGACCGGAGGGGACAGGAGTTTCGGCGCGGGGGGATGGATCGGCTCGCCCATCGAGGAGATCAGCCCGGTCTTGTTCGAAGTTAAGCACAGGAAGGTGATTCCCCGCGGGGGGCTGGTCATCATCATGCACAGTTGCGAGATGCCGCGGGGCAACTACTGGGGCGAGCAGGTCGCCATTGCGGCCACCCGGGCGATCAGCTCGCTCGATTACATCGGGGTGATCGCCTATTCGTTCAGAACCGGCGGGGAGAGCTGGGAGGTGCCCCTCCAGCCCGCCGGCGACAAAAAGGCCGTCATCCAGAGGATCCGGCAGATGCAGATCGGCGACATGCCGGACTTCGACCGGAGCCTGGTCATGGCGGTCAAGGGTCTCATGGGCCTGCCGGACGTGTCGCAGCGGCACATCATTATCATCAGCGACGGGGACCCGCAGGCACCCAGTCCGGGCACGCTGGCCCGGATGAAGGCGAACCGGATCACCTGCTCGACGGTGGGGATCGGCTACGGGGCACACGTCGTGGAGACGACGCTCCAGCAGATCGCGTCCGCCACGGGGGGACGGTTCTATCGCGGGAACAACCCCACGGCGCTGCCGCAGATCTTCGTGAAGGAGGCCAGGGTGGTCCGACGGTCGCTGATCGAGGAGCAGCCGTTCCGGCCGCAGGTCTTCTACGCGCTGGCGGAGACGATGCGGGGTTTTGCCGGGACGGAGTTTCCGCCCTTGCGGGGGCTTGTGCTGACGACGCCCAAGCCGCAGGCGATCGAGATGCCGCTCGTTCGGTCGGGGGCCGAGGGCCACGATCCGCTGATGGCGCACTGGCAGTACGAGATGGGCAAGGTGCTCGTGTTCACGTCGGGGCAGTGGCCCAAGTGGGGTCCCGAGTGGGTCTCGTGGTCCCGTTACGGGGCCTTCTGGGCGCAGGCGCTGCGCTGGGTGCGGCGGCAGCCGGGTTCCTCGGATTTCGATGTGGTCACGCGCCTGGAGGGCGACAAGGGCCGCGTGATCGTCGAGGCCCTCAACCGGGACGCTTCGTTCCTGAACCAGATGACGATCACCGGGACGATGATCCCGCCCGACATGCAGGGCCGGCCCCTGCGGCTCGTGCAGACCGGCCCCGGGCGCTACGAAGGCACGTTCGACGTGAAGGAGCACGGCCACCACATCGTGACGCTCCGGTACGCGGCGCCCGGTCACGAGAGCGGGCTGATCCGCACCGGCGTGACGCTGGCCTACTCGCCCGAGTATCGGGAGCTGTCGGCCAACGAGGCCCTGATGCGGCGGGTGGCCGAGCGAACCGGGGGTCGTATCCTCACCGGGGACGCGAAGATCGACGACGTGTTTCACCATGCCCGCCCGGTGATCCAGGCGCGACAACCCGTCTGGCGGGAGACCGTGCTGTGGCTGCTTGTGCCGCTGTTCCTGCTGGACGTGGCCGGGCGGCGGCTCGCCTCGCTGCTGGCGATGTCCATTTACGTGGAGGGCGTGATTCTGGTCGTGCTGGTCGGATTGCTGGCCAGCGCGCGGGCCCCGTGGTGGAGCTACGTGGGGGCCGTGATGGCGGCCGAGGCCGTCGGGTGGACGATCCGGAGGGACTATATCGTGGCGGCGGTTCGGTTCTTCACGCACAGCGTGTGGGTCCTGGGACGGGTCAGCGAGCGCAGCGCCGAGGCTCTCGGTCGGCTGCGGGTGGCGCGGGATCGAGTCCGCGATGAAATGGCCCGGCGTGGTCGCGGGTCGCCGGCGGGCGAGCCCGAGGCGAGCCCCCTGGAGCCCGCCCCCGACCGGCGGGCGAGGTTCGAGGCGGGCGATGAGGCGCCCCGTCCAGCCTCCGATCTGACCGAGGCGCTGGGGGGGGCCACGGGCGCGGCTGAGACGCCGCCCTCCGGGCCGCCCCGCCCGGACGACCGGGAGGCCCGCGCGGGCGAACATACGTCGCGGCTGCTGAGGGCCAAGCGCCGGGCGCGACGGGACTTGGATGCCGGGAAGGACAAGCGGGAATGAGACCGGAGACAGGGCGGGCGCTGCCGGAGCCTCCCGGCCGGGTGCCGGGGGCCGATCGCGTCTGGCTCCGGTCGCGGCGATAGAAGGGAGCTGGGGTATGGCGGACGAGATCGACCCGCGGGTGGCCAAGGCGTGCGAGGAGTTCCGTCGGAAGTACGCGGCGGTTCGCGCCGAGATCGGCAAGGCGATCGTCGGGCACGAGGGGATCGTGGAGGGCGTGCTGACGTGTCTGTTCGTGGGGGGCCACGCGCTGCTGGAGGGGGTGCCGGGGCTGGGCAAGACGTACCTGATCCGCTGTCTGGCCCAGGCCCTGAGTCTGGAGTTCAACCGCATCCAGTTCACGCCGGATCTGATGCCCGCCGACATCATCGGAACGAACGTAATCATGGAGGACCCGACGACCGGCCGGCGGGAGTTCCAGTTTCAGAAGGGGCCGCTGTTCGCCCAGATGATCCTGGCCGACGAGATCAATCGGGCGACGCCGAAGACGCAGTCTGCCCTGCTGGAGGCGATGCAGGAGCATGCGATCACGGTGGGCGGGCGGCGGTACGTTCTGGAGGAGCCGTTCTTCGTGATGGCCACGCAGAACCCGATCGAGCAGGAGGGGACGTATCCTCTGCCCGAGGCGCAGCTCGACCGGTTCCTCTTCAAGCTGATCGTGGAGTACTCGGGCCGCCAGGAGCTGCACGAGATCCTCAACCGGACGACCACGGGCTACCGGCCGGACATCCGGCCGGTCATGAGCCGGGACGAGATTCTCGGGTCGCAGCGGCTGGTCCAACGGGTTGTGATCGCGCCGCATGTGCAGGACTACGCGATCCGGCTGGTGATGGCGACGCATCCCGAGGGCGAGTTCGCTGTGGAGGGGACCAACAAGTATGTGCGCTGGGGATCGAGCCCCCGGGGGGCGCAGGCGATCACGCTGGCGGCCAAGGTGCGGGCGCTGCTGGACGGGCGGTTCAACGTGAGCTTCGAGGACGTGAAGGCGTGGTTCCTGCCGGCGATGCGGCATCGGGTCCTCCTGAATTTCGAGGGCGAGGCCGAGGGGATCCGCACGGACGACGTCCTCCGCGAAATCCTCGAGCGGACGCCCCTGATGATGGAGAAGGCTGCGTGAAGGAGGCCGGGGGCGGGCCGCGCCGGGCGGTTCGACGGCGGCCCGGGTGGGGGTGAGTCATGGCGGGCGGTACGAGGAACGATCTGCTCGATCCGGAGTTCATGAACCGGATCGAGCGGCTCGACATCGTCTCGCGGAAGATCTTCGCGGGCCGGATGAAGGGCGAGCGCCGCAGCAAGCGGAAGGGCCAGTCCGTGGAGTTCGCCGACTACCGCAACTACGCGGTGGGCGACGACCTGCGGTTCCTCGACTGGAACATCTACGGCCGGCTCGACCGTCTGTTCCTGAAGCTGTTCCTCGAGGAGGAAGACCTCCATGTGAGTCTCCTGATCGACACGAGCCGCTCCATGGACTGGGGCGAGCCGCACAAGGGGCTCTACGCCAAGCGCGTCGCGGCGGCCCTGGCCTACATCGGCCTGGTGAACTACGACCGGGTCAGCCTCTACGCCTATGANCGGAGTCTCGTGGCGGAGCTGACGGGCGTGCGGGGCCGCCACCTGACCCACCGGGTGATCCGCTTTCTGGAGGAGCTGGAGTTCGTGGGGCCGAGCCACCTGGCCGCCGCGTGCCGGAGCTACGCGATCAGCCATCCCCAGCCGGGCGTGCTGATCGTGCTGAGCGATTTCCTCGACAAGGGCGGTTTCGAGACGGGGCTGCGCTATCTGGTCGGCCGCCGGCTGGACGTATACGCGATCCAGTTGCTGGCTCCGGACGAGATCGATCCGCCGCTGGCCGGCGACCTGCGGCTGCGAGACGTGGAGGACGCGGACGTGGCCGAGGTGACCGTGAGCCGGGCNCTGATCCATCGNTACAAGCAGAATCTCCANGCGTACTGCGAGCAGCTCCGCGAGTTCTGCACGCGTCGGGGGATCCTGTACCTGTTCACGAGCACGGCGGTTCCGTTCGACCAGCTTGTGTTGAACTATCTGCGGCAACGGGGGCTGCTGCGATGAGCGGGCTGAGTTTCCTGGCGCCGTGGTCGGCCCTGGTGGCGGCGGCTGTGATTCCCCCGCTGATCCTGCTGTACTTCCTGAAGCTCAAGCGGCGGGAGGTGCCGGTTTCGTCCACGCTGCTGTGGAAGCGGGCGGTGGAGGACCTCCAGGTGAACTCGCCGTTTCAGCGGCTGCGGAACANCCTCCTGCTGATTCTGCAACTCCTGATTCTCATCCTGGCGGTTCTGGCGCTGACGGAACCCGTGTGGAATCGCGCGAAGGCCCGGCAGAAGCTCATGATCCTCATGATCGACCAGTCCGCGAGCATGAACGCGTTGGAGGCGGACGGCCGCACGCGGCTGGACCATGCCAAGGAGGCGGCCCGGCGGATCGTCGAGGCGATGGGCACGGGCGACCAGGTGATGGTGATCGCATTCGCCGATCGGGCGCGGACAGTGGCCAGCTTCTCCGGGGACAAGTCGCTGCTCCGGCGGCAGATCGATTCCATTGAACCGACGGACGGCCGGACGCAGCTCCGCGAGGCCCTGGTGCTCGCCGAGGCGTATTCGACGCCCATCGGCGAGAACATCGGATCGGCGGCGAACCCCGTGACGCCGGCGCACGTGATCCTCATCTCCGACGGGCAGATCCCGGATGCACGGGACCTGGTCGTGCGGCGGGGCACGATGGAGATCATCACCGTCGGCCGGGCTGCGGCCAACGTCGCGATCGTCAACATGGATGTCCGGCGGAACTATGAGAAGCCCGAGANNGTGAGCGTGCTGGTCCGGGTTCGAAACATGGGTCCNGAGCCGGTCTCGCGGGACCTGACGTTTCTCATCGACGGAGAGATCCGGGAGGTCCGCGAGCTGGGGACGCTGGCGCCGAACGTCGGCCGGGGCCGCGAGCCGGCTGAGGCGGGCGGTGCGCCGGATTCGGCCCCCGAAGGCAGCGAGGTGGTTGTGGCCTTCGAGGCGACGCACCCCGCGGCGGGCCGGGTGGAGGTGCGGTTGTCCGGCAGCGACGCCCTGGCCACCGACGACCGGGCTTACGGCACGATCGATGCCCCCCGGCCCGTATCTACGCTGCTGGTGACCCGGGGGAACTACTTCCTGAAGCTCGCGCTCTCCTCGCTGCCGGCCCAGCCGCCGGTGATCCTGGATCCCGAGGCGTACGAGAACGCGAAGGACGAAGAGCTGGTGGACCAGGGCCGCAGTCGATTCGACGTGGTCGTTTTCGACGGGCATGACACCGACCGGCTGCCTCCGGGGAACTACCTGTTTTTCGGTTCGGCGCCGAAGATCGAGGGCGTGCGCCTCGGGGAGTCGATCGAGGGCGACATCTTCGTGGACTGGGACGACACGCACCCGGTTCTGCGGCACGTGGTCGTGGAGCTGATCCGCGTGGTGCGGTGGCGCCGGCTCCAGATGCCCAAGGAGGCCCAGACTCTCATCGAGGGGACCCACGGGCCGGTGCTTTCGTGGCTGGCGCGCGATCGGCGGCAGTACCTCGTCTGCGCCTTCAGCCTGTTCAATGAGGACCGGTCTCACCTGAACACGAACTGGGTGATGACCGAGGGCTTCCCCGCCTTCATGTACAACGCCCTCCAGTTCCTTGCCGGCAACGTGTCCGCGGGCGGAAACCGCAGCGTCTCGCCGGGCTCGGCGGTGGCCATCGCGGGCCGGCCGGGCCGACGCACTGTCTCGGTCCGCCGTCCCGACATGAGGACGGTGACGGTGCCGGTGCGGAGCGACGGGATCGCGTTGTTCGGCGACACGCAACGGGCCGGCTTCTATGTCCCGGAGGACGCGGCCCAGTCGGATGCCGCGTTTGCCGTCAACCTGTTCAGCGACGCGGAGAGCTGCGTCCGACCGAACGAATCGTTCCAGATCGGCGCGGAGAAGGTGGCCGCCACATCCGGCGACCGGACGGTGAACCGACCTCTCTGGCCCCATGTTCTGCTGGCGGCCCTGGGCGTGCTCTTTCTCGAATGGATCCTCTACAACAAGCGTGTCTTGATCTGAGGGTCGGGATGGGTCGCCGCGGGGCGCGACGGAGGGCAGGCCACGGTCGGGCCCGCCGGGCCTGCGCGGGTCCGGAGTCCGCCGGCGCCGTGTCCCGGCTTCATCGGCCTTTGCGACCGGCGTCCCCGAACCGGCGTACGCACGAGAGCAGGTGCTCATAGGCCCGCAGGCAGACCGTGGGGGGCACGGAATGATCGATGTGGTAGATGTAGCCGCCGCCGGCGGCGGCTGTGGGGACCTTGTCGGCGACCTCCCGCTCGATCGCGTCGGGGTCGCCCGTCGCCACCACGTCGGCGTCGATGTTTCCGATGAAGCACATACGGTCGCCGTAGAGCCGCTTGTACTCGCGAACGTCGTTGCCCGCGCGGGCCTCGAGGGGGTGGATCGCCCCGCAGCCCGCCTCGATCAGCAGGGGGATCAGCTCATGGACGTCGCCGTCGCAGTGGAACATGTAGTGCATTCCGCGATGATGTGCGTATTCGCCGAGCCGCTTCCAGTGGTCGAGTACCAGGTCGCGGGCGGCTTGGGGGGAGAACAGCATCCCGCCGCGGTAGCACAGATCGCTCCAGAACCAGATCGCGTCGAACCGGTAACCTTGCTCCCGCGTGATCTCGAGCATACCGAGCAGGTAATCCGTGTACGTGGCCACCATGTCGGCGACCAGGTCGGGCTGGTCGGCCATCGCCGAGAGCCCCTCCTCGAAGCCCATCGTCAGGTGCAGCACGAACCACAGGGGTTCGGCCGGCGTGATCGCCGTGAACAGCCCGGACGCCTGAGCCTGCCGGTACTCGGCCTCGGCGGCCGGGTTGTTGAGCTTGGCCGGCGAGGGGGTCAGGGCGGGCTTTAGCCGGCGCCAGTCGTCCCAGTTCCGTATGGCCGGCTCCAGCGTGCAGGGCGGGTGGTACGAGTCCGTCCAACTCTTAACGGTCTTGCCGTAACGGTCCACGTCGATCGAGTACTCGGCCGTCCGCTCGAGATTCCGCGGGGGCAACCCGAATGACGGGTCGAACAGATCATTGATGCACGCCAGCCGGTCCAGACCGAAGTAGTCCACGGGATCGGCTCCGGCCGGATAGCCTTCGGCGGCCCACCGGGCGAGCGTCTCAGGCCAGAACGACAGGTCGATCATGGGCAGGCGGTCGGGCGGCCGGTGCTCGAGAGCGGCCAGGATGCGTTCGCGAGACGCGCTGGGCGCGGAGCGGCTCATGCGGGGAGTGTAGCGGCAGGCGGGGCCGCCTGCGAGTACGGGCCCGGTCCCAGCATGGTTGCTGCTACGCACAGGGCGCTCCCGGTGGCGGAGAACCGTCAGCGAAACCGGATGGCACTTGAGGCGTCTAAACTTATTGGGGGGCCCGGTGCGATGTGCGCACCCGGTTGCCAGCCCGAGCGGGGGTCGCAGCCGTGAGGCGACTAAAGGTCTGGGTGGCCTTGCTGGCTATGCTGTGGGGCCGGCCGGTGCGATCAGCTGAGCCGAGCCCTCCCGAACGGAACTCTTGTTTGCGAAAAAGGTTACTGCCGCATGTCCCTCCGCCGCGGGCGGTCATCCCGTTCGGGGATACGTGGCGGGGGGGTCTGCGGCGGCCTCTCCTACCGCCTGCCCCGACGCTGCACCTATGGGTGTGGCCTCCCGGCGAATGGCGCCGGCCGTTCGTTCATCCGTTTCCGAAGTGGCCTGGTCCTTGGATCGACTGGTCCGAGTACGTGTATACGCCGTTGCCGCCCCCGGAGGCCGTGAACTGGGTCGTCATGCCCGTGCCGTCGAATGGCCCCGTCGGTGGGCGTGCAAATCCGTGGGGGGAGGCCGGTGAGGGGGCCATCGGCGAGGGCGTCAAGGCGGCGGCGCCTCCGATGCGGCCGACCGTGCGTCCGCCCGGCGGGTCCCATCCGAGACCCTGAGGCCTGAAGCCCCCGCAGGCCTGCGGCACACCTACCGGTGGGGGCATG
>JGI24188J35168_1001789_pt1 | contig 12225 bp, 10 predicted proteins | sample YNPBryantNP2012_FD_35168 | JGI IMG/M metagenome (IMG submission 35168) | reverse complement strand
ACTTCCTAATCCTTGAAGGAAACAATGAGTTATTAATGCAAAAATTACAACATTATCTCGGCCTGGAAGGAATCACGGCTGCATCGCCTAACAGCGGATAAAAGGCTACGGTGCTTCGCACCTTCACCCAAATTCCTTGCTTCGCTCGGACTTTGTTTATCCGCAAAACATTACACAATAGGAGGGGTTAACTATGTTTTGTCCAAACTGCGACAAACAGATGACCCGCCTGAGGGTATGACAAGTAGTTGTCTGCTTTTAAATTATAGTCCGAGTGGAAACCTGAATTGGCTCTGGACCTATAGAACCGATGNAATTAGTTGGGCACATGATATCTGTCTTGCATCACCGGATATACTTTACCTTTTCGGAGTTACGCAGGATTCTATTGGTGACAATCCGGATATGCTGGTGGCAAAACTGCATTATCCGCTTGCCTTGAAGACGCCGAGGTATTTTGACCCGCTCAACTCTGACATTGCGCTGAACTCCACTTTGCTTGGTAGAGACGCACCGTTACTTTTCACTGTTACCCAACCTGCCGATTACCGGATTGTCCTTTATGACCTTACCGGCAGAGAGGTTAAACGGTTGTATCAGGGGCAGCTTGAAATTGGAGAATACCGGTTGCCAATCAGGACAAATCTCAGGAATGGTGTTTATCTGGTGCGGATTGAGGCAGGAGGCAGAGTCCAGACCGGCAAGGTGATTCTAACAAGGTAAGGTGCTAATTATTCGCTCTTTGTGAGCCCGGCAAAGTAAACTCAAGCGAGACCACGCCCGCAATGACGCAAAATTAATGGCTGTTACCGGTATTGGCAAAGGTAGTTAAGCGCGACCGCAATTCCCCTATATAGTTAGAGCCGGCAAATAGATGAAATTTAACATCTTTTTTGCCGTTTATAAAATTAAGTTGCAGTCAGTCAAATAGTTAAGCAGTTTGCCCGCCCGAAAATATTGTTTACCTCTGGGTGGTTGGGGGGACGGTCTCCCTGACCCTGAGGATTATGATTATCGCTACCCTATTACTTACGGTGCTGAACACGATTGTCACCTCCCTGATAGCAACCCTCAGCTTAACCGTTTTATTAGCCGACCGGACAAGGGTTAATTCCGCGGTTCCCGGTTTCGTGCTGAGCAGAATTATTAGCACCGCTTTGACAATCCTGACACCAGCCGCTTCTGGATTGGTGACCTTAATCGTAGCCCGGTCCGGTATTGTTAAGTTATTTCGGCTGATATTCGTCTTGCCTTGTAATTCAGAATTGCTTTTTAAATTTTATTCCCTGCCCTGGTTAAAATTTGCGAAGCGCCAAATTTCAGTATAATCAAAAAAATGACCTGCCTTTTTCTTTTGCTCCTCAGTGCTGAAGCTAACTTCATTGATTCGGTCTTTCTCCGACAGGCAGAAATTGGCTCCAGACTCAAGGGCGTTAACTACCGGTCAGAACTAACCTACATTGAAACTGATTTGCTGCATAACCGCGCCGAGACCATCAGTTGTGTGCGCCGGGTGATTATGGACCACTATGAGAATCAAAAGGATTTGTTTATCAGCGCTCGGGTAAACGGTAGACCGGTAAGCAGCAACGAGTTAAACCGCATCTGTCAAACCCTGAAAAGGAAAGGGGTCTTTGCGCGCCAGACCCGGCTGCCCTTTTTCCTTGAAAACCGCCACGAGTATCAATATGAAGCTGCCGGAGAAATTGAACTCAATAAACGGCACTACCGCCGGCTTAGGTTCGTCCCGAAGCACCCTGACCAGCACCACATTATCGGCACTGGCTATTTTGACCCATTTTCTTATGACCTTGTCCGGCTGGAGTTTGTCCCTGCCCGGGTGCCAATCGTGGTGGACAGTATGCAACTAATTCTGTCCTATGACCGGTTTGATGAATTCTGGTTGCCTGCAAAATTCACCCTGAAGATGGATTTGAGTTTAAAACTGGTAAAACTTTTGATGCGCCGCCGGATTGAAATCGTTGATTGTTATTCTGATTACTATCTTAAACTTGCCGAACCGACTGAAAAAGATAAATGAACCTTCTGAAAATAGTCTTCCCGCTAATTGGCTTCTCTTCCGGCTCGCTGATGTTCTCATTATGGCTGGGCAGGCTTCGGGGTGTTGACATCCGTGAGGTCGGTGATGGCAACCCGGGTGCGGTTAACGCCTTCCGGGCAGCAGGTTTATTGATTGGCGGTCTGGGACTGCTCTTTGATTTTTTGAAAGGGATGTTGCCGGTTGGAATTGGTTTCTGGCATCTCCACCTTAAGGGCATCCTGCTGGTTTTGTTGATTTTGGCACCGGTGCTGGGACATGCCTTTTCACCGTTTCTCCAATTCCGGGGTGGTAAGGCACTGGCGGTCACCTTTGGTGTCTGGTCCGGTATTACCCTGTGGCAGGTGCCGGTGTTTTTAGGAGCAATGCTGATAATAACCAGGTTTGTTTTCCGGCTGAAAAAAGAGGCAATCTGTGTTGCCATTACGATGATTTGCCTGCCAATATTTGTTTATCTGGTCTACCGTTCCCTGCCTTTGCTTTTTGCCGCACTCGGTAACTCGGCTATCGTTTGCTATAAACACCACCGGGAACTGCTAATATGATAAAACCGTTTACCGTTTTTGTTGACTCGTTCCGAATTCTGATTTTTGTGTTTGTCCAGTTTTTGATTTCGGTCACCAACCTGATACTGATGCGCCGTCCGCCCCGCAGTTCACTTCCAGCAGAACCCCTGCCCCGGGTCTCGGTTCTGATTCCTGCCCGCAACGAGGAACAAAACATCCTTCTTTGTGTCAATTCGCTTTTAAAGCAGGACTATTCAGATTATGAGGTGCTGGTGCTGGATGATAACTCTGACGACCGAACCCGGGAAATCCTTGCCGCCATCTCCGCTCCCAGGCTGAAGATTATCACCGGTAAACCATTACCACCATCCTGGGTTGGCAAAAACTGGGCTTGTCATCAGCTTGCCGAACAGGCACAGGGCAAACTTTTGCTTTTCACCGACGCCGATACCGTTTTTGCCCCGGATGCGCTCCGCCGGGCAGTTATCTACCAACAACAGCACCAACTTGACCTCTTGACCGGCATCATCCGCAACCGGGTTGAAACCCTTGGCGAACAGTTAACCGTTCCCTTCATCGTCTGGTCAGTAGTCTCGATTTTACCGCTCGGCATCGCCTACTGGTGGCGTAAATCCCGGGCATTCGCTGCTGCCAATGGTAAGTTTCTTTTATTCACCCGGTCAGCCTATCAACAGATTGGTGGTCATCAGGCAGTCAAAGGTGAAGCGGTTGAAGATCTGGCACTTGCCCGGCTAATAAAAGGGGCAGCACTGCGCTGGCGCCTGATTGACCTCACCGAACTGGTTTCCACCCGTATGTATCAGGGTTTCCGCTCCGCCTGGAATGGCTTTACCAAGAACTTCTTTGCCATCTTTGACTACCGGCTTTTGCCCGCACTGTTCGTCTGGTGCTGGCTATTGCTCATCACCTTTCATCCCCTCCTGAGCATGTTATTACCCAATCAACCCGATTTTCATCACTTTTGCGCCCNGCTGACCATAATATTACAGATTTTAATCTGGATTTTAATCGTCTGGCGACTGCAACTGCCCNNGCTAATCGTTCTCTATTATCCGCTGACAATGCTCATTAGCAGTATTATCGGACTGACTTCGCTGGTCTTAACCCTGACTCGCAAAACCGAATGGAAGGGTAGAAAACTGCCCGCTCACCGAATAAAAATAATCTAACTCTGCTCACCCGAGCGGGGATGCGCCCGGTCGTAAATCCGGCGCAACCGTTCTACGGTCAGGTGGGTATAAATCTGGGTGGAGGCAAGCGATGCATGCCCGAGCAACTCCTGAACCGCGCGCAGGTCTGCCCCCCGCTCCAGCAGATGAGTGGCAAACGCATGCCGGAGCGCATGCGGATTGGTCGCACTGACACCACTGACCCGGCTCAGCGCCCGCCGGACGATTTCCTGAATTGAACGGGTAGTCAGCCGTTTTCCGCGCCGGTTGAGAAAAACCGCCTGCTCTGCTGGATAACCCCGCACCGCTAAATACCTTTGAATTGCCGCTGCCTCCTTGCTCCCAAGGGGTAGAATCCTTTCCTTGCTCCCCTTGCCCCTTACCCGGATGGTTCGGTCATTAAAATCAATATCCTGAATATTCAAACCGACCAGTTCGGCTGCCCGCAGACCCGAACCGTAAATTGTCTCCATAATCGCCGCATCCCGCAATGAGCTTACCGAATCATCCAGCGGCGCCAGCGCCTGCGCCACCTGAAACTCGCTCAATAGCGGGGGTAGTCTTTTTTCCAGTGCCGGTCCCTTGATACCTGATACCGGACTCGCGTTAATCACTCCGGTCTCCACCAGATACCGGAAAAATGACCTCAAACTGGACAGTTTGCGCGCGGTGCTCTTGTTCGTATAGCCATAGCGCATCACCGCACCGATAAAATCCCGGATATCGTGACGCTCAATTTTGTTCAGCGGCTTGCCATTAAGTTGTTCGGCACAGAAATCAAAAAACTGAACTAAATCATTTTCATAAGACCGGACCGTGTGGTTTGAGAATCTCCGCTCCTTACGCAGGTAATCTAAAAATTGTGTCAGCGCCCGGCGGTAATCCGGTTTCAACTCCACATTATCAGCATAACCGGAAAACCGCCGGGCGTCAAGACCTGAATTTACCCCGGCTTTAATCGGTAATCACCACCCGCGCCCGCTGCTCAACCGCACCCGCCTTTATCCGGATAAAATAAACGCCCCTGCCTGCGCCCCTCCAATCCACCAGCCAGGAAACAGTATTACCACTGCTGAGCCGGGGTGGAAGTTGCCGGATAAGCCGGCCGCTCGGTTCGTAGATCACTGCTTGAACTGTCTGTCCGGCTGGTGAAGCAACGGTTAAACTGAACCGGGTTCGTGCCGGGTTGGGTAAAACCTGGACTTGAATTGGCTCAACTTCAACCGAGCCTGCCAGTTCATCAACTCCGGTTGGCGGAGTTGTAAAATAAGCACCACTGCCATTGGTGCCGGCAAACACCGTCCGCGGAGCATTACTACGGAACGCCAGACTCAGGATATCAGGAATCACCAGCCCCTCATTCACCGCCTGCCAGCTAACACCGGCATCAGTGCTCATATATACTCCTGAACTCGTGCCCGCATATATCAGACTGTCATTCTGGTTATCAATCACCACCGCCCGCACCATTGTAAATGTGCCGGTTCGGCTCCAGTTAACTCCACCATCGGTTGAACGGAAAAGCCCCTGATTTGTTCCGGCATAGAATAATCCCGGTGTCCGAACTGAAGGAACAAGGCAGTAAACAATCCCGCTCAGACCGTTGCCGGTGTGCTCCCAGCTGGTGCCGAGGTCGGAACTCACCAGTAGCAGTTTGTAATTGTAGATTGAATCACCGCCGAGTAAAATCCGATTCGGCACAAACGGGTCAAATGCCACCGTGTTCGCCCGCGCAATTGAATCCATAATCGTATCGTGAATCCAGGTACTGCCGTTATCAGTAGAATATGAGGTTTGAATCCGGTAAGCGCCGCCAATACTGCCGTAACCGCAGGTAAAAATTATATCCGGATTATTGGGCGCGATGGCAATCGCCGCACCATCGCCATGATAACTTTCAATTTGTGTCCAGACGGACCCGCCGTCTGTGCTCCTGAAGAGCTCGGCGTTGCCTCAACCCGAGCCTTCCAGTGCCCAGACTGCAAGCGGGTTGCGGGGATCGACCGCTATACTGATGATATTACCGCAGGATAGAAAATCCGGACAGCGCACCCAGGTTGCGCCGTTGTCGGTTGACCGATAAACCCCATCGTCCTGACACTCAGCATAAACTGTGCGCTCATCATTCGCCAGTGCCAGGACCCTAACGCGGCTCAAATACACATCGGCAATAAGGTTCTCCCAGGTGTCACCGTAATTGGTAGAACTGAATAACCCACATTTGGTCCCCACATAAACGCCGGATTGGCGGTTCGGACTGGTCATCAGACAATAATTGGGTGTTGAAACCAACCCCCGGTTGATCACACTCCAGGTTCTACCAGTATCCTGACTGCGATAAACAGTATTGCTGGTGGACGCATAGATTACTGCGGAATTCCCCTGCGCCCCTGTTAGACGGTAAACAGCAGCAGTGGTGGCAACTCTGGTCCAGGTCTGCCCCCGGTCAGTAGAACGGTAGATGCCATAACTGTAAGGCGCAACCAGAATCAGATTGGAATTTGCCGGACTGATGTAAATCGCATAAGGATAGTAGCCGATAATTCCAAACGGCAACTCCTCCCAGGTTTCGCCCCGGTTAACTGAGCGGTAAACAGTTGTCACCCCTGAACCTCGATAGCCACCAACATAGACAGTTGCGGTATCATTCGGGTCAATTGCCAGTGAATAGCCATAGGCATTTGTGCTGCTGGTGTCAAAATAGAAGGCGTTCCAGCTGGCACCGCCATCATCACTGCGAATCAATGCCACCCGGTATGGGCTCGCACCATAATAGTAGCCGGTTGCATAAATCACCGCTGGATTTCTCGGATTGAAACACAGATCTCTGATATAAACCGAACTCGGTGTTGTCAACCTGGTCCAGGAACTTCCGCCATTCGTCGTTTTGTAAATTGAAGAACCCAGATTGGCATAAACAATATCGGTCGCATTCGGATGAACAAGCACTTTGGTAACATAGCCCGGAAGTATTCCCGAAGTCAGCGCCCAGTTCTCACCCTCATCAGTTGACCGAACCAGCCGGGTTGAACTGTTATAAGGTGCAAAGTAAATAACCGCTGGACTGGTAGCGCTGATGTCCCCGGAATAGACATTGCCACCGCCCGGTCCAACCGCGGTCCAGAGTGCAGACAGTATACCCGCAGTAACAATTACCAGAAAAAACGCACGTTTCATTATAACCTCCTTTTCAGGTTTAATTATAGTAAAACCTGAATTTCCCCAATGTCAATTTTTTTTACTTTTGGCAACGCTCGGGCACAGGTTGACTTACCGGGTTAAAGTTATTACAATGAAAGAAATTGGTGGCGTAGCTCAGTTGGTAGAGCAGTGGAATCATAATCCACGTGTCAGGGGTTCGATTCCCTTCGCCACCATTAATGACAGCAATTAATCGATTGATACTTTTAATCCCGGTAATTAAAAGAAGGCGGAGCCAGCTGGTTCCGCCTTTATTTATATAAGGAGGTAAAATGGGTCTGGAAGAAACCAAGTCCCAATTCATCTGGATGAATGGCAATTATGTCCGCTGGGAAGATGCCAAAATCCATATCTGCTCCCATGTTATTCACTACGGCACCGGTGTTTTTGAAGGTGTCCGCTGTTACAATACCCCGAAAGGTCCGGCAATCTTCCGGCTCGCAGACCATACCAACCGTCTGTTTAACTCGGCTAAGATTTACCGGATGGACATCCCCTTCACCAAAGAGCAGATTAACCAGGCAACAATTGAACTGATAAAAAAGAATGAACTGGACGAATGCTATATCCGGCCAATTGTCTATCGCGGTTATAAGGAACTGGGGGTTAATCCTTTCGGCTGTCCGGTTGAGGTTGCCTTAATTACCTGGAAATGGGGCAAGTATCTTGGTCCTGAGGCACTGGAGCAGGGTGTGGATGTAATGGTCTCCTCCTGGAATCGGATGGCACCCAATACCTTTCCGGCAATGTCCAAGACCTGCGCCAATTATATGAACTCCCAGTTAATCAAGATGGAAGCGCTAACCTATGGGTTCGTGGAGGGCATTGCCCTGGATATCTACGGTTTTGTCTCTGAGGGGTCGGGTGAAAACCTGTTTGTCGTTCGTAATGGCATCATTTATACCCCACCGCTCCACGCCACCATTCTACCCGGCATCACCCGCGATACGATTATCACCCTTGCCCGGGAACTGGGTTATGAGGTGCGGGAAACAATGATGCTTAGAGAAATGCTTTATCTCGCCGATGAAATCTTTTTNACCGGCAGTGCTGCTGAGGTGACCCCGATCCGTTCCGTTGACCGTATCACCATTGGCAACGGCAAGCGCGGTCCGATTACCCGTAAACTCCAGGAGGAGTTCTTCGCCATAATTGAACTCAAACGTGAAGACCGCTACCACTGGCTTACCTTTGTAAAATGATTGTTGCCATTGGCGCTGACCACCGTGGCTTCAGGTTGAAGGAAAAGTTAAAGGAGTTTCTGCGCCAGCAGGGTTATCGGATTGTTGATAAAGGCACATTCACCCCGGAACGCACCGACTATCCTGACTATGCCTTTGCGGTCGGAGAGGCGGTTGCCAGCCACCGCGCCCAGCGCGGGATATTAATCTGCGCCACTGGTATCGGGATGTCAATTGCTGCTAATAAAATCGCCGGGGTTCGTGCCGCCCTCTGTTTTAATCAAAAAACGGCGCGCCTCAGTCGTGAGCACAACGACGCTAATGTCCTCTGTCTTGGTGCCGATTTATTGACCAGCGCAACCGCCCGACGCATCGTCCACATCTTTCTGAAAACCCGATTTACCCGGGGCAGGCATCGCCGGCGCATCCAGAAAATATTGANCCGGGAAAAGAACGGTTAACGTTGTAAGGCGATAATCGTCAGAATCAAAGAAACGGTGGGGATTCCCACANCGGAAATAATCGTTACCACATCCTGCCACCACTTGANTCCGTATCTGGGCACAACAATTACATCACCGGCTTCAACGATGGGGTTGTTCTTTGCTGAAATTCTTTTGCCATTCCGGACGATAACAACTCCACTCAAATTACCATTCTCGGTCGGTCCACCTGCCTGACCGATATAATCGTTAATCCGGAAGTTTGGCGTATAAAGAAATGAACCTGGTTTGGTCACTTCACCCTGAACATAGACAAACGAATTGATCGGTGGCACCACCAGGATATCGGCATTAACCAGTTCGATGTTCTGACTGGAATCCTGTTCAAATATCACCCGGTGCAGGTCAATCTTGATTTTCTCGCGCTGACCACTCCCGCCCAGCACCAGCCGCTCCACATAGCAGTTATGCAAATCTGCCCAGGGTGTAATTCCCCCCGCCTTTCTGATTATGTCAAAAACCCGCTCCCCGGACTTAAGTTCATAAACACCTTCACTCATCCGTTCCTTTTCTGTGGTCAATGCTGAGGCACGGATGCGATACTCACCCCGACCAAAAACCGCACCCCGCACCGTCACCAGCCCCTCAACCGGTGGTACATAGATGACGTCCCCGGACTCAATAAACGGATTTGCCTGCAGGTCACCCTCATTTTCAAACCGCTCAATATCCACCTTGGCAAATGGCATGCCACCGCGAATCAAAACAATCCTCGTTTTGGAACCAAGTGGCGAAAGCCCACCGGCACGGGCAATCAACTGGGAAACCCGCTCCACCGGTGAGGCATTGTAAGCGCCAGGATACTGAACCTCACCGGTTACAAACACAATTGCCGAACGGAGTCCCATCAGTGTCAGTTTCACCTCCGCATCCCGGAAATAACGACGCATCACCTGGGTCAGAGTGTCCTGTGCCTGACGCAGGGTGAGCCCGGATACGGTGACCGCATCCACCACGTCCAGGCTCAGGTTCTGGGCAGCACCTCCATATGATGGTGCCAGCGAACCTACCGGAAGATTTATCGTCACCTTGCCTTCATAGGTAATTACACTCTGATAGGAAAATGTAACCTTACCCTGCACGGTTACCAGCAACCGGTCGCCGGGCATCAAAATGTAACGGTCAGATATTATCGGGCTCTCCACCCCGACCAGACTGGGTACGGGCGAGACCGAAGGCTGTAAAAGCCCTTGAATATTAACACCACCCAGTCCGGTTAAACCACCACTTTCCTGGGCATCAACTGAAGACGCAGCTACTGCCAATAGCACAATTGCCGTTAAACTCAAACTGCCGATTATTTGACTCCTTTGAAAATTAAACACGCAGGATTTTAAAACGGGAATTACTGAATGTCAACAATTGGCTGAGTGCACTGACCAGTTTCAAAATGGTAATTAATGCTATTGCAGTTAATAAGCCGCTCACCGGCACGATTAACACCGAGCTAAAAACTCCGCCCAGTGCACCCCCGGTGAAGTCCAGCACACTCAATATTCCCGCGGTCTCTCCTGCCCGGGCCCCCTGAGTCTGACGCTCAATACTGGCGACCCCGAACTCCCAGCCCAGAATCGCTCCGGTAACCAGCAGTAATGTCATCAGAGCTAAACGACCACCCTGGTGCACAGCCAAAAACATCAATCCCGACACAACCACCATCAGCAAATCCCCGATGAAAAAAAGAACCGTTCCAATCCTTCGCCCGGGAACAATATTGTGCCCGGCACGAGCACTTAATTGTGCGCCCGCTACCGTGCCCAGCATAAAACTGGCAAGCAGTAACGCCACTCCGGAATATACCGAACCGAAGCGCAGCTGGTAAATCATTATCGTCAGAGTGGAAATTGCCGCCCCACTAAAACCGGATGAAACAATCCCGAACCCCCGGGCAAAATTAGCTGAAACCAGACCGCAAACCAGCGCCAAAATAACCGTTATAATCAGTAGCGGTAACCAAAGTTTTGTTAATGTGCCCGGAATGGTGCTGAGCATCCGGGCAAAACCCGGTTGCACCCGCCTTGTTTCCCTTAGCAGATTAAAAAAAAGTTCCCGGGGTATTAAATCGGTACTGACCTGCTCACCCAAAACCACCCCATTCTGAAACTGTAACTGCCGGAAGGGGTCAAGCAGGGCATCTAAATATTTCGGGGTCAAAACCGAAAGATTGAGCTTCTTTGTGGCAAGTCGCCGGGTTAGTGTTTCCGGTTCAATTGCCAACGATTGCTTGCTCCCGATGAATAATGGAAAATCCAGCCCGAGTGAATAACAAGCGGGGAAAACCCGTTTCAGGGTCGCCTGTCTGATGCCGGCGATAACACCGGTCTCTGAAAATAAACGTTCACCGCTGCCCGGACTGTAAGTTATAACCATTCCCCCGGCTTTTAATCGGTCCGCACACCGCTGAAAAAATTCAACCGTGAACAGCCGGCTGGAATTCAAATTCATTGGCGCGGACTGAGCGATGATAATCACATCAAAACTGTCATCTGTAACCTCAAGGAACCTTCTCGGATCCGCAGTAATCAGTCGCACCCTCGGGTCCACAACCAGTCGGGAAATCATCTCCCCGCCCGCCCGTGCTATTTCCTGAAACAGAACCGGGTCAATCTGAACCGTCAGCACCTGTTCCACCTGATTTTTGAGCACCTCCTGCACCAGCCCACCAGGACCAGCACCCAGAATCAACACCTTGCGCGGGTTGTTGTGCAGGAGCATCGGTACCTGAACAAGTTGTTCATAAGTTGCGGTTTCAACTGGCGGAACGGTCAGCACCGCCATTCCATCATAAAGAACCAGCCGCTGATTTTCCCGGGCGAGCGTGGCCAATTTCCCATACGCCGATTCCCGAACCGAAAGCACCCGCTGTCCGTGCCAGACCCTGGACATTAACCCGGATACTAATCCATCCGCACCTTGAACACTGAAGATAATTAGCAACGTTCCGGCGATTATTAAAGTTGTTGCCCGAACCCGGGGCTGGTCCAGCAGTGCCAGCAGAAGAAACATAATGCCGCTGAACAGTCCGACAATCCCGATCCCGGACAGGCGGGCAAGAAAAAGAAAATAAAGCAACAGCCCGGCGCTAAAGGTACCGAGCCCTTCATACATATAGGCACGGCTCACCCCGGATTTTGCACGGTAGTTAGAAAAAAGCTGCGCGCCTAAGGTGAACAATGCTCCGTGACTTGCGGCAGGTATTGCGACCACCAGCCCATTTATCGCCAGCAGTGCGGGCAGGCTCAAAACTTCACCCGGTAGTAGACCAAACAACCGTGGGCTGTAAAAGGTGAGCACTACGCTGATAATGGAACTGAACCCGGAAACCACGCCCGCACAAAATAGCCAGCCGGGCAGCCGCCCACTGCGGATTAAGAACCTGCCGGTCAACCACGCCCCCAGCCCTTCAAAAAATAGCCACCCGGATAGCAAGCTACCGGCTGAAATCTCATTGCCGGCAAAAACGGCAAAGAACTCTCTGATGAGCACCACCTGGCTTACTAGCCCAAGTGCTCCAGTTGCTGCCAGGACTCCGGATATAAGCGTCAAAGCCACCTCACCGGCAGGCAGCAAAACCTTCCCTAAAGC
>JGI24188J35168_1001785_pt1 | contig 12235 bp, 9 predicted proteins | sample YNPBryantNP2012_FD_35168 | JGI IMG/M metagenome (IMG submission 35168) | reverse complement strand
GGCGAAGGAGGCCCACCAGCTCGCCGTCTTAATCCTCTGCAAAGCGAGGCGGTGGTTTTCACAGGTCGCGTGGGTGGCGCCAGCGGTAAGCGGCGGCCGGCGGTCTTAATCCTCTGCAAAGCGAGGCGGTGGTTTTCACGTTGCCCTAGCCGACGCCATGGAGAAGCGCGGCGTCGGCGTCTTAATCCTCTGCAAAGCGAGGCGGTGGTTTTCACGCCTGGCGGGCTTAGGCTGTCCCAACCCCAACGCGACGGTCTTAATCCTCTGCAAAGCGAGGCGGTGGTTTTCACTGGGCCGAGTTCAGCGCGTCGTTGGACCGCATCGCATCGTCTTAATCCTCTGCAAAGCGAGGCGGTGGTTTTCACGAGGGGAGCCGGCAAGGCGGCGGCCCCCGGGCCGTGAAAGTCTTAATCCTCTGCAAAGCGAGGCGGTGGTTTTCACCGGGCGCAAGCCCGGGGCGCGGCCCAGGGCCCGCCGAAGGTCTTAATCCTCTGCAAAGCGAGGCGGTGGTTTTCACACACGGTTTCGTAGACAGCAGGGAAATTCGCAGCGAAGAGTCTTAATCCTCTGCAAAGCGAGGCGGTGGTTTTCACTAATCGATGCGAGACTCGGGAAAAGCACTTATACCGAATGGTCTTAATCCTCTGCAAAGCGAGGCGGTGGTTTTCACTGGAAGGGGAAACGACGGAGCGACCGCTGGGAAGGAAGTTGTCTTAATCCTCTGCAAAGCGAGGCGGTGGTTTTCACGGTCGATCCGGATCAAGTTGACGCGCTCGAATGGGAGAGGTCTTAATCCTCTGCAAAGCGAGGCGGTGGTTTTCACGGGATACAGGAGGAAATTATGCAACAGAAAGCACATTCAAGTCTTAATCCTCTGCAAAGCGAGGCGGTGGTTTTCACCCGGCAAGCGGGGTTGCCGGCAAGCTTGCCGCCGCGTTAGTCTTAATCCTCTGCAAAGCGAGGCGGTGGTTTTCACGTTTTGAACTTTTCCCGGTTTACCGTGACGGCTCCTATGTCTTAATCCTCTGCAAAGCGAGGCGGTGGTTTTCACTAAAAACCGCGCGCGTTTCTCTAGCGCCTTAGCATCCCCCGTCTTAATCCTCTGCAAAGCGAGGCGGTGGTTTTCACGATGACGCGCCAACGTTTGACTTGCCGGACGTGTTGATCGTCTTAATCCTCTGCAAAGCGAGGCGGTGGTTTTCACAAAGAAATTGCATGCGCGCTCAACATGTTCCCGACGTATAGTCTTAATCCTCTGCAAAGCGAGGCGGTGGTTTTCACAGAAGAAGTGACCCTCTGCCGCCGGTGTGCTGAGGCGGGTCTTAATCCTCTGCAAAGCGAGGCGGTGGTTTTCACTAGCTCGGCACTAGCTGTGACGCCCCAGTAAGTCGGTCTTAATCCTCTGCAAAGCGAGGCGGTGGTTTTCACTTGACTATGCAAAACTCCGAGAACTACGGCTGGGTNATNGGCGCAGTCTTAATCCTCTGCAAAGCGAGGCGGTGGTTTTCACAGCCTCCTCGCAACCCCCTGAAGCACATACCCTTCCAACGGGCTTTCAACGAACCTAGGGGGGGTCGCGCTGGACGATGCGGGCAGCCCCCGCGGTAAACGATCCAAGCTGCTGAAAACCAACAACTTCATTTCCAACCAACCTCGTTTCGCCTCATGTCAAAGAACGCCCGAACTCAGCAATCGCCAACAAGAAGCTTAGCGAGCCCCTCCTGCCGTGTCAACGGAGCTCCGGGAACCGACCCACGGGCCGGCAAGAGGGCAAGCTGGCTTCCCTCGACCTCTCGGCACGCAAACTGCCTCCCGAAGGCCAGCGCGCCACCTCCCGAGCCGGGGCCGCCTCGCTGCCCACACGCCTGACTCCGCGATGAAACGCTCTGCCGCAAGCACGGGCGCGGCGTCCGGCAAGCGTTCCATCCGCTGCAGGCGTTATTCCTTTCGTGGCGGCCTTTCTCGTGGCGGCTTTTCCTCCCGAAGCCATGGGCCTTTGCGCAAGCCTCGCCCCGCGCTGCCTTCCGTGGGCAAACGGCGTCGGTCCACTCGCCGCCCCGGGTGTGGTCCGATCTTTCCGCCCCCAGCCGGGTGTGCCGGTGGGGTTCCGAATACCACCAACGGCCTGGGACCCGCGGTCCAGAGCCCGCCCCAGAGAACCAGCGGGCAGCGCCCCGGAGCTGGCAGCCCCCCGAATGTGGAGGTGGGGCTCGGTCATCTGCGCTTCCCAACCGAGCCCTGAAGCCGAACCGGGCTGCCGCGAAGCGGGATTCGCGGCGCTTTCAGCGAGGAACGCCGCTCGGCCAGCGAAGAGCAAAGCCAAGCCCTCCGGGCAAGGGTCAGGAACGAGCTTGCGGAGACTGAAGGCTGCCGGGGAGCGAGCCGTCTTCCGGGAGGAGGCACTGGCAGGGCTCATCTCTTTTTCCCTTTCCGCTCGGATCGCGTGACGGTCATCTCCTCCAAGCGAGCGCCGAAAGCCACCATTTCCTCGGCCGTGAGCTCCTGGCCGCGCCGATCAGGGGGAACGTCCATGGAAAGGTGCAGCAACCGAGCGCCGGCCTCGCATACGGCCGCCGCCAAGTGCAAGGGCAGCGTGCCAATGACCGTGTCCCCTGGGCTTACCTGGGAAGGGTCCAGGTGCTCGACGAAAAGGTCCACGTGGAGGCCCTGTTCGGCTGCCCATTCCCGAGCTCCCGGGTGACGGGTGACGAACCACACCTTACCTTTTTCCGGGGGCTGGTTTTCGGGGGGTGGGGCAGCCTCGAATTGCCGACAAAACTGCTCCAGCTGCTCTCGGACTGTTTTCGCGGCCCGGGGCCCGGGGTTGAACCCGCCGTGCTCGAGGTCGTTACGGAGCTCGGCTACTGTTCGCAACGCCTTTTGCTTCAGGCTCTCCGCTCCGAAGCGACGATCCGCGACGTTCCTGGCCTCGCGGTCAAAGGCCGGGCCCAGGCACGCCGCTTCAGGCTGGGCGAAGAGGTTGACCCACCCCTCCCGGAGCACGATGGCGGTTTCGGAAAAACGGTCCAGATCAAGGTACAAGCGAGCGAGAGCCGCCATGGGCTTTTTCCCCTGGGGACCGGCGAGGTGATGGCCCTGGAAGCGCAGCGGCTCGAGCCGGGCTTCCAGAAGAGCCAAGAGCGGCACCACGGGAGGCAGATGCGCCTGGATCTCGGGCTTTGCGCCTTCCAAGGCTCGGGCGAGCCGCTCCGCGGTGCTGGGCTGGTTCTTTCCCTTGGCAAGCAGCAACCTGCCGATGCGCACGGTGGCGAGGTCATCGGAAAACTCTTGCAGCGCCTCAGCGAAGGGCTTGAGGAAGCTCCGCACAAGCTGGCCTTCAGCTCGCTGCTCGGCGACGAGCTGCCGATCCACCGCCATCACCAGGTCCGCCAGGGCCGCGGCCCTTCCCGTGGCCAGGAACATGTGCACCGCCCAAGCCCAGTCCAGCACGTCGAGAAAGACCGTGAGGTCCCAAATGGGGGTCCGGGGCGGGGGCTCGCCCGTTTTGGTTTGCCCGACGCCTTCGGGTCGGCTGGCGGGCGTGGGTTGGCTGCCGGGGCCGCCTTCTCTAGCCTCGAAAGCCCCGTACACGATGCGGATTTGCGGGGGCTTTNNGCCCTTNCCTGCGAAGTGGCTTTCGGCAGCAGCCAGGGCGCGGACGTAGGCGGCCACGGCTCCAGCGAAAAACGGCAGAGAGCGGTAGCCGTGGGTGATATCCAGCAAGACCTGACCTTGGGTCTGGCGGAGATGCTCGCTGAGGACTCTGAACAGCTGCCAGCGTTCCTCTGGGTTTTTCCCTTCGGGAATGCGGATGACCTCGGGGACGACGCCGAGCCCCTCCAAGGCCTCGCGAAACTCCTTACCCTTTGCATCTTCTGCGGCCTCGGTCAGGAAAGCCTTCACTGCCCGAGGAGCGAAAGCCTTGACCAAGGCGCAGGCCACGAAGGGGGTCTCCATGAGCTCCTGGCCGGTATCCGGGTGCAGGTAACGCGTGGGCTCGTACTTCCCCGTGCCGAGGAAGGTGAAGAGCGTGGGTGGCTGCTTTTCGGGTTCGGCCACGGCTTTTTCCAAGCCACTATTCGTCATCATCTTGACGACCCTCCGATGCTCCCGGCATCAGCTACGGATTCCGCGATCGTTCGCGTACCTGCCGCGCTCTTGGTCCGCCTCGGTCCAAAAGCTAATCCTCGGGCAAAAACTCGCGAAGCTTCAGCTGCTTCATTTCTTCTTTGACCTTGATTTCGACCACCCGAGGCAACCACTCTTTAATCGCTCGAGCAGCAGCCTGCCTTTCCTCAAGGGTCCAACCTTCCTCCTCGCGAGCTGCTTTCGCCAGCTCCCTCGCCCTGCGGTGTTCGTCACCGTGAGCCCTCACCTTTTTGCCCTTGATGGCCTCCTCNCTTTTTCGCATGTAGTCCTCGAATTCCTTCACGCGGCGCATGTTCTGGCTCAAAGCAGAGATAGCTGCCCGCTGCTCTTTAACCTCCCTGGCTTGGGCGCGGATTTTGGCAATCGTTTCGGCAGTTTGCCGCTCGGCCTCCTTGTCGCGCCGCATTGCTCCGTAACCCACGGCGGTCTTAGCCCCGAAACCCAGCCACTGAAACGCGTGCTCAAAAGCGGCTTCCAGGAGTGTCTTCCAGCGCGGCGTTTCGTCTTCGGGCTGAAGCAATTCCGGTGCAAGCCTCAAGAGGCGGGTCTTGTCGCAAAGCACGTGGAAGACAAAGCGGGAGCCTGGGGGCACGGTGAGGAACGTGATGGGATTGGGCTGGCCGGAGTCGTGGGGAGTCACAGAGTCGCCTGTTTTTTTGNCTTTCTTCTGCTGGTAGTAGTGACCCTGGTGCGGGGTCATCACCTCCACCATGAGTTCGTTGCTCGGGACCTGGGGGAAGACGTCCCAAAAGGAGAGCACACCGCGAACGTGGTCCCCCTCGCCTTTGGACGGCTCTCGCCCGAAAAGAACGTCGAACATGGATAGCCGGACCGTGTGTTTCTCGCTTCCCTTGCCGAGCTCNATGGAAAAGCGCAGCTCCTCGCTCCAGCCGGCGGTATCGCCCCAGGCACCACTGGCCAGCTCCTGGGCAGCCCGCCGGATGGCTCCTTTCACCCCGGAGCCGGGCAAATAAGGCAGGCCATAAGGGTTCAGAAAAGCAAAGCCGTTTTCCAAGGGGTGCTCGTTCCCGAGGCCAGTAGTGAACGGCGAAACGCTCACTGCCCCCACACAAAGGCTTGTCGCATCAGAGGCGGCAGCCGCGAAGGCTGCGCGTTGACGTGCAAGCAGTGCCTCGAGAAGGGCCCGATGCTTTCCGAGCTTCGCGGAAGCCTGCAAAGCGTTTCTGGCGCCACGGGGGTTTTTTTCGAAAAGGCCAGGCAATCTGGTGACCTTGTTCTTCTTGCAAAACGCCTCGTCCGTCAAAAGTGCTATGGCCCCTTCCACGCCGCGTTCCTTGATCAACCCGCTCACGAACTCACCCTTTCTGCTCTTGGCCTTCGCTGCTTGTTCCAGCTCGCTTTTCTGGTCCTCGCTAGAGGTCCAGATCGCCAGGAGCGGCCCGAACAGCAACGCGGGGGTAGCTTCCTGGTCGTGACCAGCGAGGTAGGTAGGTATAACGGCGATAGGCATAGGCTATTCCCCCTCCTGCAGTGCTGCGGCCACGAGCTTGAGCCATTTCAGCCAGGCGAACGCTTCGGCGGTAATCGCTTGGAAGCGTGCCGAGTCGGCTTCCATTAGCTCTCCCATGAACTCTCGGAAGCCCATCTGTGTGTTGCACTGCCGGTGCAGCCAATCCCGCAGCTGCTTGCCAAGGAGCTGGTGCCTATCCCCTTTTTCCTCCAGAAACGCCATGACCTGCATGAGCCCGGAGTTCATGATGAGCGCCGGAAGCCCTTTGGCATCGCTAACATAGTATTTGTACTTTTCTCCAAGTTCGCTCTTCGCCTCTTGCGCCTTCTGCCAAGCATGCTCTGCGCGTTTTTGATCCAAGGTCAGCATGGTCAACCCTCCTTCACGAGCCTGGCCACCACCAAGCCACGACCAGTGGTGGCATCGCCGCCGATTTGCAGGATCGCTCCATCCAAAAGGTCGCGAAGCGCGTCTAGGACCTCCTCAGCCTGGAAGGCCTGGCTGCCTCCTCTTGTGCGGCTCGCCATCACCGGAGCGAGGAGCAAAACCTCAGGAGGAAGGTTTTCCGTGTAGAACAGTCCGCCCTCGTCGGCAGCTCCGGTCTTGCCGTTGATACGCACGTGGGTTTCCACCAAGGTGGCATTTTCCACGAAGTAGGTGAAGTCGGTGTCGGATAGCACCACCAAATCCGGCGCCTGACCCTCGCCACCGAGCTTTTTTCGGAAGAACTTGTAGCTATCGCTTTCAGGTATAACCTTCGAGACGAGAGCCGAAGCGAAGTTTTTGATAAATTGCTCTCCGCCTGGTTCTGCCTTATACTCGAAGGTTTCCAGGAAGAGGACCTTATGCTCTGCGCCGTTCTCTTCTTTTTTGTGGAGCAAAGCGGTGTTACCCACAAGGCAGTGCCCCTCTTTCACCTCGGGTATCTCGCCTTCCCAGCCAAGGGACACGTTCATTGCTTCGCAGAGGCGCCGAGCACGGGCCAACGCCAGAGGGCAAGTGGCGTAAACGTAAGCGTTTTTCAAAGATCTGATGGGAAACAGGAGGAGCTGGGCGTCACCGATGTTAGCAGCGCCGGCGTAAAGCTCCTGGGAACCAGGTTCTGGGCCGAGAATCGCCAGTACNTCGGCTTGCTTGTCGCNCCCGGCAAGGGCATTCCAGCTATGTCTTAGCGCGCCCTTGATGCCGGAGCCAGCGATACACGGGTGCTTGGTGTGGCGTTCCCGTTGGATCGGGTTGTCCACCACGCCAATAGCCTGCCCCGTCCCTACGTGGACAGGGCTAATGGTGTAAAGAAAAACGATCCCTCGCTTTTCGTACATAACGCACCTCCTTAGACGATTCGATAAGAACTCACCACGACAACTGGCTTTTGGATCGCCATTGTCAGGTGGCGGCTCTTGACTTCGCTCTTTGTGGAGGCTCCTTCCTCTGGTGTCCCGGGCGCGCAGTGCTGCTGGGGCACCCAGCGGTGCCGGAGCCCGATCCACAGCTTTTTGGAACGATCCCCGAACCTCGCCCTCCCACCACCACCGGGCCCGCTAATTCCTTCGAACCCCGCGGCTCGAGGAGCATGGGAAGCAAATCTTGGCCATTGGCTTCGAGAGCCTGTTTTACAGAAGCGTTCGTGAGGGGTATCTCTGGCCAGCTGTACCACTTTGGCATGGGATTGCGGCCGCGGGATCACGGCGAGGACCGCAGATCGTCGCTTGGGTGCGAGGCAGCTCAGGGTATACCGAACGGACACGTTCACCCTCCCTTTCAGCATGACATCCATGGTGCCAGAGTAAAGCGGTTGAAGCCCTCGGCGCGACGCACCGGGTCTGGGCACGGCTCGTCCCAGAGCCCCCGCTGGACGAGACCCTCCAACGCCTCGGGGGATGCCTGGAGATCCTCGAGCCAGTAGACACTTCCCGCAGGGGCAGCTCGCTGCGCCGGCTTGGGGCGCCACCGGGCCAGGTCCCAACCGGAGACCACCTGGAAGCGGGGTACCGCTGCAGCTACCAGCCTGCCCCACACGCCAGCCAACTCGAAAACAAAACCACCACGGCCGTCCTGTCGGACGCCTGGGGGCAACCAGCCATGCCGGAAGATTCCTGGGGTGGTGAGGACGAGTCGGCAGCGTCCCGCAGAGGCGATGAGCTCGAAGGCGGGCTCAGGCAGGGTAACGTTCGCTGGCCAGAGCAGGGCGCCCCTGCCGTCGCCCCCGAAACGAAGCAAACCCTCCGTGGGTGGCGTGCCGTCCTTCACTTCCACCAGGAAACCGACATCGTAAGTTGCTGGGGTTGCCTCTTTCCCGTTGTCCTCCCCATGGATCGGCGAGCCGCGCTTCACCAGGGCCAGACCTTGGACCGAAAACAACTGGTGTTCCCTGGCCCGCCCCTTGTCCGGGTCGAGCCCGACGCCTACCCGCTCGTCGTAGCGCCAAAGGCAAGAGGAGGGAACCAATTGATCCCCGCTGGGGAGTTGCCCAGCTAAGTAGCTTTTCCACCCGCTCTCGCTGAGCCAGTAGCCGCTGGCCGGTTTCTTCCTTTTCTCCTGGGGCAGGACGGCAAGCTGCGGCAAGTCCGCGGAGCTGGCGAGGCCCTCCGCGGGAGCATGGGGATGCGCCGCTGCTACGGCAGCAGCGCCAGTCTCTCCTCTGAACACCACCAGATCGGCAGGCGGGGCTACCAACAATTCCACCTGTCCCCCATCGTAGCGGCGCGCCAGGTGAAACGCGGTGACGGTGAAAGGCCCTGGCTGCTCCACCGTACCGAGGGACTCGTGGCGTACTTTCCCCGCCGCGAACTCTTTCGGATCGAGGCCTGCATCTACCAGCATCCTGGAGCGAAGCGCCCCGGCTACCGCCGAAGGCCACGGGGGAACGAGCGCCTCCCCGTAACTTCCCGGGTCGCCGAAGAGCTTGTTGCCCCGAGGGAACAACAGNTCGAGAGGTTCGATGAACACCGCGGTTTTCACCGTAAACCTCCTTTCTCTTCCGCCGGTGCGCGCGTTTCGCGGGCAAGAAACTCTCCCACAGCCAGGAAGTTCATCAGCCAGACACGGGCGTTGCGCTGCTTACTTGCTTCCTCTGCGAGTCCCCTGGCGAGTCCGGGAACCATCGTCAAAGCCTCCCCCTCCGATTGCCGCTTGAACTGGTAGGCAAGCAGTGCCGCCAGCATCTCCGGATTTTTGCCTGGATCGGAGAGGTCGGCGAGCCAGCGCATAGTATGGAAAGCGGCCCGTCGGGAGGTGTTCTCGTGGGCCAAGAAATTGCGAAGGCCGCGCAAGAGATCCAGTTCTTCCCATTTCCCCACAAGGTACAACGCACCCCCCGACCGCTTGACCACGGTGATTGCAAACGCGTCGCGTTTCCCCTCTTGTTTGGCCCGGTGCTCCGCAGCGCTGAGCTCCCGCATGACTGCTGACAGCGGTGCCTGATGGTGGGCCACCACCACTCCGCAAGAAGCGGTGGCATTTTTTCCCATCATGCGCGCGAGCCGCCCGCCGAGGAATGCGAACCCGCCCTTGCAATGAAGCTTGTCGCGCTGCTTGCGCAGCTCGCCCCAATCCCTTTTCTCGTCTTCAGGATCGATTCCGCTGTACGCGCGGCGCAGGCGCTGGATGCAGGAAAGCACGTCGGCCACGGGCAGCATGGCGAGCACGTCATCCCCGCCGGCATAAATGAGGCGTCCTAGGAACTCCTCCTCTATCACGTGACGCACCACCAGCTGGGAGAAGTCGTTGAGTGCAGTAGAGATAGCAAGGTGCCGATTCGGGGAGATAGCACGGCGCTGGTCCAAGTAACGCTCAAAGAGCGGCAAGGATCGGGAAAGCTGGTCGAGCGAGCTGCGAATGGCGGGGTGAAAGCTTTCTCGGTAGGTAATCGCGGTTCCGGTTTGTTCATCCCCGGAGAGTATTGCCCCCATTCGATCGCCATCCATCTTGACCAGAGCGTAATAGCTTTCTAGGCGCAGCTCTGTCTTCTTCTTACCGAGGCCTGCTGCGAGGATGGACTTCACCTGCTCTTCAGCTTCCCGCATCTCCTGCTCGTCCTCCGATTCGCGAGCAGCGTCCAGCAAGCTGGGAATGCGCTTCGCGAGCTCGAAGGAATCGCTCTGGCCGTATCTGCGGGCCAGGCGACGCGGGAGTGCCACGGGTTCCGATTTTTTCAGTATGGCTGCCGAGCCCTCTGGTATTTCGGCGCCGCTTTTCAGCCACTGTTCCAGCTGGTGCGCCAACGCCATGGTATGGGTCGAGACTACGAACCGCCCCACCTGCTTCCCCGTAGCTTGCTCCACCTCCTCCGCGAAGAGCTGGGGCCAAAGACGCTTGATCGCCGAGAGCGCGCCGAGGTGTTCGCCCTTTTTTGCCCAGGATGGCTTTTTTGCAGCGATGGTTGCCCAGAGCGTATCCGTTTGTTGCCGATAGGATTTGTGAAGCTGCTCGAGATCGGTAGTCAACCACTCGCTTTCACCGGTAATGGCGTCTCGATAGCCTTCCTGCACGAGCTGACCGAAGGGACGAGCAGCCTTCACAGCATCGAGAAGCCGCTCCGCTAGGTCATAGAGCGCCGGGTAGAGCACGGTGGGGCGAGGGGTGTAAAAAGCGAACCTCGAGCCAGCCAGCTCGATGGGATGGGACAGCACTTGCCAGGCGGGTGTTTCGAGAAAACCGAAGGTTCCCCCCGGCTTTGCAGGAAAAAACGGCGCCATGGCTTCTTCGAGCCGGGTCACGTTCAGCAGTTGGCGCTCCTCCCCATCACGATCGCCAACCAAGGAAAAAGGCACCGCCGCCCAGTAGACTTCGGGAAAATCCTCCAGCTGGGCTCGCATCTGCCTGTAAGCTGGCAACGATTCATCCCGGCCCTCATCTTGCTTCCTCAACCCAGCCACCTCCAGTAACCTGTCCACCACCTCGAGCCCCCGNTCGAGAAGCCAGGTGCGAACGGCNTCAGTACACGTTGCGGCCAGAGTCTTCACCTGGGACGCGGGGACGATNGCTACGAAGCGGTTGGGAAGAGCCGCAGCGAAGAGAGGGTTCGAGTCTGTCGTGGCTTTGGTCCACTCGAAGCCCTCGAAGAGCTCTCTTGGCAGCCCCATTCGATCCCTCAGCCAGAGGTCCACCTGAGCGACCCCCCGGAGCCTGGGAAAGAGAACAGCGTCTGGCCCCAGCTGCTCGCAGAGGGGGCGCATGGCCTCCCAGGCCAGGCGCGACAACAGGTGGGAGCCGGCCCAAAGATCCTCCACTTTGCGCGCCGCGGCAATGAAAGGCTGTACAGGTCCGATGGCAAAAACCAAAAGCGCCACTTCCCCACCAGGGTCGGCGGCGAAAGCCCCGGCAAAAGCTGACGTCAAATCCAGGTGATCCCAGATGGAGTGGTCGGGGACCCGCGTATCGGCGGGAAGCAGAGGCCAGAGAAGGCCTAGACCATTCTCGACCTTTCCATCTTGCTGGGAAACCTCGAGTTCAGGACCAAAGCGCCAAAAAGCCAGGAGGAGCTTCCGCCAGTCAAGCTCCCTAGGCTCCTCGAAACCCAGCTTTTCCAAAATCCACCTGAAGTGCTCTATCGAGCGCTTTTTGATTTCGGCGACATCTGTTTCCGCCAGGGTACCTAGGTCGAAAACGTCACCGGTGAGCGGATGGATGAACTTTGGCTCCTTCGCCCAGTTCACCCGGGCCCAGGAGGCCACGGCAAGGAACTTTGCCTCACCCGCCTCGCTAGAAACCTCGATCTCCTCCAGCGGGAACTGGGGGCGGTCCGCGGCGGCCGCCCACCAATCGGCCCTTTGCACCAAGCGGTAAAGCTCGAGGGGAAGGCCGCGTTGGAAAACGACCCTCGAGAGAGTTTCGCCCTGGTCCGGAGCGATGGTTTGCTCCTGGGGTAGGTCGAGGCCCAGCAACCGCCTGAGCGCCTGGGAGGTACCGTTTTCGTGGCCCTCCGGGTCGCGGAGTAGAACCAGGGCCTTCTCGGCAGGGTCGTGCAGGCGCGCTGCAACTTTCGTTTTCCAGAGTTTCTCTTGCACCATGGCTTACTCCTGGGTCCGCAGTAAGCTGACTTGAGCCAATTGGTCTGCCTGTTCCGGCAAGAGCCCTGGATGGAGACGCTGGTGGCGCGGACGGCAAAGGGCGTCCAGGAACTCGTGTACCCGCTTCCATACCTTCTCGAGGGTGTTGCGGTCCGGCTTAAACGTAGTCGGTGGAGAGCATGGCATGTGAAAAATCACGCCGACCAGTCTGCCGTCGGCACCCTTTCGAACCTTGAATCGCAGGCTGTTCGGTAAGCGGAGGCCACCCCAGCCAGCAACGTCGTGATTGGTAACTGGATAGCTCAACCAGTGCCTTTTCTCCGGCTCGGGTGCGATTTTCCCCGTGGTCAAGCTAAACTGGGTTCGCAAGCCAATCTTGATGATGGCCAGCGTGCGCATGAGTCTCTTCCAGTCGTCGTGGGGCGCGGTCTGCCAGATAAGGGGACCTTTCTCGTCCGTGCCGATCGCGTGCGGCCAGTCGAGATCGAGGCATTTGCCCCAAGGGCGGAGTGGCAAGCCCTCACCCCCACCCTCTCTCCCGAGGGGAGAGGGGGATAGTTCGTAGGAGCCCCACCCGTTGCGGCTGCGTCCACCTACCGTGCCG
>JGI24188J35168_1001784_pt1 | contig 12239 bp, 9 predicted proteins | sample YNPBryantNP2012_FD_35168 | JGI IMG/M metagenome (IMG submission 35168) | reverse complement strand
GCCACCAGCCCCACCTTGACCGACGCCGGCACCTCCAGCCGAAAAAGGCGCACCATCTGCCAGTGCTTGCCGTCGAGCGCGTAATGCATCCCGAAGACATCTCCCCTGCGAAAGATCTGCAACCAGACATCGGGCGCGGTCAGGTTGACGCCGTTGGCGTCGTCCGAATAGTCGCGCGTCACCACGCTGACGATGGCATGGGTGCCGAAGTCGGTGGCCTCGTAGCACAGCTTGGCCCACTGCCGCATGTCGTGCCGCACCATCAGCGCGCCGGCGTCGTAGTGGGTGACGAAATCGGGCCGCACATGGGCCTGCGCGACGAAGTCGCCGCCGACATCGGCCCACAGGAACGGCGCATTGTCGGCCGCGTGCGAGCCGTCGGGCGCCTGAAAGTAGTCCACCCTCGCCGGCACCTCCACGCGCATCCCGCGGCCGGGCAACGGCTCCCAGCGCAACGGCGGATGGTCCCAGGTCAACAGCCGCGAGGCCAGCGCATCAGGGGTCAGGTTCTGCAACAGGTTCATGGGGGACGATTCTCCTTGTCATGTCGGCTCATGCGCCGTGCGTCGTCGGGCGACGCACGGCGCGCCATGAAAAAGCTCGAAGCTTCACGCACCCCCTCGTGAGCGGAGGCACATCCACCATGCGCATTATACCGCGCGGCGGGCCAGGCGCCAAACGTTCCGCCAACAAACGACCGGCGGCTTTTGCCAAACGTCCCGTTTTCTGCTAACATATAATCTCCGGTTGCGGGGGGTGAAAGATGCACCCCCCGCCATTTTGCTTGACAGGTCAGAAGTGTCATGACTCGCGTACAACAGATACAGCGCTGGCGCCGGCACCGTCGGCTGACGACGGAGCGCGGCCCGCGCGTCGGCCGCTGGCTGGTGATCTTCCTCGTGGCCGTGGTGGGCGTGAACCTGCTCGCCCTCGGCTCGGTCGCGTTCGCCGCCGTGACCTCGGCCGCCGCCGTTTATTCTTACTTCGCCCGCGATTTGCCCGATCCGAGCGCCATTCAAACCGCACAGGAGCGTTACGAGACCGTTAAGATCTACGATCGCACCGGGCAACACCTCCTTTACGAATCCATTGACCCGCGGCCGTTNCGCGGCGATCGCACGTACCTGCCGATCGAGCAGATCCCGGAGATGGTGCGCAACGCGACCATCGCGCTGGAGGATCGCTCGTTCTACACGAACATCGGCGTGGACCTGCGNGGCCTGGNNCGGGCGTTCCTCTCCAANCTGCGCGGGCAGAGCATCCAGGGCGCCAGCACCATCACCCAGCAGATGGTCAAGATGGTGCTGATCGACCCGCGGGAACGCTACGAGCGCTCTTACACCCGCAAGATCAAAGAGGCGATCCTGGCGATCGAGATCACCCGCAAGTATCCGGGCCGGTCGGGCAAGGACAAGATCCTGGAGTGGTATCTCAACTATAACTTCTACGGCAACGCGGCTTACGGCATCGAGGCGGCCGCGCGCATCTACTACGACAAGTCGGTGGCCGACCTGACGCTGGACGAGATCGCGGTGTTGGCGGCCATCCCGCAATACCCCGGCCTCAATCCGATCCAGGCGCCGGCCGATGCCTATCGCCGACAGCGCAAGGTGCTCAACGCGATGATGGAGGCCGGCTACTTGACGCAGGCGCAGGTCGACGCGGCCACGCGCTACTTCAACACCCGCCTGCTCAACGAGCTGGTCAAGGCCGGCTATCTGAGCGAGACCGACGTGCCGTTGGTGGCGGCCGGCGACCGGCCGGCGACCGCCCGCGCGCTCAACGCGCTGGTGCGGGCCGACTACATCTCGCAGGCCGAGGCGGATGCGGCCAAGAAACTGCCCGGCCCGCTGTGGCAATACGTGCGCGAGTTCGCGGAGCAGCGCTTCGAGGTGCCNCCCGACGCGCCGCATTTCGCGCTCTACGTATTGCAGCAACTGCAACAGCAATACAACACGCCCGAACAGCCGTACTTCATCTGGGAAAACGGCCTGAAGGTGTACACGACCCTGGATTGGGACCTGCAGATCTGGGCGGAATGCGCCGCGCGCAGCCACATCGCGTCGTTGCGCCAACAGCCGCCGAAGCCGTGTCAGGCCGGATTGGCCAACTTCCCGCCCATCCCCCAGGTCGGCCAGCCGGGCTACGCCTTCGACCACGAGGTGACCAACGCGGCGGTCGTGGCGATCCGGCCCAATACGGGCGAAGTGCTGGCGATGGTCGGCAGCCTGGACTACTTCGACAAAAGCATTGACGGCCAGGTCAACGTCGCGCTGGCTCCGCGCCAGCCCGGCTCTTCCTTCAAGCCCTATACCTACCTGACCGCGTTCGAGTCGGGCAAGTTCGCGCCGGCCAGCATGGTGCTCGACGTGCGCACGGTCTTCCCCGATCCGGGCAATCCGCCCTACACGCCCGAGAACTACGACCGCAAATACCACGGCCCCCAGACGTTGCGCCAGGCGCTGCAACGCTCCTACAACATCCCGGCCGTCTGGCTCATGCAACAGGTCGGCGTCTCGAATGTGATCAAGACCGCGCGGCGGCTGGGGCTCAACAGCCTGAACCGCGAGCTGAACTCCTACGGCTTGAGCCTTACCCTGGGCGGCGGCGAGGTGGCTTTGCTCGACCACACCTACGCCTTCAGCGTCTTCGCCAACGGCGGCGTCATGGCGGGCAAGCCGGTGCCGCCCGAGCGACAACGCCCCGGATACCGCAAGCTCGACCCCGTCTTCATCCTCCAGGTGCAGGACAAGGACGGCAAGATCCTGGAGGAGTATCGCCAGCCGTCCACCGAACGGGTGGTGGATCCGGCCGTGAACTACATGCTGGTCAACGTGCTCTCCGATCCGACCCCGCGCGCCGCGGCCTTCGGCACGACCGCTCAGTATCTCGTCCTGCCCGATCGGCCCGTGGCCGCCAAGACCGGCACGACCAACAACTGGATAGATGGCTGGACGATCGGCTTCACGCCGCAACTGGCGGTGGGCGTCTGGACCGGCAACAGCGACAACAAGCCGATGAAGCTCTCCGACGGCTCGATCACGGCGGCACCGATCTTCAACGCCGTTTTGAAGAAGGGCCTGGAGGGCCAGCCGGTCCAGAAATGGCAGGAGCCGCCCGGCCTGGAACACGTTACCGTCTGTTATCCGTCGGGCCTGTTGCCCACGCCGGACTGCAAGGCCACCGTCACCGACCTGTTCCTGGCCGGCAAGGCACCCACGCAAAAAGACACCTGGTATCAGGCGTTCGAGATCAACCGCGAGAACGGCAAGCGCGCCTCGGTGTGCACGCCGCCCGAGTTGATCGAGCGCCGCATCTACGAGATGTATCCGCCGAGCGCGGCCGACTACGTGCGCGCCAACGGCATCCCCCAGCCGCCGACCGAGATAGACGGCCCGTGCGGCGGCATGGAAGTGGCCGGCGATGTGGCCATCGGCGAGCCGCTCATCGGCGCCCGGCTCAAGGGCCAGGTGCCGATCCGGGGCAACGCACGGGGAGGCAACTTCCGCGCGTACAAGGTCGAGGTGGCTGCGGAATCGAAGCCGAACGAATGGATCCCCATCGGCCCGGAGCACGGCAACCAGGTGACCAACGACGTGCTGGAGGTGTGGGACACGGCCGGCTTCGACGGGCTTTACACGTTGCGGTTGACGGTAATGGGCCATGACGGCGGCGCGCAGACGAACGAAGTGCGGGTGGTGGTGGACAACACCCCGCCGAAGGTCGAGATCGTCCATCCGAAGGACGGCGACCGCTACATCATGGAAGACGACGAGCTGGTGAGCATCACCGCGGACGCGCAGGACGCCTGGGAGATGGACCGCGTCGAGTTCTACCTGGACAACAGGAAGATCGGCGAGAGCACCGTGGCCCCCTACAGCATCCGCTGGACGATCGCCATGTCCGACGTCTTGCCGACCTTCGGGCCGCGCATCACCGAGATGCGGCCGGTCACCAACACCGATGGCACGGTCGAAATGAAAGAGGTCGTGGTCGAAGAGACGAAGGTCGAAAAGTACAAGCGGCCCGACGGCACGACCGGCGAACGCACGATCTGGATCCACGAATCGGGCCGGGGGGTGATCGTGGAGGGGGGCGTGATCACCGAGACGCACACGATCAAGGTGAAGGCGTTCGACCGGGCCGGCAACGAGGCCGAGAGCAAGCCCGTGCAGATCTGGGTGGGGCACAAGCCCAAGCCCCCGAAGACAAGCTGGCTGGAACCGATGGCGCCGAACCGGCGTCGCCTAATACCCAATACCTGATACCCGACCATGCCACACATCCTCATCACCAACGACGACGGCTACCAGGCGCCGGCCCTGCCGGCCCTGGCGCGCGCCCTGCGATCCCTCGGCGATGTGGCCGTCTTCGCGCCCGATCACAACTGGTCGGCCGCGGGGCATACCAAGACGATGCACAAGCCGCTGCGCGTGACCGAGGACACCCTGATGGACGGCGTGCCGCTGTACATCACCACCGGCACGCCGTCCGACTGCGTGGGGCTGGCGCTCCTGGGCATCTTGCCGGAGTGGCCCCGGCTCGTGGTGTCGGGGATCAATCAGGGGCCGAACATGGGCCACGACGTGACCTATTCGGGCACGCTGGCGGCCGCCATGGAGGCGACCGTTTACGGCATCCCGGCCATCGCCGCGTCGCAGGATCTGCGGGAGGGGTACGCCGGCGACCTGGAGTTTGCCGCGGCGGTCGTCGCGGCCCTGGCGCGGCGCGTCCTGGCCGAAGGATTGCCGCCCAACTGCTTCCTGAACGTCAACTTTCCCGCGCTCCCGCGCGAGCAGGTGCGCGGGATCCAGGTCACCCGCTTGGGCCGCCGCGTCTATCGCGACGTGCTGATCCGCCGCGAAGACCCGAAGGGCCGGCCCTACTACTGGATCGGCGGGGAGCCGCCGGCCGGCGATCCGCTCCCCGGCACCGACATCGGCGCGCTGGCGGCCGGCTACATCTCTGTCACGCCGCTCAACCTGGACATGACCGACGAGGCGCAACTGCGCGTCCTGGCCGGCTGGGACTTGCGTCTGCCCGACAACCTGTAATGCGAAATTCATTTCGCATCTTTCACGGCAAGCATTACTAAGGAAATTTGTCTCACTGGAGGTCATCATGCCGAAATTCGCGTATTTCGAGGGCCAGTTCGTGCCGATCAACGAGGCCAAGGTCAGCATCATGACCCACGCGCTCAACTACGGCACGGGCGTGTTCGAGGGCATCCGCGCGTACTGGAACGCCCGGGAAGAGCAGCTTTTCGTGGTGCGGCTGCTGGATCATTACCGGCGCATGTTGCAATCCACCAGGCTCCTGCGCATGGAGCTGGGATTGACCGCCGGCCAGATGAGCGACCTGACCGTCGAGCTGTTGCGCCGCGAGGGCTACCGGGAGGACGTGTACATCCGGCCGCTGGCCTACAAGGCCAACGAGATCATCGGCGTGCGGCTGCACAACCTGCGCGATGCCTTTGCCATCTTCTGCGTGCCCTTCGGCAAGTACATCGAACAGCAGGAGGGCGCGAAGGTCTGCTTCTCTTCGTGGCGCCGCAACGACGACAACGCCATCCCCCCGCGCGGCAAGGTAACCGGCGCTTATGTAAATTCGGCGCTCATCAAGTCGGAGGCGATGCTCAACGGCTACGACGAGGCGATCGTCCTCAACGCCGACGGCCACGTATCGGAGGGGAGCGCGGAGAACCTCTTCATCGTGCGCGGGGGCAAGCTGATCACCCCGCCCGTCTCGGCGAACATCCTGGAAGGGATCACGCGACAGGCGATCATAGACCTGGCCCGCAACGAACTCGGCATCGAGACGATCGAGCGCCAGATAGACCGCTCGGAAGTGTACATCGCGGACGAGGCGTTCTTCTGCGGCACCGGCGTGGAGGTGACCCCCATCGGCTCGGTGGATCAGATCCCGCTCGGCAACGGCGGCGTCGGCCCGATCACGCGGCAGATCCGCGATCTGTACTTCCGGGTGGTGCGCGGGGAAGAGCCGAAGTACCGCGATTGGTTGACGCCGGTCTATCCGAAGTAAGATGACCTTCAAGCCATTGCCGCGCGCGGATCGGTGGTATGCTCTGCTGGCGGCCCTGGGGCTGTTGTTCCAGGCGTTCCTGGCGGCGCGGGCGGTCCTCGCGCGGCCGGTGGACGGCCTGAGCTTTGTGCTGGCGCTATGGGTGGGCGTCAGCGTGCTCGTTGCCGGCTATCTGTGCTATCGGGCGATCTGTGCCTTCACGCTGGAGTATTGGGTCACCCGCGACGGGGTGGTCCTGGTCTGGGGACTGACGCAACAGATCGTGCCGATGGGCCGCATTCGCCGCATCCAACGCGGCGCGCAGGCCGTGGGCGTGGATCGGCTGTGGCCCTGGCACTGGCCGTACACCGAGCGCCGACGCCTGTGGGGGGTGGGCGTAGGGGTGGTGAATTCCTACGCCACCCGGCCGCTGGCCGAACAGATCATCCTGGTGACCGACGAGGAGTGCTACGGCATCTCGCCGGCCGAGCCCGAGAAGTTCCTGGAGGCCCTGCAAGCACGCTACGCGCTCGGCGTGGCGCGCAAGTTGCCGCTGGAGCTGCGCCGGCCGCCCCTCTGGACGTGGCCCCTCTGGCGCGACCGCGCCGCCCAGGTGTTGATCGCGGTCGGCCTGATCGGCCTGCTCCTGATGTTCGGCGCGCTGGCTTTTCGCTATCCGTCGTTGCCGGCCGACGTGCCGCTTCATTTCGACGTGCACGGCCGGCCCGACCGCATCGCGGCCAAGGCCGGCCTCTTCGCGTTGCCGCTGATCGGCCTGATCGCCTGGCTGGCCAACGGCGTGGCCGGGGTGGTGCTCTATCGCCGCGGCCAACGCGGCGCGGCATACCTGCTTTGGGCCGGCGCGGTGCTGGTGGAACTCATCGCCGGCGTGGCGTTGCGCAGCCTGATGCACTAACCTGAAAATGGCCGTCCGTGCCGGGCATCTGGCAGAGTGCCTGGCACGTAAGCGCCGCTCATTTTCATCGCGCGTTGTGCGCCGATCGGCGCATGGGTAATTGATACCCGATGAGGGGGATATAGTTGATGCACGACGAACAAACAGAACCGCTGCTGACGATCATCATCCCGGCCTATAACGAGGAGCGCCGGCTGCCGCCTTCGTTGGACAAGATCGTCGCCTTCATTCAACAGCAGCCGGAGCCGATGGACGTGATCGTCGTCGAGAACGGCAGCCAGGATCGCACCACAGAGATCGCCGAGGCGTACGCCGCGCGCTATCCGTTCATCCGCGTGATGCACAGTCCCAAGGGCAAGGGCGCCGCGGTGAAGGCCGGCATGTTGGCCGGCCAGGGGCGCTACCTGTTCATCTGCGATTCCGATCTTTCGATGCCGATCGAAGAGGTGCGCAAGTTCCTGCCGCCGGTCCTGAGCGACTACGACGTGGCGATTGCCTCGCGCGAGGGGCCGGGCGCGCACCGCTACGGCGAACCGTGGTATCGCCATCTGATGGGTCGCGTCTTCAACTTCATCGTGCGCGTCCTGGCGATCCCGGGCTTTCAGGATACGCAGTGCGGCTTCAAGAGCTTTCGCCGCGAGGTGGCGCGCGACATCTTCGCCGCGCAGACCATGACCGGCTTCGCGTTCGATGTCGAGGCGCTCTTCATCGCGCTGCGCCGCGGCTACAAGGTCGTCGCGGTGCCGATCAACTGGTACTTCGACCCCGACAGCCGCGTGCGGCCCATCCACGACACCTATCGCATGGTGCGCGATGTCCTGCACATCCGGCTCAACGGCTGGCGCGGCCTCTATGATGCGCCAGTTGCCCAAACGCCCGAAGTGCGCTAGAATCTCTCTACCGGTTTCACATGATCCGTCAATCAGGAGGAAAACCATGAAGAAGCTCTCTGTTGTGTTGGCCGTATTCGTGATCGCGGGACTGCTGCTCGCCGCATGCGGCGGCGCGCCCGCGGCCGCCCCCACTCAGGCACCCGCCAAGGCGGCCGAGCCGACCAAGGCCCCGGAGCCCACCAAGGCGCCTGAGCCCACCAAAGCCCCGGAACCGACCAAGGCCCCGGAACCCACCAAGGCGCCTGAGCCGACCAAGGCCCCGGAGCCCACCAAGGCGCCTGAGCCAACCAAGGCGCCGACCCCGACCGTCCCGCCGATGAAGTGCGACAAGCTGCCCAACGTGCCGACCGTCAAGGCCGGCGAACTCGGCTCGGCCGAGAAGCCGATCGTGATCACCTTCGTGCCGTCGGGCGATACCGGCAAGATCACCAAGGCCGGCAACGCCATCGCCGAATGCCTGAGCAAGATGACCGGCCTCAACTTCAAGATCGAGGTCGGCACCAGCTTCGGCGCCTCGATCGAGGCCATGGGCGCCAACAAGGCCCAGGTCGGCTTCCTGAACACCTTCTCGGTGTTGCTGGCGCGGGCGAAGTACGACATCGTGCCGGCGCTGGCGGTGCTGCGCAAGTACAACACCAACGCCATCGACCCCGACAAGGCATTGGGTGGCCAGCTCCAGCCGTTCTACAAGGGCCAGTTCATCGCCAAGAAGGATTCCGGCATCAAGACCTTCGCCGATCTGAAGGGCAAGACCTTCTGCTTCGTTGATCCCAACTCGACCTCGGGCTACATCATCCCGAACATCATCTTGAAGGCCAACGGCATCAACCCCGACAAGGACTTCAAGGCCGTCCAGAACGCCGGCTCGCACAACAACGTGCCATCGCCGTGTACAAGGGCGATTGCGATGCGGGCGTCACCTACATTGACGTATTGACCGACGCGGCCGCCAACCTGAAGGAGAAGTACCCGGACATCGCCGAGAAGGTCGTGGCCTTCGCGGTGACCGACAAGATCCCGAGCGACGGCGTGCAGTTCGTCAAGACCCTCGACCCGCAGATCCAGGCGGCGGTGACCGAAGGGCTGCTGGCGATGGCCAAGGATCCGGGCGGCAACGCCACCCTGCGCGGCCTCTACACCATTGACGGCTTCCAGAAGATAGACGCCACCTTCTACGACGAATTCGCGGCCGTCCTGAAGAAGGCCGGCGTTGATCCTGCGACGCTGGTCAAGTAACCGATCGCGCGTCAAACGTACGATGCGCTGTGAAGCGTAGGGCGTCAAAGGTCAAAACGGCGGCAGTGGCCGATGGCGTTTGACGCCCGACGCTTTACATTGGTAGGACGAAATTCATTTCGTCCGCAACCTTTTCGCTGCGATGGCAAGACGAAATCAATTTCGTCTTACAGACCAGGAGCCTCCATGCTCAAAGTCCAGCACCTCGTCAAGATCTACCCCAACGGCACGCAGGCGCTGCGCGATGTCAGCTTCGAGGTGGCCGACGGCGAGTTCCTGGCCATCATCGGCCTGAGCGGCTCGGGCAAATCCACCCTGCTCCGCTGCATCAACCGGCTGATCGAGCCGACCGCAGGCCGCATCCTGTGGGACGACATTGACATCACGGCCGCCTCGGGCGCGGAGATGCGCAAGATCCGCCGGCAGATCGGCATGATCTTCCAACAGTTCAACCTGGTCAAGCGCTCGTCGGTGATGACCAACGTGCTCTCGGGCCGGCTGGGCTATGTGGGCACGGTGCCGAGCCTCCTGGGACACTTCTCGCGCGAAGATCGGGCGCGCGCCCTGGCCAACCTGGCCCAGGTGGGGCTGGAGGACAAGGCCTACGTCCGCGCCGACGCCCTTTCCGGCGGACAGCAACAACGCGTGGGCATCGCCCGCGCGCTCATGCAAAATCCGCGCCTCATCCTGGCCGACGAGCCGGTCGCGTCCCTCGATCCGGTGTTGGCGCATTCGATCCTGAAGTACCTGGAGCAACTCAACAAGGAGCGCGGGATCACCGTGCTCTGTAGCCTCCACTTCCTGGACCTCGTCCATCGCTACGCCACGCGGGCCATCGCGCTGAAAGATGGCCAGGTCGTCTTCGCCGGCCTGCCGCACGAGATAGACGACGCCCAGTTCAAGGCGATCTACGGCCAGGAGGCCGAGCGCGTCTCCATCACCTGATCGGACAGGACCGCCATGCCCCCGACAACGCTTGTCCCCTTCTTCCGCTCGCCGACCGCGCGGACGGCCGCGCTCTCGGCGCTGATCCCGGGGAGCGGCCAGCTCTATCAGCGCCGCTACTGGCGGGCCGCGCTGGCGTTCCTGACGACCGCGCTGCTGCTCTTCCTGGTCAACTGGGGCCTGGTCAACTTCAAGATCGGCCAGGTGACCGTCGGCGGGATCACCACGAGCTGGCTGTGGCTGGCCGTGGCGGGCTTCTGGGCGTGGAACGTGTGGGACGCCTGGGCCGTGGCGGCCGGCCGGCGGAGCAGCGTGGGGGTGGGCGTCCTCTGCGCGGCGGTCGTCCTCTACGTCCTGGCGTGGAACGTCACCGACGTCAGGATCGAGCGCCTGATCACCCGCTTTGCCGATTTCCGCAAGGTGGCGGTGGACATCGTCAACCCCGATCTCTTCTCCATCGCCGTGGACGGGGAGAAGCAAACCTGTTCGTGGGGATGCCTCCTGAACGCCGNCCGCGCCGGCAACCTGGCCGCCATCGCGCCGAGCGAGAACTTCGGCGACATCCTCGGCCGCTTCAAGCCGGTCGAAGCCGGCGGCTTGTGGGTGCGGTTGGGCCTGGCCCAACCCGGACAAACCATGGCCGCCTTCATCCCCGGCAAGCTGTTCGAGACGATTGCCCTGGGCCTGTTGGCGACCATCTTCTCGATCATCGTGGCGGTGCCGCTCAGCTTCTTCGCGGCCCACAACATCATGTCGCGGGTGTGGGGCGGCGCGGCCATCTACTACGTCATGCGCACCTTCCTCAACGTCGTGCGCGCGGTGGACACCGTCATCTGGGCCCTGCTGATTATCGTGTGGGTGGGGCTGGGCAACATGGCCGGCATCATCGCCCTGACGATCCATTCGGTGGCCGCCCTGGGCAAGCTGTATTCCGAGGAGATCGAGCACATTGACCCCGGCCCGGTGGAGGCGGTCACCGCCACCGGCGCGAACCTGTTCCAGGTCATCCGCTACGCGGTCATCCCGCAGATCGTCCCGCCCTTCCTGGCCTACTCCCTCCTGCGCTGGGACATCAACATGCGCGCTGCGACGGTCGTCGGCTTCGTGGCCGGCGGCGGCATCGGCTTCTTCGTGGTCGAGACGATCCGGCTGGGCGCGTATCCGCAGTACGCGGCCGCGCTGTGGGGCATCGCGGTCGTCATCATCGCGGTAGACGCCATCAGTGCGCGCTGGCGAGAGCGCATCCTGAGCGATCAATCGCCGGCCGAGGTGCAGGCCCCGCGGCCGTGGTACACCTCGTTGCGCACGTGGAGCTACATCTTTCTCGGCGCGGCGCTCTTCGCCGGCTCGTGGCTGCTGCTCAAGCTCGATGCCCGCGTGCTCCTGGAGCCGGCGCCCACCTTCGGCCGCCTGGTGCGCGACTTCGTGACCATTGATCTGTCGCCCGCGGTGCTGGACATCGTGGTCAAGGAGATCCTGGTCACCATCTTCCAGGCGCTCCTGGCGACGACCTTCGGCGGGCTGGCGGCGATCCCGTTCAGCTTCCTGGCCGCCAAGAATTTGACCGGCCGGAGCCGGCTGTTGCGCTGGATCTACTATGCCACGCGCGGGTTGTTCAACGTGTTGCGCTCCATCGAGGCGCTCCTGTACGTGGCGATCTTCGTGTTCTGGGTGGGCATCGGGCCGTTTGCCGGCGTGCTCGGCCTGGCGGTGACCGCGTTCGCGCTGCTGGGCAAGCTCTTCTCGGAGGCGATCGAGAACATAGACGCCGGGCCGCTCGAAGCCGTCACGGCCACGGGCGCCAACCGCCTGCAGGCGATCCGCTACGCCATCCTGCCGCAGATCGTGCCGCCGTTCGTGTCGTATGCGATCTACCAGTGGGACATCAACATCCGCATGGCGACGATCATCGGCTTTGCCGGCGGCGGCGGCATCGGCCTGCGGTTGAACAACTACTTCGGCATGTTGCAGTATCACAAGGCCGGCACGGTGGTGTTGTTCATCGTGGCCGTCGTGGCGCTGATGGACTTCGCCAGCGCGAAGCTGCGCGAGAAGCTGGTGTGACAACGAATAAGGGGATTGTGACAACGAATGGGAACGAATCCGCGGATATGAAGAGGGTCTCTTCTCCAAAGGAAGGCGGTGGGAGTCGCAGACCCCTTTTGAACGAGCTTACAGCCGGTCTGCGACCGGCGTCCCGCGGGTAATTGAGAGGATACAATGGGAAC
>JGI24188J35168_1001774_pt1 | contig 12293 bp, 8 predicted proteins | sample YNPBryantNP2012_FD_35168 | JGI IMG/M metagenome (IMG submission 35168) | reverse complement strand
AGGACGACGGGGCAGCTCATGCTCGTCCAGATCAACCACCCGAACTTCGGCTGGGCCCTCACTGTGGACGATCTGGCCCCGGTGGAGGGGACGAACCTGTTCGAGTTGTGCAACGGACATCCGGGCGTTCGCAACGAGGGCGACAAGGACCATCTCTCCGTCGAGCGCATGTGGGACGTGGTCCTTACCCGCCGCCTGGCCGAGCTTAAGAAGCCGCCCCTCTACGGCACGGGGACCGATGACATGCACAATCTCAAGGGCGATGGGGCGGGCCCGGGACGGGCCTGGGTGATGGTACGCGCCCCCCGGCTCACCGCCGACGCCATCTGCCGGGCCCTCCGGGAGGGCGACTTCAACTGCACGACCGGCGTCGAGATCGCGCGGACCGCCTTCGACGGCCGGAGGTTCGAGATCGAGATTCGACCCCGTCCGGGCGTGACCTACCGGACGCAGTTCATTGGCACGACCAGAGACTATGGCACGAGCGTCCCCGGTCCCGCCGGCGACCCCCCGCGGCCCGCAGCGGACCGATTCAGCCCGAGGATCGGCCGGGTTCTGGCCGAACAGGCCGGCACGCGCGTCAGCTACGCGCTGCGGGGCGACGAGCTGTACGTCCGCGCCAAAGTGATCTCCGACGCCAGACCCCCCAGGCTTGCGGGGCAGGTCGAGGTGGCCTGGACCCAGCCGGTCATGCCGGACCGGAAGTAGGCGAGCGCTCCTGCGGCCGGTCGAACTGCTTCGCGTTCGTGGCGACTCCCGGATATCCTGCGCGCCATGCCTTGTCTCATGATGGCCTTGGCCGGCAGCCTGTGGGCCGCGACCCCCGCGACGCAGACTGCCCCGGCCTTCTCGTCCGCCCCGCTACGACCGACCGATCTGGCGCTTGTCTTCAACACGCTCGTGCCCGAGTCCCGCGAGCTGGCCGAGTACTATGCCGCGCGCCGCGGCGTTCCGCCGGACCGGCTCATCGGCCTGCGCCTGAGCACGAAGGAGACGATTCCCCGCACTGAGCTTGCCTCCGTTCGTCGTCAGCTCCGCCACGCCCTCGCGGAGGCGGGGATAGCCGATCATGTGCGCTGTCTGGTCACCTTCTACGGCGTGCCCCTGCGGGTCGGACCTTTCACGCCCGGTCCGACCGAACGCGCGACCGCCGAGCGAATCGAACGCGAACTGGCCGACCTCTGCNACGNGATTGATCGTCAGTCCGCAGCGCTGGAGGCGACCGCCGGTGCGTCGCCGNCNCCCGNGAGCCGTCCGACGGGCGTGACCGCGGCCGCGCTCAAACGCGTCGCCGATCGATACGAGCAGGCAAAGCTCGCTCTGGCCACCCGTATCGAGCAGGAGCACTCCGATGACCGCCGGCACGAACTGCTTCAGGCGCTTATCGGTGGCGTCGAGCGGGTCGAGGGCGTGACCGGCATCCTGGCGCACATTCGCCCGCGTCCGGGTCAGGCTCATCCGCTGGCCCTGCGGCGGCTCGAGGTGCTCCGCGACGAAGCCGCAGAGGGACAGCGGCGGATGGCGGCCCTGCTCAGGAGTCCGCCCGATTCTCCCGACCGGCGCGAGGCCCGCGAACTCGTTCGGCGACTCCAGGGCTTGTTGGGTTTGCTTCGTCTGCTCCACGACGATCGGGAAGCCCTGCTGGGCAGGGACACTGCGGCTGCGCTGGACAGCGAACTGGCCCTGCTCTGGTGGGAGGAGTACAGCCCCTTCCGATGGCAGCCCAATCCGCTGGCCTGGCGGGTCCGTGCGGGCCGGGCCTGGCGCGCGGATGCGTCTGCGCCCGAGCCGGCACGGCCGACCCTGATGGGAGCACGGCTCGACGGACCCGGTCCCGCCNTGGTCCGTCGAATGATCGACGACGCCATCGAGGCCGAGCGATCNGGNCTGCAAGGCGTGTTCTACATCGACGCACGCGGCCTCCAGGCCGACCCGACCGCCGGCAGCTACGGCANCTACGACCAGGACCTGCGCGATCTGGCTGCGCTCCTGAAGGAGCGGACCTCAGATCGGNNGAGCGGTATTGGATGACCGGCCGGAACTCTTCGGGCCCGGACAGGCGCCGCGGGCTGCCTTGTACTGCGGCTGGTACAGCCTGCGGAAGTACGTGCCCGCCTTCACGTTNGTCCGCGGGGCCGTGGGCTATCACATCGCCAGCGCCGAGGCCGTCAGNTTGCAGGGCNGCGCCGAGCAGGGCTGGTGCAAGCGGATGCTGGAGGAGGGGGCCGCCGCCACACTCGGGCCCGTGGAAGAGCCTTACCTGCATGCCTTCCCGNGGCCGACGGAGTTCTTCGGCCTNTTGCTGACGGGTCGGTTCACCCTGGCGGAAGTCTTCGCCTACACCAGCCCGCTGAACTCATGGATGCTTACGCTCCTGGGGGATCCGCTGTACCGTCCTTTCGGCGACCGGCCCGTACTGCGGCTCGACGAAGCGATTCCGGCCGATCTGATCCCGCCGGAGTTCCGAGCCCCGCCAACCCTTCCCGCGGGTCGCGCACCCGGGCAGAGCCGGCCAGGATCCGGTCGGGGCGGCTCACGCGGAGAAGCTCTGAACTCCGCCTGCGGTTCCGGGTTTGGTTGCTTCGATCGTGGCCGATACGACGTACTCCTCGACCCTCCGCCCGGGAGCCCACTGGCGGATGAACTCGCGGCTCTCGTCTCTTGGAACGACGTGGATGTCCTGAAAGCCCGCCTCGCGGATCATCTTCTCCACCCGGTCGATCCGCTCGGCCCCGGCCACGCATCCGGTGATCATGGCCCAGTCGCTTCGAATGGCCTCGGGCAGCTCCGCCCTTGCGACCACGTCCGAGATCGCCAGTCGTCCCCCCGGCCGTAAGACCCGGTACGCCTCGCGGAACACCTGCGGCTTGTCCGGCGAGAGATTGATCGCGCAGTTGGAGATCGCGACGTCCACCGAAGCGTCCGCGACCGGCAGATGCTCGATCTCGCCGAGCCGGAACTCCACGTTCGCGTAACCCCCTTCTCGGGCGCTCTCGCGAGCCTTCGAGAGCATCTCCGGCGTCATGTCCACGCCGATCACTCGCCCCGATGGACCGACCCGGCGGGCGGCCAGAAAGCAATCCAGCCCCGCTCCGCAGCCCAGGTCCAGGACGACCTGTCCCGGTTGCAGCGAGGCTATCGCCACGGGGTTGCCGCAGCCCAGCCCCAGGTTGGCTTGCTCCGGTACAGCGGCCAGGTCTTCAGCCCCGTAGCCGAGCTGCTGCCCTACCGCCACGACGTCGATCGGCGCAGGGCCGCAGCAGCTTGAGGCCTGACACCCACAGGACGACCCACCGGTGGAGTGGGCGGCATACTTGGCGCGGACGAATCGGCGGATCTCCTCGGCACTGGGTTCGGACATAGGTCTCCCTTCTGTTCGCTGAGGCGGTTGCGTTTGGGCCCACGGGTTTCGCATGCGGCCGGCCACCGGCTGATCTNCGCGATGTCCCGACTGGCAGGGCGCGCCGCCGAACGACCGGCCCCCGGGATCGCACCCGGGGAAACCCGCCACGGNGTGCGGCCTCAACCGCAGCATGTGCTCGGGCCGCAGCCGCAGCCTCCGGCGTGATTCTCGGCCTTCGGCGTCAGCAGGTTCACCGTGGTCCACGACCGCCCGACCCGTCCCGAACCGCACTTGGGGCACCGGACGGCAAGCCCCTTCTGGTATTCCGAAACGGAGGCGCGAACCTCGAAGCCTTCACGGCAATCCCGGCACACATACTCATACACGGGCATGTTCAACTTCCCACACGCCGCGCTTCAGCGACCGGCTGCCCCGCGGCCACTGCCGCCGGTCCCTCGAACCAGTGCCGCGTCCGGTTGCATATCGAACAGACCGACAGCATCACCGGCACCTCGACCAGCACACCTACCACGGTGGCCAGGGCGGCACCCGAGCCGGGTCCGTACAGGGCGATCGCCGTCGCCACGGCCAGCTCGAAGAAGTTGCTGGCCCCGATCAGCGCCCCGGGGGCCGCCACGTTGTGGGCGACTCCGAACACCTTCATCAGCAGGTAGGTCAGGGACGAGTTGAAATACACCTGGATGACCAGGGGAATGGCGATCAGAATCACGTGGCCGAACCGCCCCGTGATGTTGTCGGCCTGGAAGGCGAAGATCAGAATGAGCGTCGCCAGGAGCGCCAGGACCGCGACGGGGTGAAACCGCGGGAGGAACGCCCGCTCGAACCAGTCCGCTCCGCGGCGCCGCGTCAGTGCCGTCCGCGTGATCACGCCCGCGGTCAGGGGAATCACGATGAAGAAGATCACCGCGTACAGCAGAACCATGAACGGAACGCTCAGCGACGAAGCCCCGCTGACCAGGAACTTCACGATCGGGGCGAACAATACGAGCATGATCAGATCGTTTACAGACACCTGCACCAGCGTGTACGCCGGATCGCCCCGCGTCAGGTAACTCCACACGAACACCATGGCCGTGCAGGGCGCCGCCGCCAGAATGATCGTGCCCGCCACGTACTGGTCCGCCAGTTCCTCGCCGATCCACGGGAGGAACAGCCGCTTGAAGAACACATACCCGATCACGGTCATGCTGAACGGCTTGACCAGCCAGTTGACCGCCAGCGTGATCAGCAGCCCCCTCGGCCGCTTGCGCACCCCCAGTACGGAAGCGAAGTCCACCTTGAGCATCATCGGGTAGATCATCAGCCAGATGAGCACGGCGATGGGAATGTTGATCTGGCTCCCGCCGGCGAACTCCAACCGCCGCAGCGCGTCGGTAATGCCGGGCATCGCCTTGCCGACGGCCACACCGGCGACCATGCAGATGGCTACCCACAGCGTCAGATATCGCTCGAACAGGTTGAGTCGTCGAAGCTCTGCCCCTTCGACGATGGCCGGATGGGGTATCTGCGTCATGACCGAGGCTCCGCGTATGTCTTCACGCCCGAGGTTCCAGTCGCGGGCCGCCCGGACAGGGCCCGCGGATCACCCTGCATCTTCCACCCCCGCGCCGTTGGCATGCCCGGGCCGGCCGTCCGTTCCGGCCGGCGTCGTCACGGAGCGCTCCCCGCAAGCATCCCTCGTGCCGGCTCCGACCAGATGCGCGGCGGCCTCTTCCATCGGAAGGCCCTCCAGAACCAGCATCACGTAGTTGGCGGTGGCCCCGTCGCGCAACCGGCGTACCTCCAGGAACTCCGGATCGCGCGAGAAGCGGCACAGGTCCTCGTGCGTCTCATAGGCGATGATCCCGCAATAGCCCTGACCGCAGCTCCCCAGAAGACGGGCACGCGTCGCGCCGTAGAACAGCACTCTGGCGCCATGTCGCTCCAGGAGCGGCCGAACCCGCCGCAGGTACTCGGCGTACATGGCCTCACGGCCCGCCACCACGTCGAAAAGATTCAGCACGGCAATCATCGTTCTTCGTGCCGGGCATCGAGCCGCCCGGGTTTGCCGGCAGGAGGATCTGCCCCCGGCCCCTGCAGTCGATCATCGCGGCAGGGACAGCACGCCCTCCGGATCCGGGCTGCCGTTGCCCTCCCAGTCCGCCTCCGGCGCTGCCGTCGTCGAGGCCGCGAGCGCCTCTTGCCGTCGCGGCCCGGCGAACTGCTCCTCCACCCGCCGCCGGTGGCAAGGCCCGCTGTTCCAGGTGCAGAAGGGGTATAAGCGGCCGTCCGGCGCGCCGTACAGCACCACGCAGCGCTGCACGCGGCTCAGTTCAAAGTTGTAGGCGTCCTGGAAATGCATCGATGCCATCAGCAGCGTGCCGAAGCGCTGACGGCGCAGGCCNGCCATGTACGTTGCCTTGTCCGCCTGCTCCTGGGCGAACGTGAAGAAGCCCCTCATGAACTCCGCAAACGCCTCGAAGTCCCACCCCTCCGGTGCCCGTTCGGCGTGGAAATAGTTCTTCAGCGACCGCATCGCCTGCATCACCGAGACCCTCGTTGCCCAGGGATGCCGTTCGATCCGACCGGCGATCCGGTCGATGCGGTCCATCATGTCGTCAATGTCCACGAACTGCGGCAACGGCGTGGCGACGCCGGTCTTCTTGTCGACGACGAGNTAGGTCGCGCAGCCGCAGTTGGGGTGACAACTGTAGTGGGGGTATCGCTGCCCCGTGACCGCTTCCATCAGGCGGATGAACGGCTGGACCGCCGAAAACGGATACCAGTCGCGATGCATCTGCGCCACGCCGCTCTGCCGCTCGATGTCGCGGGCCAGGTCCGCCGTCGTGTATCGCATGGCCATTCGCTGGGCTTCGTCGATGCGCCCCGTGACGGCCACCGGCTGCCAACTGATGGCGCTCACTTCGTCGAGGTGCCGGATCGCGAAGCGGATGATNTCCCCGACCTGATCGTCGTTCACGCCCCGCACGAGCGTCGGAACCAGNACCGTGCGCATNTTGGCCCGGGCGATATTCTCGATCGCCTTCTCCTTGACCTCCATCAGCGGCCGGCCGCGGCACCGACGGTAGACTTCGTCGGTGACGCCGTCGAACTGGAGATACACCTGGCCGAGCCCGGCCTCGCTGGCGGCCTGGCAGAACTCGAAACTGCGGGCGAACCGCAGCCCGTTCGANGCCACCTCGATGTATCCGATCCCCAGCGACCGGGCCCGCCGGACTGCCTCGATGAACCGCGGATGGAGCGTGGGCTCGCCCCCCGCGAACTGCACGCACGACGGAGGATACGGACGCAGGGCGGCCACACGCTCNAGGATNCGCGACACCTGGTCCAGGGTGAGTTCGCACACGCGTCCGGCCGCGTTGGCATTGGCGAAGCAGATCGGGCAGCTCAGGTTGCAGCGGTTCGTCAGGTCGATGTTGACCATCGCCGGGGAGGAGACATGGCTCCCGCACAGTCCGCAGGCCATGGGGCACTCCNGCCCCTNCCGGCCCTNGGGGCCTTCNACCGGGACCGGCGAGTCCCGATGGGCGCGTCGCAACCGCAGGAAGAACTCCGCGTCGCTGCTCAGCAGGTCCCGGAACTCACCGTGGTCCGGACACCTCTTATGGAGAAAGACCTTTCCCTCTTCCTCGAAGACCTGCCCCTCGATGACGCGAACGCAGGCCGGGCAGACACTCTGCGTGGCATACGGCAGAGAATCCTGAATCTCGCGTGCGGACATGGTTCACCTCCCGCCGGACACAACCGGCGTCATCCACCCCTGTAGCACGCGCTGATCTGCTTCAGGTCTACCTTGCGCAGCCGATCGAGTTTCCGCGCATCGTCCCGAATGACCCTGTCATTCCGCAGAAGATCCGTCGCCCACCGGAGGATGCGCCGCACCTCAACCGGGGCCCGCGGGCCGGCCAGCCGGAAGAAGCACCATCGGCCTTCCTTGCGTCGTTCCACCAGACCCGCCCGGACCAGAACGTCAATGTGCCGGGATACCGTGGCCGGCGCCAGGCCCAGCATCCGGATCATCTGACACAGACACAACTCGCCCTGCCGCAGCGCCAGCAACGCACGCACGCGCGTCGCGTCGCTGAGGGCCTTCGTAATCGCGAGCAAATGCCGCACGCGTCCGCTCCACTTCGTTACATGCTCAACTGAGGAATAGTGTACATGTCGCGCCCAGCATCGTCAAGACCGCCGGCGGCAACGGCCCCACGCCCGGTGGATCGTTCGCGGCAGCAGCAGGAGCGCCGCCAGCAGAGCGCTCAGAACCCCCGCCGTCGCCGGGGCGACCGGGCAGGCCGTCGAACCGCAGCACGGGCAGACCGATCCGCCTCCGGCCGCGATGAACCCGAAAAGGCCGGCCCACCAGCCCGCAAACCTCGCCAGGGGCCCCAGCCATCGGCCGCGCGGCCGGAAGGCCGTGGCCGTCCCNGGACCCGCTGCGCAAGCCTCGTGCCGGCCCATCGAAACACCTCCCTGCGCGATCAGCGGGCCGTGTACAGCAGGTATACCCCGCCGAGCAGCACCAGAACGCCGCACGTCTTCCTGAGAATGGTCGCCCCTCGGGACCGCTCGTTCCAGTTGAGATACCCCTGCACCAGCTCCGTGAACGTACCCGCCGCCACGATCACCGAGCAGTGACCGACACCGTAAGCCAGCAGAAGCGCCCCGCCGTACACAGCGCCCGTCGTCGCCACCTTGAACGCCACCCCCAGGATCGGCGCCATGTACGCGAAGGTGCAGGGCCCCAGGGCGATCCCGAAAACCAGCCCCAGAACCAAGGCCGCCAGCAGCCCCTTGCGTCGCATGCTGACCGGCGCCGGCCCCGACCACGGCATCGAAATCACTTCCAGCAGAATCAGACCGACCAGAAAGAAGATCGTTGCCACGGCGTAGTTGCCGTACCGGCCTACGTCCCCCGCGATGCGGCCCATGGCCGCCGTTGCCGCGCCGACCAGCGCGATGGTGATCAGAATGCCGACGGCGAACAGCGTGGATATGCCGAAGGCCCGCCACGTGCTCATCCGCCCCTGTTGGTCGATGAACCCCACGATCAGCGGGATGCTGGCCAGGTGGCAGGGACTCAGCAGAATGCTCAGAACACCCCAGGCGAAAGCCGCCGCCAGGGCAATGGCCGGCGTGCCTTCTACCGCGTGCGTGAGCGTGGTGAACAACTCGTCGATCATGCCTCCTCCCGTTTCCGCAGGTCCTTGTCTGCCTGGCGCGAAGCCGGTCTCGCCGCCGGCATTCCGCCGGTTTCCCAGTCAGCGCGGTGATGCCCCGGCGCACCGCGCCCCGAGGGGATGGGCGTGCCACCCCCGGCTCGGGGACAACGCCCCCGTGCCGCCGGATGGCAGGCGGGCCTCTTACTCGAAGAGCCGTACTGTGGTTTGCACATAGAAGAAATCTGCGTCGTCCGCCGGGCCTGTGCTCCGGGCGAAGCTGCCTGGAAGAAAACAGGCGTAGCCCGTCTCCACGTCCACGCGCGGGTTGACCCTGAACACCAGCCGGATGTCCAGCTCCTGGCCGACGAACGTTCCGCTTGCGCCCCTCTCGTCCCGACGGCCCGCCATGGGCCAGGCGTCTTCGGGGGCGTCCAGCCAGTAGAGCCCGTAGTAGCCGTCACAGGAGAGCCACTTCGCCGGACGCACGCTCGCCCGCACTTTCGGACCGATCACGTTCGCCCAGGTGAACAGCGAGAGCGTGGACCAGTGACGGGCGGTCACGAACAGCCGATCGAACCGCTCGCTCAGCGAGTCCCCCGCCTCGCGGTCGCCTGTGGCATACATCGTCGAGACGCCTACGCGGGGGTTCCACGGATGGCGCACCGAATACCCCAGCTCTCCGTATGCCGCGAAGGCGCGGTGGCGCTCCGATCCGTTCTTGCCGAACTGGAAGGCGGCGCTGAAATCGTAATCGAGTCCGCTCGTGCCCACGAGCCCATACCCGTGAAGGCCCGCCGTGTGGATCTCGCGATCCGGACGCCTGTCCTGAATCTCGTCTTCGTCCAGAACGAAGTAGTACGGCTCCACCGTGATGACCTGCGACCAGCGGCGCCAGGCCCCGACGACGCCCGAAAACCATCGCTGCTCGTCCGGACGATCGAACCGGCGAAGACGTACGTCCACCACCTGGGTCGCAAAGGCGTCCACCTGCCAGTCATCCGTCGGTCGCCCCGCCCGCAGGCGGACGCCGTCAAACGTATTCATAGCGTTCTGCCACCGGTTCCGGTTGACCAGCCGGCGATCCGCATAGTCCAGCGTGAAGCGACCCGCCTGAATCTGCAACGGCCGCCCGGCCAGGGCCCGCTCCACGTACAACTCGGCGAATGCCTGTACGAAATCGGCTTCGTTGACGTCTGTAGGCTTCTCAGGAAATCGGCTGTGGAAGACCCGGGAGTCCTGGAACTCGATCCCCAGGCGCAGCGGATCCAGGGCTTTGCGGATTCCTACGTACCCGCGGGACCGCAACAGAAACGGCGTGTCCCGAGTCAGCTCCTCGTAACGGAAATCGTCGTCGCGCCGCTCCAGCCGGGTCCTGTGCTCCAGTCCGAAGTCCAGCCAGTCCAGAGACGCCAGTGCGGGAATCCCGACCTGGCTCAACACACGCACGTAGTCCGGAGGCTCGGGTTCCATCAGCGTTCCCCAGGCGCGCGGCCGCACGTAGTAACCGTCCGGGCCCCCGGTTGAGGGCCGGGTCGACAGGGACAATTGCCCTGTTTCCGGAGCAGGCCGGGTCTGCGCCGCGGGCACAGACTCAGCTCCATGCGATGCCACCCTTCCGGTCTCCATGAGGGACGCCAACGCCAGAAACACGACCGGGATTCGCCGCTCGGCGCGGGCAAGCCCGTCCCACCACCCCAGCCGCCGCGGCTCGGACCGGGATGCCGATCCGCGATCCACCCCGCGATTGTCCCACGGCGGTTTTCCCGTCATCCGCCGCTTCCGACCCGCGATGGCGGCTTTGGCACGACCAGCAGATCGCGCATCATCGCGGCCAGGCATAGCGCGGCGAGCAACATCAGACCGAAATCGAATCCGGTGTAAGAAGCCCATTCGAGCACGCCCGATGCGGGCATCTTCACGAGCATGTACCCGCCGCATGCCGCTGCGAACAGGATTCCGGCCCACAGGAGAATCGACAACGTTCCCGACCCCCTACAATCGCGCCTTGTCCCTCCCGTACGCACGGCAAAGCAGAGTGAGAGAATCAGAAGGCCCACGCCCGCCCAGAAGTGGTTCGCGTCCAGCGCGAATCGGCGGACGGTCATGTACTCCATCAGGTCCGGCGTGCGCCCCGCTGCCAGACCCAGAGCCAGAGCCCCAGCCGGCACCGCCAGTGCCAGCGCACGTGCCCGTCCCCCGGGCCAGCCGCCCCAGCGGACCGCGGCCTCCCGGATCAGCAGGCCAACAAGGGCCGCCAGAACGAGCCCCAGCAGACCGTAGAGAGCCGCCTTCACCCATTCCTCCCGCAACCCGCCCACGCGAACGCTCAGAGCCGATCTGCCGAGGATCGTGTGGTTCGGCTGCCAGCGCGGCCGCCCGTTGGCGGCGTCGAACGCCGACGCCAGAATCGGACGATCGAAAAACGGCGAGCGCACACGATGGCAGTCCGTGCAGCCGCCGGCGCCCAGGGCGGCCCGGGCCGGAGCCACGTCGTGAGACAGCTTGTAGACCGATGCGTAGGGGGTGGCCTCGTACTCGTGCCGGGGAAGGGCGCGACTCTCGGAGGACGAGTAGTACGCGCGGTCGTCACAGACCCACACGAGCCGACGCCTCTCCAGCGGAAACCCCGTCTTTTCCAGGTAGGCCCGCGCCGCCGTCAGCAGTGCGTCGATCTCTTCCGGTCGGTTCACCTCGACCGCCCCATCGGCGTTGTCATCCGTGATGCGCGCCAGGGACGGCCAATTGGCGCTCGGGTTATCCCGGTGCTCCTTCCACATCGTGAAGAAGTCCTTCATGAACAGCTGATTGAGCCCCGGCCGCCCTTCCTCCTCAATACCCACCCACATGCTGTGCACGCGGTTGACCGGGAAGATCTTTCCCTTGTACACGGCCAGCGTCGGCCGCGTGAGGTCGGTGGGCTGATCACGTACCGTGAACAGATCGAGCTCTCCGTAGTGGTTCCAATAGCGGGCCTCCTGATCGTAGAAGGTCCAGATCTGTTTCGCGGGCGGTGCGATACGCGGGCCGGGGTTCCACGCGTCGCTGGCCTGTACCAGGGCGCTTTTCACGGGCCGCGCCGGAATGTGGCAGACCTGACACGACAGCTTTTCCATGTGCAGCGGCGGCAGCCACTCGTGCGTGGCGCGCGGCGCATTGTTCCACCCTTCGAGGTGGCACTGCTCGCAGGACCGCAGCGTATTGTCCAGATCATTACGAACCCATCCGGACGGGTCGTCGCCCTTGCCGATCTGGTGCTCCTCGCGCCCCCGAATGCGGGGGTCTGCCGCCTTGAGGCCGGCCGCATGACAGTCCGTGCACCGCAGCCCGGCGCGGATGTGGACATCCGTGCGCACCGAGAAGGACGCGCCGCGCTTCTTCCATCCCGGCTTCGCATGGCACGTCAGGCAGGTCTCGTTTCGGGGCTCCGGAACGTAGTGCACGGCCACGTTCCCGTCTGCGTCGAATCGGCTCCGTTCGTACCTTACTACCGGTTTCTCGCCCGCCGAGACCTTGCCCTCCACTCGGCCCAGCCCGGCGCCCTCCGTGGCGGCCCATCGGAAGTTCAGACAGGCAAGCTGCTCGTTTCGTCTCTTGTGGTCGTAGGCCGGCATGTGGCACAGGAGGCAGTCGGCCTCGATGACGCCCGTCTCGTCCCACCGGGCCTTGTAGTAGTCCCCGTCCAGCCCGTTGTCGCCCCCGCTCACCAGACCGTTGCGGCGCATGAATTCGTCGTAGCGGTGCCCCTCGCGGTCGTATTCCAGCGGCCCTCC
>JGI24188J35168_1001760_pt1 | contig 12359 bp, 10 predicted proteins | sample YNPBryantNP2012_FD_35168 | JGI IMG/M metagenome (IMG submission 35168) | reverse complement strand
CAAGGGAAGGGGGAGACGGACTCCCCTCCCCTCGCAGGGGAGGGGTTGGGGGAGAGGTCAGAGGGGTCGGGGGAGAGGTGGGAGCGGTCGCTCCGTTTCGGCCTCTACGAACCGATCCACGGCAGCGCGCCCGATATCGCCGGGCAGGGCATCGCCAACCCGCTGGCGACGATCCTGAGCTGCGCCATGATGTTGCGCTGGTCGTTCGGCCTGGAACGCGAGGCCGCAGCCGTCGAGGCGGCCGTCGAGGCGGTGCTGGCGGCCGGCTATCGCTGCCGCGACATCGCGACCCCCGGCGGCATCGTCGTGGGCACGGCCGAGATGGGCGACCGCGTGGCCGAGCGGATCGCGGCCTGATTCATGTTTGACCGCAAATCTGAAGAGGGAGAATCCGATGAGCGTTGTTTTGAACCAGGAACAGAGCGAGAAGGCCCCCATTCGGGGCCTCGAAGGGGTGGTGGCGGCCGACACGAGTGTGTCTTACGTGGACGGCATCCACGGCCGGCTCCTCTACCAGGGCTACGACATCCACGACCTGGCGGAGCAGACGACCTTCGCCGAGGTGGTGTTCCTGCTCTGGTACGGCCGGCTGCCGACCCGCGCCGAGCACGATCGCTTCAGCGCCGAGCTGGTGGCCGAGATGCGCCTGCCGAGCCAGGTGCTCGAAATGCTGAAGCTGACCCCGCCCAACAGCCATCCGATGGCCGTCCTGCGCACGGCCGTCAGCATGCTGGCGAACTTCGATCCCGACGTGGAGAACATGTCGGTCGAGGCGAACTGGCGCAAGGCCAAACGGCTGATGGCGCAGGTGCCCACCATCATCGCCGACCTGCATCGCATCCGCACCGGCCAGCCGGTCCTCTCGCCCGACCCGAACTTCGGCCTGTCGGCGAACTTCCTGTACATGTTGCGCGGCACGCCGCCCACGCCGCTGGAGAGCGAGGCGATGCGCGTGCTCATGGTGCTCCACGCCGACCACGAGCTGAACGCCAGCACCTTCGCCGCGCGCGTCGTCGCCAGCACGCTGAGCGACATGCACTCCGCGCTGGCCGCCGCGCTCGGCGCGCTCAAGGGGCCGCTGCACGGCGGGGCCAACCAGCGCGTCATGGAGATGATCCTGGACATCCCCAACGTGGAGATGGTGCAATCGTACATCGCGGGCATGTTGGAGAACAAGAAGCGCATCATGGGCTTCGGACATCGCGTCTATCGCACCGAGGACCCGCGCACCCCCCACCTGCGCGCCTATTCGGAGAAGCTGTGCAAATCCCGCAACCAGGGACATCTGTACGAGATCTCCCGGCGCATCGAGCAGGCCGTGATGGAGGCCAAGGGGATTTACCCCAACGTGGACTTCTATTCGGCCACCGTCCAACATGCCCTGGGCATCCCGCCCGAGTACTTCACGGCCGTCTTCGCGGCCGCGCGCACGGCCGGCTGGATCGCGCACATCATGGAGCAATACGCCGACAACCGGCTCATCCGGCCGACCTCGCGCTACGTCGGCGAGATGGGCCTGCCGTTCCTGCCGATGGATCAGAGAGGATAAACACCATGAGCAATACTTCCCGTCCCATGCGTTCCGACATGGTCAAGAAGGGCTTCGAGCGCGCGCCGCACCGCTCGTTGCTGCGCGCTACCGGCGCCATTCAGAGCGACGACGACTTCAACAAGCCGTTCATCGCCATCGCCAACTCGTACACCGACATCGTGCCCGGGCACGCGCACCTGAACGCGTTCGGCGAGATCGTGCGCCAGGCCGTGCGGGCAGCCGGCGGCGTGCCGTTCATGTTCCACACCATCGGCGTGGACGATGGCATCGCGATGGGCCACGTGGGCATGAAGTACAGCCTGGCGAGCCGCGAGCTGATCGCCGACGCGGTCGAGACGATGGTGGCGGCCCACCACTTCGACGGCCTGATCTGCATCCCCAACTGCGACAAGATCGTGCCGGGGATGCTGATGGCCGCCATGCGCCTGAACATCCCCACCATCTTCGTCAGCGGCGGGCCGATGAAGGCGGGCGTCACCCCCGCGGGCAAGGTCGTGGACCTGATCTCGGTCTTCGAGGGGGTCGGCGCGTACAAAGCGGGCAAGATCGGCGATCGGGAGCTGCGCGAGCTGGAGGAGTTCGGCTGTCCCACCTGCGGCTCGTGCTCGGGCATGTTCACCGCCAACTCGATGAACTGCCTGTGCGAGGCGNTGGGCATGGCGTTGCCGGGCAACGGCACCATCCTGGCCGTAGACCCGCGCCGCGAGGAGCTGGCCCGCGCGGCCGGCCGCCAGATCATGAAGCTCATCGAAATGGACCTGAAGCCGCGCGACATCGTCACCGCGCAGGCCATTGACAACGCGTTCGCGCTCGACATGGCCATGGGCGGCTCGACCAACACCGTGTTGCACACCCTGGCGCTGGCGCACGAGGCCGGCGTGGACTACCCTCTCGGCCGGCTGAACGAGGTGGCCGCGCGGGTGCCCAACATCTGCAAGGTGTCGCCCTCTTCGGCCTATCACCTGGAGGATGTGGACCGGGCCGGCGGCGTGTCGGCCATCCTGTGGGAGCTGTCCAAGCGGCCGGGCATCCTGCACACCGACGCGCTCACCGTGACCGGCAAGACGCTGTTGGAGAACGTGCGGGGCGCGGAAAGCCGGGACCGGGCGTGCATCCGGCCGCTCGATGATCCGTATAGCGAACACGGCGGGTTGGCCGTGCTGTTCGGCAACCTGGCGCCCGAAGGCGCGGTGGTGAAGACGGCCGGCGTCTTGCCCGAGATGTTGCGCCACCGCGGGCCGGCCGTGGTGTTCGATTCGCACGACGAGGCGAACGCCGGCATCCTGAGCGGCCGGGTGAAGCCGGGCGACGTGGTGGTGATCCGCTACGAGGGGCCGAAGGGCGGGCCCGGGATGCAGGAGATGCTGGCGCCCACGTCGAACATCATGGGCATGGGGTTGGGCGGCTCGGTCGCGTTGATCACCGATGGCCGGTTCAGCGGCGGCACGCGCGGCGCGTGCGTGGGACACGTCTCGCCCGAGGCGGCCGCGGGCGGCCCCATCGGCCTGATCCGCGACGGCGACATGATCACGCTCGACATCCCCGGCCGGCGGCTCGACGTGGACGTCTCGGACGAGGAGTTTGCCCGGCGCCGGGCCACCTGGCAGCCGGTGCGCCGCGAGCTGTCCGGCTGGCTCAAGCGCTACGCGGCGATGGTCACTTCGGGGAGCCGGGGCGCGGTGCTCGCGGCCTGATAGCCTGTTGGCCGTCGGGACGCACGGAGCGCGTTGCGCGCCTCCGCTTTGGCTTGCGAGGACACGTCCCCGCTTTGGGAGCGCAAGCGGCGCGGGAGCGCCGCAGTCCAAAATCTATGTAGAGGAGACGCAAGATGGTTCTTACCCCTCAGCAGCGCGAGGCGCTGCGCAACAAGGCCGCGCGCCGCGTGGTCGGACTGGCCGGCTCGGCCACCGTCTCGGTCATGGACAAGGCGCGCCGCCTGAAGGCCGAAGGCCGTTCGGTGGTGGATCTGAGCGGCGGGGATCCCGATTTCCCGACCGCGCCGCACGTGACCGAGGCCGCGATCCGCTCGTTGCAGAACGGCTTCACGCATTACACTCCCAGCCGCGGCATCCCGGAACTGCTCAAGGCGATTGCCCGCAAGCTGGCCGACGAGAACGGCGTCCGCTATGAGCCGGCCCGCGAGATCATCGTGATGCCCGGCGCCAAGCAGGCGCTCTTCGTCGCGGCGCAGGCCTTGCTCGATCCGGGGGACGAGATGATCCTCTTCAGCCCGGCCTGGGTGTCTTACGAGCCGTGCGCGGCGCTGGCCGGCGCGCAGACCGTCTACGTGCCGATGAACATGGGCACCACGCCGGCGCAACTCAAGGCCGACCTGGCCGCGGCCATCTCGCCCCGCACCAAGCTGGCGATCGTCAATACCCCCAACAATCCCACCGGCCAGGTGTGGAGCCGGGCGCATCTCCAGGTGGTGGCCGAGGCCGCGCAGGCGCACGATTTTCTGGTCTTATCGGACGAGATCTACGAGAAGCTGATCTACGACGGCGAGGAGCACGTGTCCATCGCCAGCTTTCCGGGCATGTGGGAGCGCACGCTGATCCTCAACGGCCTCAGCAAGAGCCATGCCATGACCGGCTGGCGGTTGGGTTACATCGCGGGGCCCGAGCCGCTCATCTCCGAGATGTTGAAGATCCACCAGCACTCTTCGACGTGCGCGTCCTCGTTCGTGCAAGAGGCCGCGGTGGCCGCGCTGAACGGCCCGCAGGAGTATACCGACTACATGATCGGTCGCTACAAGGCCCGGCGCGACCGCCTGGTGGAGGCGCTGAACGCCATCCCCGGCATCCGGTGCGACCTGCCGCAGGGCGCGTTCTATGCGTTCCCGAACATTGCCGGCACCGGCCTCTCGTCGCTGGAGTTCGCCGACCGCCTCCTGGACGCCGAAGCGGTGGCCGTCACCCCCGGCGATGCCTTCGGGCCGGGCGGCGAGGGATATGTGCGGCTCTCGTATGCCAATTCGGACGAGATGCTGGAAGAAGGCGCGCGGCGCATCAAGCGCTTTGTGGACAGCTTGCAGGACTGAGCGTGCGCCGCTCGCGCGGCCGGCCTGGCGCGCGGCGTTGCGCGCCGGCGGAAGCGCGGCCGTCTCCGCCGCGGGGATGCGGAGTGGAGGGGGTCAACGCAGCGGTCGGCTCAGCCGCCCCACGCGCCGTGATAGTAGCGCCATTCCGGGTCCTGCCATTCGGGATGCATCACCGAACGTTCGGCCTGGGTGGATTGCGTCGCGGCGGCCGCCGCGTACGTGAATTCCTGGCGGGGTTCGGGCCGCGCGCTGTCGGCGCTGTTGCCGCGCATGTGGCTTGGGGCAGCGAAAACCGGTTCTGTGCGATAGGCGTTCATGGATTTGCTCCTCGGTGTAAAAATAACAGGCGCCTTGCAGACGTGCAACATGTGCATCCACAAGGCGCCATTGCCTGAAATAAAACGGGCCTCCCGCTTGGGAGGCCCGTTGTTTTTGATTTCGGTTATGCTGTGTTCATCCTGGCGTGACCCTGGCCGGCTGCCTCCCAAGCGGTAATGGCTCCTCGATAATGAGGAGCGCAATAAGCGAGAGGACGATAAGCTCGAACAGGGCGACCATTTAGATCCCTTGCTTCGGGAAAGTAGCCAACTAAACTATAGCACGACCGGGCCGAATTGTCAAATGCGATTTGTCGGCCACCACTGTTCCAGCAGCCGGCGCAGGTCGTTCTGGATGATCGGCTTGCTGATATAGTCGTCCATGCCGGCGGCCAGGCAACGCTCGCGGTCGCGCTCCATGGCGTTGGCGGTGAGCGCGATGATGGGGATGTGCCGGCCGGTCGTCAGCTCGATCTGGCGGATCGCGTGCGTGGCGCTGAAGCCGTCCATCTCCGGCATCTGGACGTCCATCAGGATCAGCCCGTAGCGGTCGGGCGTTGCGGCATACGCCTCCACGGCCGCGCGGCCGGTCTCCACATGTTGGACGTGATAGCCCAGTCGGTTGAGCTGCAGCTCGATGACCATGGCGTTCGCCGGATTGTCTTCCGCCACCAGGATGGCCCGACCGTTGCCTGCTCGTTGTTCCTTCTCTGCCGCGACCTCCTGCCGCGCGGCCTGTTCCGAGCCATCGCGGCGGCCGGGCCGGCTTTTGCCGAAGACGGCGTTGGCCAGCGCGTCGAAGAGCTGGGACTGGCGCACCGGCTTGACGAGATAGGCGGACAGGCCGGCCTGAAGCGCCTGCTCCCCCTGGTTGCGTTCGTCGTACGCGGTCAACAGGATGACCGGCGTCTCGGCCAGCTTGGGATCGCGCTTGATCGCCCGCGCCAGCGCGAAGCCGTCCATGTCGGGCATCGCCAGGTCGGTGATCACAACGGCNTAGGGCGCGCCGCTGGCCTGCGCNGAGCGCAGGCGCANCAACGCGATGCGGGCGTTGTTGGCCACATCGGCCTGCATCGTCCAGGAGTTCAGATAGCGCAGGAGAATGTCGCCGTGCTTCAGGTTATCGTCCACCACCAGCACCCGTAGGCCGACCAGATCGTGAAACGAAGGACGTTCGTCGGTCTGCGCGCGGCCCGAACGGCCGAAGCGGGCGGTGAACGTGAAGGTGGAACCGATGCCGGGTTGGCTCTCCACCCAGATCTGTCCGCCCATCATTTCGATCAGCCGCTTGCTGATGACCAGCCCCAATCCGGTGCCGCCGTAGCGCCGGGTGGTTGAGCCGTCGGCCTGGGTGAACGGGATGAAGAGCCGGCGCCGCGCCTCGGGCGTGATGCCGATGCCGGTATCGCTGACCGAGAACTCCACCGTGACGCTCGTCTCGTCCTCGGCCGCCAGGGCCGCATTGACCATGATCTCGCCCTGCTCGGTGAACTTGACCGCGTTGCTCAGGAGATTGATCAACACCTGGCGCAGCCGGCCCCCGTCGCCGATCAGATAGCGCGGGATGTCGGGCGCGACGAAGGTCATCAGCGGCAAGCCCTTCTCGCGCGCCCGGTTCGCNAACGCTTCCGCGGCGCTCTCGACCACGGCAACGAGCTCGAACTCTTTCTGCTCCAGCACCAGCCGGCCGGCCTCGATCTTGGAATAGTCGAGGATGTCGTTGATGATGAAGAGGAGCGACTGGGCCGATTCCAGGACGAGCCGGGCATATCCCTGCTGTTCTTCGTTGAGAGGCGTTTCGAGCAGCATCTCGGCCATGCCGATGATGGCCGTCATGGGCGTGCGGATCTCGTGGCTCATCGTGGCGAGGAATTCCGACTTGAGCCGCGAGGCCTCCAGCGCCGCGTCGCGGGCCATGGCGATCTGGCGGGCGCTGGCGGCCAGTTCGGCCGCGTAGCGCTGGAGCTGCTGCGTCTTCTGTTCGCGCTCGATCTCGCCGCCGATCCACTGGGCGATCAGGTTGAGGAGCTCCTTATCGGCCGGCCGGAACGGTTTGGCGCGCGGANCGGGACTGGAGAAGCTGAGCGTGCCGTAGACCTGGCCGCCTACCATCACGCGCGTGCCCAGATAGGCTTCCACCTTGCGCCGGATGTAGCAGGGATGGCCGGCCCATGCCGACGCGCCGGCGTGTTCAATGGCGACCGGCTCCTGGGCGATGAGCGCATCGCAGCAGTAGGTCTGGCCCAGTTCGAGGAGATCCCCTGTGCGGATGGGGCCGTCGGCCGGATAGGCTTCCAGCACCTCGAAGCGCGTGCCTTCGACGCGGCCGAGGATGCCGGTGGCCATCTCGAAGCGCCGGCATCCCATGGCGAGGAGCGCCCGGATCTTCTCGCCGAAGCTCGAACGCTGATCCGCGACGATCTCGTACAGCTCGCGGATGGCCGGATCGCCGCGCTCTTCGGTCGGCGCAACCGGCCCGGCCGCAGATGGAGAACCGGTCGTCTCGGGGTCGGTCATGGCGACCTCATCCTTCAGGCAAAAGGCGTTGCACCGCGTCGAGCAGCTCGCGGGAGCTGGTCGGCTTGGACAGGAAGTCGTTGGCGCCGGCCTCGCGCGCGGTGAGGCGATCCTGATCCTGGCCGCTGGCCGTGAGCATGATGATGGGCAGCTTCTGGAAGCGCGGATCGCTGCGCACCTGGCGGAGGAGGGTCAATCCGTCCACTTCGGGCATGGCGATGTCCATGATCACCAGGTCCACGGGGGCCTGTTCCAGGCGTTGCAGGGCCTCGGCCGCGCTGCCGGCCACCACCACCTCGTAGCCGTTCTTGCGCAACTGCAGGCTGAGGACGCGCTGGATGACCTGCGAATCGTCTACGATCAAGATATTCATGCCGTCGGTCCTCTCAAAAGCCCTTGAGCGCCGCTTCGCGCGAGTCGGCGATCTCGAAGACGCGGTCGAAGCGGGTCAGCTTCAGGATACGCTGGGCCTCCTCTTTCTTGGGCCAGACCAGGCGCACATCTCCCTCGACCGCGCGTGCCCGCTTGAGCAGGCCGACCAGCACGGCCATGCCGGCGCTGTCGAGGAACGGCACTTCCGACAGGTCGAGCACGAAGCGGGTGATCCCTTCGGCCAGGAGCTGATCGAGGCGGCTGCGCAGTTCCGGCGCATTGAAGGCTTCGATCCGGTCGCGCACCGCGACGACGGCGATGCAGTACATGGAGATTTCCAGGTTCACGACTTCCTCCTCGGATGGCGATCTGAATAATGGCGTTACGGCTTATAGATTGCGGGCCAGGCGCCAATGGTTGCAGTTATCCTGCCGCTCATACGTCACGACGTCCATCAATTTGCGCATCAGGAAGAGGCCATAGCCGCGTTCCTGTGCGTGTTCCAGGTCGGGCTCACGCGCCTGCGATGGGTCGAACGGCCGGCCCGAATCGTAGATGTCTATCTCCAGCCGCCGCGGGTCGGCGCGCAACGCGATCTCCAGGCGGATGCGGCCCCCGGCCATCCCGCGATAGGCGTGATCCACGATGTTGGCGCACGTCTCCTGGACGGCCAGTTGCAGGCCATAGCTGACCATGCCGCGGTCGGGCACGTCGTTGATGCGCTCCAGCAGGGCTTCGATGCATGCGCCGGCGATGTTGAGGAAGCGATGTTCGGCCGGCAGCTCAAGGCAGATGACGATCGGCTCGCTCATGGTCGCTCCTCCGCGGTCGCAATGCCCTTCAGGATGATCAGGGTCTGGTCGTCGTCCTGTCCGTGGCCGGCGCTGAATGCGGCGACCTGCTCGTAGAGCCGCTCGGCGATGGCCCCGGCCGGCTGATCGGCCAGCGCTTCCACCAGGTGGAGCAGGCGGTCGTAGCCGAACAGTTCGCCCTGGGCGTTGCGCGCCTCGTTGAAGCCATCGGTCGCCACCAGCAGCAGGTCGCCGGGGCCGAACGTCAGCTCCTGATCTTCGGCCAGGTTGACGGGCAACATGCCGAGCGCCGGGCCGTCGGCTTCCAGCAGTCGCGGGGGCCCGCCCGCCGGCCGATAGATCGCCGGCGAATGGCCCAGGTTGGCGTAGCGCAGGCGTCGCGCCGCGGGATCATATTGGCCGAAGAAGATGGTAGCAAACATCCCGACTTCGGTCAAGTCGTCGTACAGCTCATCGGTGGCGCGGCTCATGATCTGGGCCGGGGTGGGCCAGGCGGCGGTCGGGCCGGGGGCGCGGCTGGCGCTGCGCAGCACGGTGCGCGTCATCGCCATGATGAGCGCGGCCGAGATGCCCTTGCCCGAGACGTCGCCCACGACGAAGGTGTACGGCCCGCCGGCCGGCCGGATCAGGTCGTAGAAGTCGCCGCCGACTTGGAGCGCCGGCAGGGTGCGGGCGTAGACGTCCAGCCCGGCGACCGCCGGCGGATGTTGGGGCAACAGGTGCATCTGCACGCGGCGCGCGAGCGCCATCTCGGTCTCCAGCCTGGTTTGGGCCAGCTTTTCCTGGTAGAGCCGGACGTTTTCGATCTGCGCGCCGGCCTGCTCGGCGATGGCGCGCGCCAGCTTGATGTCGGGCGAGCCGAACGGGCCGTCGGGCTTGTCGAGCAGGACCAGGGCCGCGTCATACCGATCGGCGAGCCGGATCGGCACCAGGAGCGCGTTGCGAACGGCAGGAGGCAGGTGGGCCCCTTCCGGGCTATGGCGTTCGAGCACGCGATGGCGGCCGTCGCCGCGCGCCTGTTCGAACAGGCGCAAGAGCCATTCGGTATCGGCCGGCGCGGGGCCGTGTTGCACCACGGTCGGCGCTTCCCCGGCCGGCCAGACGAGGGCCGCGGCGGCCCGCGTCTTCACCAGCCGGGCGGCCTCGCGGGCGAGCGAGGCGAGGATCTCGCTCATGCTCAGATGGCTGCGGGTCGAGCGCGCCAGGTCGTAGAGGGCCAGGAGCTGGTCTTGCGCTTCGATCAGCTCGTTCGTGATGTCGTCTATTTCGCTTTCGACCTGCGCCCATTGGCCCAGGAGCAGCGCGTCGGCTTGCAGCCGGCCGCGAAACGGCGACAGATCCGGCCCGGAGACGCGCAGTTCGCCCGCGATGGCGTCGCCAACGGCGATGTCCGCAACCAGGGCCGGCGCTTCCTGGGCCGCGGCCGGCGATGGCCAGGCGGCCAGGCACGCGGCCTCGGCCCAGATGCTGAAGCCGGTTGCGCCGCACTGCAACCAGGCTTCGGCCAGCGCCGCGATCTGCGGCCGGTGGTTGGCCAGGAGGTCGGATAGGGACATGGTTTTACCGCCAGATGATGAGATGAATCTGTATCCTCTCGAAAAGTGAGGGCGACGGGGGTCGCAGACCCCCTTTGAGCGAGCTTGCAGCCGGTCTGCGACCGGCGTTCCCCGGGCTATTGAGAAGATATATGAATTTTATATTACAATTGCAAATTGCGAAATAAATTTCGCATTACGGTGCGGCCGGCAGGGTGAAGTAGAAGGTGCTTCCCTTGCCCGGCTCCGATTCGACCCAGATGCGGCCGCCGTGGCGCTCGACGATCTTCTTGCAGATCGCCAGGCCGATGCCGGTGCCGGGGTAATGCCGTCGCGTGTGCAGCCGGCGGAACGCGTTGAAGATGTATTCATGATATTGCGGCTCGATGCCGATGCCGTTGTCGGCCACGCTGAAGAGCCACTCGGTCGGCGGTTGATCGGCCGCTTGTGAAGTCGCGGCCCTGGCGGGCTGTGGCCCGGTCGCGGGGCGACGCACCGCGCGGATGTGTACGATCGGCGCCGCGGCGCTGCGGAACTTGAGCGCGTTGAAGATGAGATGCGAGAAGAGTTGGACCAGTTGGGCCCGGTCGGCCAGCACGGTGGGCAATGGGTCGTGGATGATCTGCGCGGCCGTCTCTGCGATCTCGCCGCCCAGCGAACGTTCGACGTAGGCGAGCACCTCTTCGCAATCGGTGGGCTCGAACGGCCGAATGCTCATGTCCACCCGCGAAAATGCAAGCAGGTCGAGGATGAGCTGTTGCATCCGCTGCGCGCCCTCGACCGCGTAGCCGATGAAGTCGTCCGCGTCGGCATCCAGTCGGCCGCGATAGCGCTCGGCCAGGAGCTGGACGAAGCTGGCCACCATGCGCAACGGCTCCTGGAGGTCATGGGAGGCGACGTAGGCGAAGCGTTCCAGCTCGGCATTGGAGCGCGTCAGCTCGCTGATGACCCGCTCGAGCTGTTCCTCCATTTGCTTGCGTTCGGTGATGTCGAACGCGGTGCCGATGGCCGCCGGCCGGCCCTGCCAGGTGATCGGGCCGGCGGTGAGGTCAATCCAGCGCTCCGCGCCGTCCTTGCGCACGATCTTGAGCTCGTAGCGGTCGAGCACCGGCTCGCCGCGCTGGCGGGCCAGGCCGCGTTCGCGGACCAAGTCGCGGAAGTCGGGATGGACGAGGTCCCAGAAGCGCATGGTGCGCAGTTCTTCGCGGGGGTAGCCGGTCAGCGCTTCGATTGCCGGGTTGCCGTACACAAACCGTTCGCCCTGATAGACGAAGATGGCGCCGGCGGTCATGGCGGCCAGGGTACGGAACAACTCCTCGCTGGCGCGCAGCGCTTCTCGTTCTCGCGCCAGCTCCACGCGGTGGAAGGCGTTCTCCAGGACGACCGGAAGGCGGTTCAGGTAGTTCGGGAGCTTGGGCAGGTAGTCGGTGGCGCCGAGCCTGAGCGCCAGGAGGGCGGTCTCTTCGTCGCCCCGGCCCGTGACGAGCACGACCGGCAGGTCGAGGCGGCGCGCTTCGCGGATCTCTTTGAGCAGTTCCAGGCCGTTCATGCCGGGCAACCGCAGGTCGGCCAGGAGCACGTCTATGTCGTGCTCGGGACCGTCGGGCGGCAGCCGGTGCAGGGTGTCGAGCGCGGTGTGCACCACTTCGAGGTGGATGTAGGGCGCATGGTGGGCCAGGTGCCGCCGGGTGAGGTCTATGTCGGCCAGGTTATGTTCGGCATAGAGCACGCGCAGGGGGCGTTGCCGGCGGGTGATGGCCCGGCGATGGTTGTCCAGCGCGGCCTCCAGGATGTTCGGCAGTCGCGCCAGGTAGTCGCCGTGCTTGACCACGTAGTCGTCGGCGCCGGCCTTGAGCGCGGAGACCACGTATTCCTCATCGCCGGAGCCGGTGACGATGATCGTTGCGGTGGAGGGATGTTGTTCGCGTATCTGGGACAGCAGGGAGAGGCCGTCACCGTCGGGGAGCTGGCGGTCGGCGAGCACCAGGTCATAAGGAGGGCCCTGGGTTTGCGCCAGGCGGGCCCGCGCTTCTTGCAATGTGCCGACGATGGTGAGGGTGATGTGGGGCGCGCTGCGGCTCAGCTCGCGCGCGGTCAGGTCGGCGTCCATGGGGTTGTCTTCGACATAGAGAACGTTCATCGGGTTCATCGGGCTCTCCTTACAATTGCGATCGGCGACGGCGCGCCGGGCGACCCAGGCGGGCGACCGAGGCG
>JGI24188J35168_1001759_pt1 | contig 12360 bp, 5 predicted proteins | sample YNPBryantNP2012_FD_35168 | JGI IMG/M metagenome (IMG submission 35168) | reverse complement strand
GGCCGGGCCGGANGGCGGCCGGCGGCTCGTGNTCTACTGGCGCGCGGTGCGGCCGATCGCGGCCGACCTGCGCACCTCGCTGCGCCTGGTGGGTGCCGCGGGCGAGCTGCTCTGGGAGTGGAAGCGGTCGCCCGGCGCGGGGCGGTTCAGCACCGACCGTTGGCCGGTGGGCCGCCTCGTGGCCGATGTGTACCGCGTTCCGGCCGGGCCGCTTGCGGCCGCGACGCGAGTCGAGATCGGCGTGCGGCCGTTCCCGGAGGGGGCGTGGTTGATGCCGGACGGAGCAGGACAGACGCCGTGGGCGATCCTGGAGCGACCGACGCCATGAGCGGCCTCAAGGAGAGACGAGCCATCGGCCGCGCGCTTGTGAGCCTCCGCAAAGCGCTGACAGGCAAGCGCGCCGCTGCGGGGCGGTGGGCCTGGTTGGGTGTGTTGTGTCTGGCGCCGGTCCTCTATACCGCGCTCGGCCGCGACATCGCCGCGCGGGCGTACGACGCCGCGACCGAACACATCTATCGGGGCGTGGTCTTCTCGCAGATACTTTCCGAAGGGGTGCTCTATCCCCGCTGGGCGCAGTTCCTGCATTGGGGCCTCGGCAGCCCGCTCTTCACCTTCCAGCCGCCGTTGCCCTATTATGGGATGGACTTCTTCTTCCGCCTGGGCCTTTCTCACCCCGTCGGCTGGCGGCTGCTGATCGCGGGCGGCTTCGTCCTGGCTTTCGCAGGCGCGTATCTGCTCGTTCGCGACCTCGCCGGCCGGCGGTGGCCGGCGCTGGTCGCGGCCACGGCCTTCGTCTACGCGCCTTACGTGTTGCGCAATGCGCTGGAACGCGGCTCGAATGAAGCCTACAGCATGTTCCTCTATCCGCTGGTTTTGTGGGGACTGCTGTGGGTTGCCCGGCGGCCGACGGCCGGCCGCTTCGTGCTGGCGACCCTGATCTGGGCCGCGTGCATCGCCTCGCATGTCCTCGGCCCGTTGATGCTGGCGCCGTTTGCCGCAGGACTGGCGTTGTACCTGGCCTGGCGCAGGCGCACCCTCGCGCCGTTAGCGGCGCTCCTGGCCGGCGGCCTGCTCACCGCGGCCATCTGGCTGCCGATGGGCCCGGAACAGGCGTGGGTGCACGTCCAGCGCGACTTCGAGCAGCCGGAGGCGATCCCGGCCCGCAATCCGATCCCCCTGGATCAGCTCCTGGCGCCGCCCGCGATCTATGACGTCGCACGGGACAACAACAACGTCGGCGACCGGATCGGCCTGGCGCAGAGCGCGTTGTTGGCCCTGGCGTTGCCCGCCGCGGGCCTGGCGTGGCGCCGCCGGCGCGCGATTAGCCGACCCCTGCTCGCCGCGGCCCTGGGGGGGCTGTTCCTGTTCTGGCTGCTCACGTCCGCCTCCGACTGGCTATGGGCGGCGGTGCCGGTGTTGGGCCGGCTGCTCTATCGCACCCGGCTGATGGGCCTTCAGGCCCTGTTTGCGGCGGCGTCCGCCGGACTGCTCGTCACGTTGCTCTCTCTGCGCCGACAACGATGGGCCGGGTTAGTCATGTGTATCTCGCTGATCGGCCTGGCCCTGCCATCGCTCTACGTCGAGCTGTTGCATCGTTACGCCGACTTTCGCCTGCCGGTAGATCTGGCGCAGGCGCGCGCCGCGGAGATCCGCACCGGCGGCACGGCGCTCACCGCGTTCGGCGAGTTCACCCCGCGCTGGCGCAGCGCGGCGTTCGACGACGCGCTCCTGGCCGAGCTCGGCCCCGACTTCGATCCGCAGACGCGGCCGCTGGTCGGGCCGGCCCCCACGGTGACGCTGCTCGAGAGCCGGGTGCGCGACCAGGCCTGGGATCTCCAGGTCGCCGCGACCGGGCCGACCACCCTCACCCTCTACCTGCTCTACTACCCGCGCTGGGCCGCGACCGTGGACGGCCGTCCCGTCCCCCTGGCGCCCCAGGCCGAGACCGGCTACGCGCAGCTCCTCGTGCCGGCCGGGACGCACCGCATCGCGCTGCGCTACGCGCACACGACCGTCGAGTGGATCGGCCTGGCGATCAGCGCCGCGACCCTGGCCGGCCTGCTGGCGTTGGCCGGCCAGGCGATCTGGCGCCGACGGCAGGCGACGCCGGCCGCGACGCCCGGACGACCGCCTGCGGCGGCCGCGGAGGACGAACCGGCGCCGCCCCTCTGGCTCCTGGCCGTCCTGACGGCGCTGCTGATCTTCAAGTTCGCCTACGTGGACGGCCGCACGACCTGGCTGCGCTGCGTCTCGACGGCCGAACGGGTGTGCGGCGCGCAGGCCACGGTGGACGTCGCGTTCGCCGCCGCGCCGCGGCTGCGCGGCTACACGGTGTCGTCCTCGGAAGTGCGCCGCGGGGCCGAGTTGCGCGTCGACCTCTACTGGCAGGGCGAAGAAAGCGCAAATAGCAAATCACAAATAGCAAATCGGCAAATCGGCAAATCGTCCGGCGCGCTGGCGAGCTTCGTGCATATTCGGCGGAGCCGGCCCGATCAGGCCCCCTCGCCGATCACGGGCGGCGACATCTGGGCGCAGGCCGAACACGCGGCATGGAGCGGATTGCTGACGACAGAATTCGTGCCGGACAAGCTCTATAAGGATGAATTTCATATGCGCATCCCCGCCGACATGCCTCCCGGGGAATACTTCCTGGAGGTTGGCTGGTTCGATCGCCAGACCGGCGAACAACGTGAACCAGACCCGGCAACTGTAAGGCCGCCGCTGCGGATCTTGTGGCGCTCGATTCTGTTACCATCTGTCATCGTGCAGTAAGGAGACACTCGAATGGTAAACAAGACGCTGACCCTGGGCTGCAACCGTTCGAGAACACTAAACGGACATTGGAATGTAATCATCCTCGGCCTATCCTTGACTCTCTTTATTGCCACCCTGGTTGGCGCTGCATGGCTATGCGATGATGCCTACATCACCTTGAGAACTATTGATAACCTGATCAACGGTTACGGTTTGACCTGGAACCCGATCGAGAGAGTTCAGGCTTTTACCCATCCCTTATGGATGTTAATTCTTGCGACATTTTATGCCATCACTCACGAAGCCTACTACACTACAATATTCGTCAGCCTGGCTCTATCCATCGCTGTCATTGCTTTGATAGTTTTTCGAATCGCCACCCGGTGGATTGCTGCAGTTCTGGCAGTTGCGAGCCTGACATTGTCTAAATCGTTCATAGACTTCTCAACATCTGGCCTGGAAAATCCACTCACGCATCTCATCCTCGTAGTCTGGTTCGCTGTCTTCTTAGAGGATGGTTCAAGGAGGAAAAAGCTCCTTATTCTATCGCTCATCGCGGCGTGTGCGGCTCTTAACCGACTGGATACCATCGTGATCCTGCTACCGCCACTCATGTTGGCCGTATTTGATACTTACCGATCAGTAAAAGATAGTTGGCTTAGACAATTGATATTATTGCTGATCAGCTTCTCTCCTCTTGGCTTATGGGAGTTGTTTTCTCTGTTCTACTATGGCTTTCTCTTTCCGAATACGTACTATGCCAAACTCCATACAGGAATCCCTCAAGCGGATCTTGTACGAAGCGGCATTTCTTATCTGCTACAATCCAGCCGGTTGGACCCTCTCGTGCCTCTGCTCATAGGCTACGCGCTGATCGTCACAGCGTGGGAGAGAACAAAACATAGTCTGGCGATCTCCCTGGGCATTCTCCTCTACATATTTTATGTCGTGATGATCGGTGGAGATTTCATGAGCGGACGGTTTTTAACGATCGTCTATCTTTGTGATCTTATTATCTTAATTCGATCAAGTCTTCTTCATAAACACCCGAAACTATTTTGGCTCTGGATGGTACTGTTGGCCGTCGGGTTGATCTCTCCCTCGGCTCCGATTTATGGCGAGAAATCCCTGCAATGTGACATTGCCAGTACCACTCCTACTGACGTCTCCGATGAACGAGGGTGTTACTTTGCTCAAACAGGCCTAGTCAAGCAGCGGCGGGATTCACCGATCATCCCCAACCATAGCTGGGCACACGCTGGACTCAGCGCCCGCAAGGATTTCGTGCCGATTTCCATCATGAGAGGCATCGGCATGTTCGGTTATTTTGCCGGCCCAAATGAATATGTGGTTGATCCTAACGCTCTTGCTAACCCGTTGCTGGCAAGATTGCCGGTGCCAAAAGAGAAAAAATGGCGCATCGGGCATTTCGAGCGTTTGATTCCTGGCGGATATCTGGAGACCTTGATCTCGGGACAGAATAAGATTTGCAACCAGGACCTTGCCCGATACTATGACAAGCTCTCCCTGATCACGCGTGCACCGTTATTGGATCCTGAACGGCTTAAAGCGATTTGGGAAATCAATACCGGCCGACTGGATCATCTGCCTCGGGCATATACGGCTGTCGCCACCACCGATCAGGCGCTCCTTTGTAACGCGCAGGCAACCAGCAATATAGTATTTGATGGCGGGCCTACCCTGCGCGGGTATGCTGTTTCAAGCAGAGAAGTCAGCCCCGGCAGCCAACTCACGATTATCTTGTACTGGCAAAGCCAAACCGAGATCAAGACCCCCTTCTACAGCTTCGTGCACATCCGCAACAGCCAGCCGAATGGGCCTATCAACCCCCGTTCGAGCAACGAAATCTGGGCACAGGCTGAGCATGCCGAGCCGGGAGGGTGTCTCACCATTGATTACTGGCCGCCGCAGATCTATGCCGATCTGTTCGTCTTGATGATCCCCGCCGACATGCCCCCCGGCGAATACTTCCTGGAGGTCGGCTGGTTCGATCCCCAGACCGGCGAGCAGCTCGAGCCGGATCCGGCGACGGTGAAGCCGCCGCTGCGGATCCTGTGGCGGTCGGTCTTGTTGCCATCGGTGCAGGTGCGATGAGGCTGAGTTCGGAAGTGAAGCTCGCAGATCGGATCTTCGCAGCGCTGTTGGGCCTGGGCACGGCGTTCCTGATCGTCTCCGCGCTGCTGAACCATCGCGGCCTGGGCACGGGCTACGACCTGGGCATCTACGACCAGACGATCTGGAACCTGGCGCACGGCCGCATCTGGATGACCACGCTGGTCTACGAGACGAACGGCTATTACGACCACTTCGAGCCGATCCTGGCGCTGATCGTCCCGTTCTATTGGCTCTGGTCGGACGTGCGGGTGTTGTTGATCGTGCAATCCGTGGCGTTGGGCCTGGGTTCCCTCCCGATCTACCTCTACGCGCGCCGCCTGTTCAGGGGATGGGAGCACGGGAACGCGCTGGCGCTGGTGATCGCGGCCGCGTATCTGGCCTATCCGGCGCTGCACAACGCCAACCTGAACGATTTCCACGAGGTGTCGCTGCTGCCGCCGCTGCTGGGCTTCGCGCTCTACGGCCTGCTCACCGGCCGGCGCCGCGTGACCTGGGTCTTCCTGGCCCTGTGCCTGATGGTCAAGGAGGATTTCAGCGTCACCTTCCTGATGTTCGGCCTGTACATCATCGCCTTCCGGCCGGCCGGCTTTCGGCGCCGCGAGGGCGCGATCGTGGCGGCCGTCGCGCTCGCCTGGATGTTGCTCGTGCTCTACGTGCTCTATCCGGCCGCCACGCGCGGGATGCCCTATCCGTTCGTGGCGCGGCGCTATCCCTGGCTCGGCGATTCCCCCGAAAGCGCGGCAAGGGTGTTGTTGACCCGGCCGTGGATCATGCTTCCCTATCTGACGCAAACGCCCAAGCTGCTCTTCGTCCTGCGGCTGATGGGGCCGTTACTCTTCCTGCCGTTGCTCGGCTGGCCGATCATCCTCCTGGCGATCCCGGTGTTCGTCTATCTGATGTTGAGCAACTACGAGCCACAGTGGTCGGTGCAATCGTATTACAACCCGCCGCTGTTGCCCACCCTCTTCTTCGGCCTGACCGTCGCGCTGGAACGCCTGCGGGGCTGGTTGAGCCGGCCGCGCATTGCTGCGGGCCTCCAGATCGGCATGGCGGGCCTGATCGTTGCGGGGGTGGGCGTCAGTTACCGGCTCGATGCGCCCGGGCCGGGCAGCCGCCGCTTCGATCCCGACCGCTTCGCGATCACCCCGCGGGTGACGGCGGCCGGCCGGCTGCTGGCGCAGATCCCCCCGGACGCGTCCGTCAGCGCGATCTGGCCGCTGGTGCCGCATCTGTCGCAGCGAGAGCGCATCTACACGATGCTGGCGCGGCCCAAGACGCCCACCGAGTTCATCGTCCTGGAGGAAAGCCCGGGCGCCGAGGGCGCGCCGATCTATCCGTTCGCCGCGGCCGATCTCTGGCCGCCGGTGTATCACGAGTACGCGGCGGTTGCGGCCGAGGGGCCGTTCCGCCTGCTGGCGCATCGCCGGGCCGTCGCCATGATCCCGCTGGCCGAAAGGGAGCCGCCGTCTACGCCGCTCAGTCTGGCCGCCTACGCCTGGCTCGACCTGGCCGGCGATCCGCCGCAGGTGCGCGCCGGGGACACAGCTCGCCTGATGCTGGCGTGGCATCGTACCGGGCCGCTCGACCGCCGCTATGTGGTGTTCGTGCACCTGCTGAAGGACGGCAGCCCGGCCGCGGCCAACGGCCTGCCCGACAGCGTGACCCAGAGCGGGCACGAGCCGGGCGACGGTCAGTTCCCGACGATCTACTGGGAGACATGGACGCGGCCGGCGATCGTGCTCGATGAGCAGCGGTTGGAAATTCCCAAGAACACGTCGGCCGGTGTATACTATGCCTGGGCCGGGGCCTACGACAAGGGGACCGGCGACCGCATCGAGCTNGGCGGCCCGGGCCAGACGCTGCGATTAGTGGGGCCGTTGAGCGTGATTCGTTGAGCGATCAGGAGATGGATCCGTAAGTGCGGCTGGTGTTGATTGCGATTGCGCTCGGCGTGACGATTCATCTGCTGCGCATCCGAACGGCGCGGCTCGAACTCGATCGGCCGCCGAATGAATTCGGGGCGAAGCCGGCGCGCCGCACGCAGGCCGCCGAATGAATTCGGGGCGAAGGGGCGTCCCGCCGCGCTGGTGGCCGCCGAATGAATTCGGGGCGAAAGGGCGGCTCGCCGCCAGGTCGGCCTGCGCCGACCGGCCGCCCCGTGCCACGGCGTCCCTGCAGAGGGACGCCCGGCCAACGGCCCGTTAGCTGCGACCTCGGTCGCCCGGCGCGCCGCACGCAGGCCGCCGAATGAATTCGGGCGAGGGGGCGTCCCGCCGCGCTGGTGGCCGCCGAATGAATTCGGGGCGAAGGGGCGTCCCGCCGCCAGGTCGGCCTGCGCCGACCGGCCGCCCCGTGCCACGGCGTCCCTGCAGAGGGACGCCCGGCCAACGGCCCGTTAGCCGCGACCTCGGTCGCCCGGCACGCCGCACGCAGGCCCGACCGACCGCCCCATGCTACGGCGTCCCTGCAGAGGGACGCCCGGCCAACGGCCCGTTAGCCGCGACCTCGGTCGCCCGGCTCTTGTTCAGGGAGATCCGTGTTGAACGCATCCGACCGCCGCGTGGCACCCGGCATCTTCTTTCTCGTCCTGGCGATCTACGTCGTCACCTATAACGGCGCGTTCAAAAGCAACGACGAGCGCGCGCTCTTCAGCGGGATTGACAGCTTCGTCAAGCGCGGGGCGTTCACCACCAACCAGATCTACTGGGATTACACCCACGTCGGTGTCTTCACCACGGCCGGCGATATGGTGCCCAACTACGAGCCGGCGCAGATGGTCGCGGCGATCCCGCTCTATCTGTGGGGCCGGGCCCTGGCCGCGGCCGTCCAGGGGGTGATGTTCTTCGGTGCGCTGGTGATGGCCGCGTCGGCCGGCCTGATCTATCTTTGCCTGCTGGAATTGGGGTGCGACCGACGGAGCAGCGCGCTCGGCGCGTTCGTCTTCGCGTTCGCCACGGCCGCCTGGCCCTACAGCCGCTCCTTCTTCCGCGAGCCATTGACGATCCTGGCGTACCTGCTGGCGTTGTATGGGCTGTTTCGGCGGCGGAAATGCGTATGGCCGACTGACAAATCAGCAAATCGGCAAACCGGCAAGCCGGTCGCTTCCGGCCTGGGATGGCTGGCGTTGAGCGGCTTTGCGCTCGGCCTGGCGCTGACGACCAAGCAGATCGGCGTGGCGATCGCGCCGTCGCTGCTCTGGTTGATCATTGTTTACGCGCGGAGACCAAAACCGCCCGGCGATCAATCGCCGGGATATCCAGCGGCGCCCGCCGAAGCGGGCGATGANGCGCGCCGGGCCGGCTGGCGCGGCCGCGCGGCCGCGCTGGCGGCCTTCGCCCTGCCCCTGGCGATCATGCTGGCGCTGAACTACTGGTACACCGCCACGACNCTGGCCGGAGTCGAGACCTTCGCGCGCGATGTGGTGGACTACACCACCAACCCCCAGCTTTCCAGCTCCGCGCCGGAGCGGATGTTGCGCGCGGCCATCGGCCTGACGATCAGCCCGTACAAAGGGCTGTTCTGGTTTTCGCCTGTGCTCCTCCTGGGCCTGATCGGCGCGATCCCGTTCATCCGTCGGCGGCCGTGGGAAGGCATTGCCCTGCTCGCCGCGGCCGGCATCCACCTGCTCGGCTACAGCCGCTACAACTACTGGTCGGGCGGCGTCACCTGGGGCTCGCGCTACATGCTCCAGGTCGCGCCGTTCCTCATCCTCCTCGCCGCGCCGGTCTGGCATCGGCAAATCGGCAAATCACGTTTGACGTTTGACGTTTCACGTTTCACGTTTCACGTTTCGCGCCTCTCCATCTGGCTCCTCATCGCCCTCAGCGTCGCCATCCAGCTCCTCGGCATGGCGGTGGACTACCGCACCTTCGAGGTGAAGTGGCTGCTCGACAACGCGCAGATCTGGGGCGGGATCGGCCAGGCGATCGAGGGGCTGTTCATGCGGCCGGCCGAGTCGCCGGTAGTGGGCCATGTGCGGCTGTTGCTTTCGGGCACCCAGCCGCTCGATGTGGCGTGGGTGCAATTGCGGCCCGAAGGGAAATGGGCGTTCGTGCCCGTCGGCCTGCTCCTGTCCCTCTTCCTGGCCGGCCTGGCGGCCGCGGCCTTTGCAGCGATCTGGCGTCGGCCGGCGCGGGCGGGCCACGTCGCCGGGGGGATGGCGGCCGCGACCGCGCTCGTCTGTTCGGCCCTGCTGCTGATCTATCGCCAGGGCGATGCGCGCTTCGATCCGTACAACGTAGACCGCTTCCTCCGGCCGATGCTGGCGACGCTGGAGAAGGCGCGCTGTGAGCGGCCCGGCTTCTTTGCCCCCGCGACCTGCAACGACGTGCTCCTCGTGCCCGATCCGACCCTCACCGACTATTTCCTGAACTACCTGGCCGCGCCGCTGGTCTGGTACAGCGTCGAGCCGCGGCCGGTGGACGAGCGGCTGATGGAGCAGTTGCTGGCGCGCTACGGCCGCGTGTGGCTGGCGCGCGACCGCAACGCGCAGGCCGACGACGCCGAGGACCGCCGCGGCTGGGAGCGCTACCTGACCGATCACGCTTACAAGATAGACGAGCAGAAGTTCGACGACTGGGCGCGGCTTCTGCGCTTCTCGGCNGCGGGNCGGCCGGCCGAAGCCGTGACGCCGCGACAGACGTTGGGCGATATGGTCCTGGACGCGGCGCAGATGGGCATCGAGAAGCGCCCCNGCGNGCCGGCCGGGGCGTTCGGCCAGGGCGAAAAGGGCGACGCAGCCGAGCCGCTCGACGACGGCAGGATCCTCGCCCGGCCCGGCGACACGCTCCAGGTGCGCCTGCTATGGCGCGCCATCGCGGCGCCGGCGGGGAACTACACCGTCTTCTTGCAACTGCTGGACGCCGGCTCCCAGGTGAAGGCGCAGGTGGACCGTTGGCCGGGCGACGGCCTCCATCCCACGGCCGGGCTATCGGCCGGCCAGGTCATCGCCGACAACGTGGCGTTGCCGTTGAACGTCGCGGCCGGCCGCTATCGGCTCATCGCGGGCCTCTATCGCGGGGATCAGCCCGGCTACCCGCGGCTGGTCGGGCCGGGGGGCGATCACGTGCTCCTGGCCGAGGTGGAGGTACGGTGAGGAATCGGCAAATCGGCAAATCGGAGTGCTGAAGTGCAAGAGGCGAGGCGCATTGGCGGATTCCTGTCCCGATGGGGCGGCCAACTGATCGTCCTGCTGTTGGCCCTGCCGGCCCTCTGGCCGCTGGTGCGGCCGGGCTTCTTCGTCTCGGATGACGGCCTGTTCCACGTCTATCGCGTCGCGGCGCTGGCCGACGCGTGGCGGCACGGCGTTCTCTATCCGCGGCTCTTCCCCGAATTCGGCTTCGGCTATGGCCAGGCGGTGCTCAATTTCTACGCGCCCCTCTCCTATGCGCCGGCCGCGCTGTTNGCCCTCNCGGGCATCAACCCGGCGACCGCGATCGAGCTGACGATCGCGCTCGGCTTCCTGCTGGCGGCGCTGGCGATGTACGGCTTCGGCCGGACGATCGGCGGGCCGGCCGGCGGTGTATTGGCGACCGTGGCCTACACCTGCTTCCCCTACCATCTGGCCGACGCGTACGTGCGCGGGGCGGTCCCGGAGCACTTCGCGTTCATCTTCCCGCCGCTCATCCTATGGGGCACCGCGGCCGTCTTTCGGGGGAAACGGCCGCGCGCGGCGCTGCTGTGGACCGCGCTGGCGTGGGCCGGGCTGATCTTCACCCACAACCTGACCGCACTGCTGATGGCGCCCACGTGGGCGGCCTATACGCTCGTCGTGGCCCTGTCGGCGCGGCGGCCGCGACGGTTGCTCGCGGCGGCCGCCGCGCTGGCGCTGGCCGTCGGCCTGAGCGCGCCCCTCTGGTTGCCGTTCCTGGCCGAGAGTCGCTGGGTGGGGCTCGCGCTCGGCCCGTCGGACGGCTACAAGCGCCATCTGGCGCCGCTCGATCTGCTCGTCCAGCTCCAGCCGCTCTATCGCTATCGCGTCCAGCACGGCGGCGTAGCCGATCACCCGCTGAGCTGGCCGACCGCGGCCCTGGTGTTGCTTGTCGCGGGGCTGTTCGTCGGGCGACTACGTAGGGACGCAAGGCCGTGCGCCCCTACCCTCGCCTTCGCGCTGGCGCTCGCCGTCCTCTCCGCCTTCATGGTGACCGACATCTCGTTGCCGATCTGGCAGCCGCTGGCGCCGATCCTGGCGCATCTGCAATATCCGTGGCGATTCCTGACCTTGACTGCGGTCGGCTTTGCCATGAGCCTTGCCGCGCTGCCGGCCCTGTTCACCACGGGCGGCCGACGGCCGACCGCGGCGGCCGGGATCGCGCTGGCGCTGCTCGGCGCCGTGCTGGTCATCCAGCCGCTCCCCACCATCCCCGTGCAGCCGCTTCCCTTCCCCGCGGCCGACGCCTGGTCGGCCGATCGCATGTGGCGCGAGGATGCCGCGATGGGCCAGGTGGGCGCCACCTGGACCGGCGAGTTCCTGCCGCTCACCGTGCAGGAACAGCGCTGGGCGCTGGGCCGGCCGGCCGAGCGCGCGGCCGACGGCCCGGCGCTCGCGCCCCGGCCGCAGGTACAACTGGCCCGGCTGGGCTACGACCGGGTCGAGCTGGAGATCGCGACGGCCATCCCCCTGAGCGTCCGGCTCCATCAGTTCCATCTGCCGGCCTGGCGCGCCGCGCTGGACGGCGTCGAGCTGGCGACCTATCCCTCCGGTGAGCTGGGGTTGACGACGGCGGATCTGCCCGCGGGAAACGGCCGACTGGTCTTCCGCTTCGGCCCGACGGCCGCCTGGCTGATCGGCGCCGCGCTGGCGGTGGCCGCGACGCTGGCGTGGGCGCTCGTCGCCTGGCGCGGCCGCCGCGAGGACCGCCGGCCGGTCCGGGTCGCGGCCGTGCTGGTCGTCGTCGCCGCGGCCTTATTGCTCAACCGCCTGGGGATCGGCCGGCAGATGTGGACCCCGCGGCCGGCGAGCGCGGCCGTGGGCGACGTGGCGCTCCTGGTGGGCTACGACGTGGCGCCGGCCCGCGGAGCCGCGGCGCTGGACGTCACCCTCTACTGGTTCGCGCTGCGCGATGTGGCCGCGAACTACAAGACCTTCGTCCACCTGCTGGGGGCCGATGCCGCGGTCATCGCCCAACACGACGGCGATCCGGTCGGCGGCTTCACCCCCACCAGCCGCTGGCGCCGCGGCGAACTGATCGCCGACCGCCATCGCATCCGCCTGCCGGCCGGGTTGCCGCCAGGCGACTACGGCCTGAAGGCGGGGATGTATCAACCGGAGCCGCTGCGCAACCTGCCGGTGGATCCGCCGACCGCAGACGGCCGGATCGCGCTGGGGGTCTATCGCTTGCAGCGTTAATAGCCAATAACAGAAATTGCGCAGCAGACATCAAGCTAGCCGGTCTGCGACCGGCGCCGTCGGCCCGAACATGTCGTCTCAGGCGGCCAGACGGGGGTCGCAGACCATCGGCATCAAGCTAA
>JGI24188J35168_1001742_pt1 | contig 12453 bp, 12 predicted proteins | sample YNPBryantNP2012_FD_35168 | JGI IMG/M metagenome (IMG submission 35168) | reverse complement strand
ACCGGCTTTCGCCTCACCGATCTGGCGTTCGTCTTCATGTGGACCCTGGGAATGCTCGCGGCCGGAGATACGGATCGGCCGCAGCACCTGAGAATTTGAGGCGCGGATCAACGCGGATGGACGCGGATTTTTTATTTTTTGCCTTTCATCCATGTTCATCCGCGTCCATCTGCGGCCCGTTCTTGTTTCGCATCTGTGTTTATCCGCGTCCATCTGCGGCCCGTCCTTGTTTCGCATCTGTGTTTATCCGCGTCCATCCGCGGCCCGTTCTTGTTTCGCATCTGCGTTCATCCGCGTCCATCTGCGGCCCGTTCTTGCTTCTCATCTGCGCTCATCCGCGTCCATCCGCGGCCCGTTCTTGTTTCGTATCTGCGTCCATCCGCGTCCATCCGCGGCCCGTTCTTGTTTCGTATCTGCGTTCATCCGCGNCCATCTGCGGCCGCTTCTCAAGACANATGCGCGGCCTGGATCACCCCGCGACGGCCGTTGACCAGCCAATCGCGGTCGGCGGCGGCCAGCGCTTCGGCCTGGCCGGGCCGGAGCCCCACGATCAGCTCGGCCTTGAGGGTGCGCAACGCCACGAGCGCGGTGGGAAAGTAATCCACTACGTGCGCAAAAGGGGTAGTCGGCGGCCAATGCGCGTCGCCCAGGAGACGGCGATAGTTTGCATCCCCCTTGACGAGCACCAGGTCGGCTGCCGCCAGATCGGCGTTCAGATCGTCCGGCAGCTCGAAATAAAAGAGGCTGGTGGCATAGGCCCAGTGGGCCGACATGCGCAGCCGGCCGGCCGCCAGCGCATCGGCGAGGCGCCGGGCCAGATCGGCCGCGTGCCGGCCGCCGGCCGGCAACGCCTTCAAGCCATCCAACACGTCGGCAGGCATCGCATCGGAGACGAAGAACGGCTGCGGCTTGAGATGCAGGACAACTTCACCGACCAGGCGCCCGGCCAGCAGGAAATCGGCCAGGGCCAGATCGGCCAACAGCTCGGTGCCGGCGTTGTCGCAGATGATCGCGATCCGCCGCGGCGGCCGCTCGACCAGGAAGCGCCAGACGCGAGGCGTGTCGTCGGCCAGCAGATTGGCCCGCTCGCCAGCCGCATCGGCCATGCCGCCCAGATGCGCGGCCACCATGTAGCTCAGGTCGGTGCGGTTGCCCCACAGCGCGGCATGGAATAGCTGCTCGAAGCGGACCGCGGGGTCGGTCGCCAACCCAGACAGGAGCCGATCGAGCGTGGCCGGCGCCGCGTCCGCGACCCATTCCGTCTGTTTCTTGGGCCGATACGGATCGTAGCCTTGCCACGGCCCGGCCTGAAAGTAGCGGGTTGCTTCGAGCACCCGACGATAGAAGTACGCCTCGGCGAAATACCAGGGCACATCGAGCCAGCTCCGGCCGATGTATGGCGCCGCGGCCGACCGCCAGAAGGCCGCATCGGCCGCCGCTTCGCGCAGGCCGCGAAGCGTCCCTGCCGTCAGTTCCGCGTACAGCGCTTCCAGGTCGGCCACGATTTCCGGCGGAAAATCGTTGGTCGCGATGGTCTCGCGCAGGATCGCCGGCACCCGCACCTTCAGGGTGTTGTGCGCAAACGACCCCGGCTCGGAAGTCCAGATGAGGGGCGGCCGGTCCATCGGCCCGGACCGTCGGGGCGCGGAAATGCGATCGCTCATATCTCTCATCCGGCAGCCGCCGCGGCCTCCATCAGAGCGTCCAGCTCGAGCGGCGCGGCCTTGCGCGCGTCGCGCACCAGCGTCAGCGCGCCTTGCGGACAACGGGAGACGCACACGCCGCACCCCATGCACGCGTCCTCGTCCACCTGCGCGTGTCCGTCCACCGTGATCGCCGAGAACTGGCACCCTTCCGCGCACGTGCCGCACGCGGCGCAGCGCGTCACATCGACCCGAGCCGTATAGCCCGAGGCGCTGAGCATCGGGATGCCGCTGCGGTGCGCCTGCATCGCGCCGCAACAGCACGAACAGCAGTTGCAGATGGCATAGAAGCGGCCCAGCATGGCATCTTTGAAGAACGCGTGATGCACGTGGCCGCGCGCGTGCTCGGCCGCCAGGATCTCCGCGGCTTCGGCCGACGTGATTGCTCGGGCGCGACGGGGATGGTGTTCGAGCACGAAGCTGGCGAACGGCTCGCCGACGATCAGGCACACGTCCAGCGGCAAACAGGGGTTCGGCCGGCTGGCCCGACAGGGGCATTCCAGCACCGCGATGTGATCGGGATGGCGGAGCACGAGATCGCGCGCCACCGGATAGGGAATCACGTGCTCCAGATCGGTCAGGCTGATCTCCTGCTGCACGCTCACCAGCCGCGTGGCGGCCTCCAGGGTGACCACCTTGCCGTGATACGAGTCGCCGATCGTGCCCGCGCCGATGGGCTTGCGCACGACGGGCCGATCGCTCGCGCTGGCGGGTGCCGGCCGCAGCGCCCGCCAGATGCGCAGCGCGGCCTTCGCCAGCGGGTGCTCGCCCACCGCGATGCCGATGTAAGTGTAGGGCCACCGGCTGTAGACATAGCCGTGGAGCCAATCGAAGAGACCGTAGCCCGGCGTGCGCCGCGCCTCCTGGATGAAGGCCTTCGTGCCGGGCCGCAGAAAAGGAAACAATGATGGCATGCGCATGATGAAGCCTCGGCCAAGGGATTTGGGCTGGCGGCCTCATTATACCACAGCCGGCTGGCTTGTCGTCTCGATCACATCGTGCTATACTCCGCCCGTCACCGGACTTGTTCGTTGGAGACCCTATGGCAGATACCACAGAATCATTACAACGCGTCATGGTCATAGCCGCGCACCCGGACGACCCCGAGTTCGGCTGCGCGGGCACGATGGTCAAATGGGCGCAGGCCGGTCGGGAGATCACCTATGTGCTGCTGACGAGCGGCGACAAGGGGAGCCACGACCCCGACCTGCGGCCCGGTCAACTGGCGGCGCGCCGCGAAAGCGAGCAGCGCGCCGCGGCTGCCGAGCTGGGCGTCAAGGAAGTGATCTTCCTGCGCCATCCAGACGGCGTCCTGGAGAACACGTTGGAACTGCGCCGCCAGCTCGCCATGATCATCCGCGAGCGTCGGCCACACATCGTCGTCACGATCGATCCGTGGCGACACTACCAGCTCCATCCCGATCACCGCGCCGCGGGCCAGGCCGCGCTCGACGCGGTGTGGGCCGCGCGCGAATGGTACATCTTCCCGGAGCAACTGGTAGACGGCATCGAGCCCTGGCGCGTCAAGGAGGTCTATCTCTTCTGGACCGACAATGCCGACTACTGGGAGGACATCACCTGTTGCCTGGAGACCCGACTGGCGGCGCTCAAGCGCCACGCCAGCCAGGTCGGCGCGGACACGACGAAGCTGGAAGAGCGCATCCGACAGCGGGTGAAGGAGGCCGGCCAAAAGCCCGGCTACGCGGCCGCCGAGGAATTCAAGCGCTTCCAGCTATAGTTTGGATTGCGGCGCCCCGGCGCCGCTTTCAGTTTCCGCCCCCCTGCGAGGATACCAGCGGGCACAGGCAGCCGTCCCCGCTCAGCGCTCTCTGCGCCTCTGCAGTGAGAGCAAAGAGATAAGACGCAGAAGCGCCCGGCGGAGCAAGCGGCCCGCCCGCAACGCATGGTGACGGCCGATCCAGAGCCACGCCCGCCAGCGCTCCCCGCGGCCGGGCCAACAGCGGCGACCGTCCCGATAAGCGGCTGTTACCAGGCCCAATGCCTGCTTCGGCGCCAGAGGCGGATCGGGCAACGAAGCCCCGTCCCCTTGCGTGATGAAGCAACCGGCCGGTCGGCGCACCAGCCGATGCGCGACGAGCATGTCGCCGGCGCTGAACACGATGAGCGCGCCGAGCGACGGCCGGCCGACCAGAGGCACCACCTCGAGCTCGCAGTCGGCGGGCAGAGTCGGGGCCATGCTGTTGCCGCGCAGCCGCCAGCGAAAGCGGCCCCTGGCCGCCAGCGCCGGCCGCACCAGCTCCGCGATTTCGGTTGTTTCAAAGTCCGCCGGAAACGGCGCTTCCGTCATCGTTCGATCTGCTTCTCTGAAAATTTGTAGGGCGAACTTCAGTTCGCCCTATACGCATCGCCATCTTCAGAGTAAGACGAACTTCAGTTCGCCCTACACGCATCGCCCTTTTCAGAGCAGGGCGAACTTAAGTTCGCCCTACACACTGCGCGCTCGGCCTCTTTCGAAGTAGTAGGACGAACTTAAGTTCGTCCTACGCTCATCTTTTCTCGAAAGAACGCCACCGTCTGCGCCAGGCCGGTCGAGAGGTCCACCGTAGGCGTCCAGCCCAGCTCGGCGCGCGCCTTGCGGGCATCGAGATACGAGTGGCGCACCTCGCCGGGCCTGGGCGGATCGTGCACCTCGGGCAGGGTATAGCCCGTGATGCCGGCCAACAGGCGAAAGATAGTGTTCACGTCGGTCGGCACGCCCGTGCCGATGTTGTAGACCCCCTGCCCGCGCGTCAGCGCCAGGACGTTGGCGGCCGCCACATCGCCCACATAGACGAAGTCGCGCGTCTGCAAGCCGTCGCCGTGGATGATCGCCTGTTGCCCGGCCAACATGCGCGCGGAGAAGATCGCCACGACGCCCCCCTCCCCTTCCGCGTCCTGTCGCGGACCGTAGACGTTGGCATAGCGCAACAGGCAATACTCCAGGCCGTAGTTGTGCCGATAGGTGGCGATGTAGTATTCGCAGGCCAGCTTGCTGGCGCCATACGGATCGAGCGGCCCCAACGGACACGCCTCGGTGGCCGGCAGCTCGGCCGGATTGCCGTAGAGCGCGCCGCCGGTGGAGGCAAAGACGAACCGACGCACTGTGCCCGTGGCGCGGCCGGCCTCCAGCAAGTTGAGCGTCCCGATCACATTGACGGCCGCGTAGCCCACGGGATCGCGCAGGCTCTCGCGCACGTCGGCCAGCGCGGCCTGATGGATCACCGCCTGCGGCTGCTCCCGCGCAAAGACCCCGGCCAGCGCGGCCGCGTCGCGAATGTCCACCGCATAGAAACGGGCGGCCGGGTTGACGTTCTCCCGCTTCCCCTTGATCAGATTGTCCACCACCGAGACCGTGTAACCGGCCGCGACCAGCGCATCCACGATGTGCGAGCCGATGAAGCCCGCGCCGCCCGTCACCAGCACTCTTTCTATGCTCACCGCACTGCTCCCTTCATTCGCCGATGATCTTGACCAGGACCCGCTTGGCGCGGCCGCCGTCGAACTCGCCGTAGAAGATCTGCTCCCACGGGCCGAAGTCGAGCCGGCCGTTCGTGATCGCCACCACCACCTCGCGGCCCATCACCTGGCGCTTCAGGTGCGCGTCGGCGTTGTCCTCGCCGGTGCGGTTATGCCGATAGCGGCTGACCGGCTCGTGCGGCGCGAGCTGTTCGAGCCAGTCGTCGTAATCCTTGTGCAGGCCGGACTCGTCGTCGTTGATGAAGACCGAGGCGGTGATGTGCATCGCGTTCACCAGGCACAGTCCCTCTTTGACGTTGCTCTCGCGCACGCACGCCTCGACCTGCGGCGTGATGTTGATGAAGGCCCGCCGGCCCGGCACGTTGAACCAAAGCTCCTTGCGGTAGCTGATCATGTTTCCCTCCGTCTATGCTCTCAGCCGGTCATCTGCGCGTTCGGCGCAACGACTCCGGGACAATACTATAGCAGCCAAAGGCATCCGCACCAAATCCGAAACGGCCGATCGGCGATTTGACATCTACGCGCAGGTCTGGTATATTATCGCCCAACCGAACAGCACGACCTTCAACGGCTGTGAAGAGGACGAGTACGCGCTGGACCGGTGGTTCAGAGAGCGGGGGACAGGTGAAAGCCCCGCCCACGCGCCGGCGCCGAATGGACCTCGGAGCTGCAGGGCGAACGCAAAGCCCGACGGGCTTGTGCCAGTAGCCTGTGCCGGAGTTGCCACCGTTATCAGGGCAAAGAGTATAAGCCGCGCGGCGACGCTGCGGCCGTACTCGAACGAGTGAGGCTGGCTTTGACAACCCCGTCGTCATCACGGCGGGGTTTTTGTTTCCCCCCGTTGGGAATCGGGCCGGCCTAACCAGGGTGGCACCGCGGGAAAGCCCTCTCCCGTCCCTGAGACGGGAGAGGGCTTTGTGTTTGCCAGACTCTTGCGGAGGTTCACCATGGTGCCAGAAACCACTGCCGTTTCGACCGCCCGGCCCGGCCGGGTCCGCCTCGTCCCGGTCGTGCGCGAACTGCCCGCCGACCTGGAGACGCCCGTCTCCGTCTATCTGCGGCTGGCCGGCGAGGGGCCATCCTTCATGCTGGAAAGCGTCACGGGCGGCGAGCACGTGGCGCGCTATTCCTTCATCGGCGTTCATCCTACGCAGGCCATCGTGCTGCGCGGCCGCCACGTCGAACGCCATACCGCCCAGGGAGTCGTCCACGAATACGTGCCGGCCGACGAAAATCCGCTGGCCGTGTTGCGCCGCGAGCTGAACCGCTGCGCCGGCGAGCCCGTCCCCGGGCTGCCGCGCTTCGTCGGCGGCCTGGTGGGCTATCTGGGCTACGAGACGATGCGTTTCTTCGAGCCGACCCTCTCCTTGCAGCCGCACGCGACCCAACCCGACGCCATCTTCCTCCAGGCCGACACGGTGATCGCCTTCGACCACGCGTATGGCCGCCTGCTGTTGATCGCCAATGCCCACGTGACGGACGATGAGGCGGCCGCGCGGCAGGAGGCCGAGGCGCGGCTCGCTGCTCTGGAACGCCGCCTGGCCGGGCCGCTGCCGCCGATCCAGGTCGCCCCAGTTCAACCGGCCACAAGCGCCTTGTGCTCCAACATCGCGGCCGAACAGTACATGGCGGGGGTCGTCCGGGCCCAAGAGCATATCGCGGCCGGCGACATCTTCCAGGTGGTGCTATCGCAGCGCCTCAGCCGGAAGACGACCGCCGCGCCGTTTGCCATCTACCGCACCCTGCGCCGGCTGAACCCCTCGCCCTACATGTTCTTCTTCGACTTCGGCCACCTGGCCGGGCCCGAGCCGCTGCGGCTGATCGGCGCCTCGCCCGAGGTGCACGTGCGGCTGGAGGGCCGACAGGCGCTCCTGCGCCCCATCGCCGGCACGCGGCCCCGTGGCCCCGACCTGGCCGCCGACCAGGCCCTGGCGCGCGAGCTGTTGGCCGATCCGAAGGAGCGCGCCGAACACGTCATGCTCGTGGACCTGGCCCGCAATGACCTGGGCCGCGTCTGCGAATACGGCTCGGTGCACACGCCCGAGCTGATGACCATCGAGCGCTACTCCCATGTCATGCACATCGTCTCCCAGGTCGAAGGCCGGCTCCAGGCGCAATACGACGGGTTCGACCTGGTGCAGGCCACCTTCCCGGCCGGCACCGTCAGCGGCGCGCCCAAGATCCGGGCCATGCAGATCATCGCCGACCTGGAGCCGGAGCCGCGCGGTGTCTACGCGGGCGCCGTGGGCTACTTCTCCTACGACGGCTCCCTCGACACCTGCATCGCCATCCGCACCCTCGTCATGGAAGGACAAACCGTCAGCGTCCAGGCCGGCGCGGGCATCGTCGCCGACTCCATTCCCCAAAACGAGTACCAGGAAACGCTGAACAAAGCACGCGCCCTCATCCGCGCCGTCGAAATCGCGGAGGAGAATCAGGAGAGTGGTAAATTGGTAAAACGGTAAATCGGTAAATTGGTAAGGCGGTAAAACGGTAAATTGGTAAGGCGGTAAATCGGTAAGGCAGTAAGACGGCAAGCCAGCACATCAGCAATGACGTTCACGTTTTACGTTTCACGTTTCACGGAGGTTCCTATGATCGCAGTGATAGACAACTACGACTCTTTCACCTACAACCTGGTCCAATACCTGGGCGAGTTGGGCGCGGAGGTGCGCGTCTTTCGCAACGACGCCATCACCGTGGAAGAGCTGGACGCGCTTGAGCCCAGCCACATCGTCATCTCGCCGGGGCCGGGCGATCCGTCCGAGGCGGGCATCTCGCGACAGGTGATCCGCGAGCTGGGCGCGCGGCGGCCGATCCTGGGCGTTTGCCTGGGCCACCAGTGCATCGGCGACGCGTTCGGCGGCCGGGTGGTGCGGGCCGATCGGCTCTTCCACGGCAAAACGTCGCCGATCTACCACTACGGGGAGGGGCTCTTCCGGGGCCTGCCCAGCCCGTTCGAAGCCACCCGCTACCATTCCCTGATCGTCGCGGAGCCGCTCCCCGACGAGCTGGAGGTGACCGCGTTCACGACCGACGGCGAAGTGATGGGCCTGCGCCATCGCCGCCATCCGATCTTCGGCGTCCAGTTTCACCCCGAATCCATCTTGACGCAGGGGGGCAAACAGGTCTTGCAGAACTTCTTGCGCGTTTAGCATCCCGAAAGGAGTGATACGATGCTTCCGACCTATATCGGCAAGTTGCTCCAGGGCCAACATCTGACCGAAAACGAGGCGGAGTCGGCCATGGAGATCATCATGACCGGCAACGCCACCCCGGCCCAGATCGGCGGCTATCTGGTGGCGCTGCGCATGAAGGGCGAGACGGTGGAGGAGATCAGCGGCAGCGCGCGGGCCATGCGCAATCAGGCCACGCGCGTCGCCCTCTCGACCGCCGGCCCGATCCTCGACACGGCCGGCACCGGCGGCGACGGCGCACACACCTTCAACGTCTCCACGACGGCCGCCTTCGTGATCGCCGGCGCGGGCTACAGGGTGGCCAAACACGGCAACCGCGCCGCCTCCTCGCGCTGCGGCAGCGCGGATGTGCTCGCCGCGCTGGGCGTCAACCTCGACCTGACGCCCGAGCAGGTCGCCACCTGCATCCAGGCGGTCGGGATCGGCTTTCTCTTCGCGCCGAAGTTTCATCCCGCGATGAGATATGCCATCGGCCCGCGCCGCGAGCTGGGCACGCGCACGGTCTTCAACCTGCTCGGCCCGCTCACCAATCCGGCCGGCGCCACCCACCAACTCATCGGCGTCTACGATCCGCAGCTCACGGCCGTCATGGCCGAGGTGCTCGCCGCGCTGGGCGGCAAAGCGGCCTTCGTGGTGCACGGCGCCGGCGGCCTGGACGAGCTGACCACCGGCGGCGTCAACCGGGTAAGCCATCTCAAGGACGGCCGCGTGCGCACCTACGAGCTCGACCCGACCGGGCTGGGATTGCGCCGCGCGCGGCCGGAAGACCTGCGCGGGGGCGACCCGGCCGAGAACGCGGCCATCCTGCGCGCGATCCTGGCCGGCCAGGATCGTAGTCCGCGCCGCGATGTGGTGCTGCTCAACGCGGCGGCCGCGCTGGCCGTGGAACACGGCGACCTGGCCGGCGGGTTGCGCGAGGCCGAGCGTTCCCTCGACAGCGGCGCCGCGCTGGACAAGCTCGAAGCGCTGATCGCGTTGAGCCAGGCGTTGGGACAACAGAATACGGAAGGCGGAAAGCCCAATGGCGGATCTGCTCGCTGAGATCCTGGCCCACAAGCGCGTCGAGATCGCCCAGGAACGAGCCATTCGGCCGTTGGCTGCGGTGCGCGCCGCGGCCGAAGCCATGCCGCGGCCGCTCGACTTCGTGGCCGCGCTGCGCCGCGCGGCGGCCCGGCCGGCGTTGATCGCGGAGATCAAACGGCGCTCGCCCTCGCGCGGCCTCCTGGCGGCCGACTTCGATCCGCTGCGCCTGGCGCGGCTCTATCGCCAGAACGGCGCCGCGTGCATCAGCGTGCTCACCGACAGGCGCTTCTTCGGCGGCGACCTGGCGCATCTGGCCGGCATCAAGAGCCAGGAACCGGAGATCCCCCTGTTGCGCAAGGACTTCATCTGCGACCCGTACCAGGTGTACCAGGCGCGGGCCGCCGGCGCCGACGCGATCCTTCTGATCGTCGCGGCGCTGGAGCCGGCGCAACTGCGCGACCTGCACGCGCTGGCCGCCGACCTGGACATGGCCGCGCTGATCGAGGTGCACACCGAAGCCGAGCTGGAGGTGGCGCTGATGTGCCGGCCGCGGCTGATCGGGATCAACAACCGCGATCTGCGCACGTTCCAGGTGGACCTGGCGACGACCGAACACCTGGCCCGCCGGCTCCCCGGGGATGTGTGCGTGGTCGCCGAAAGCGGCATCCACGCCGCGGCCGATCTGGCGCGATTGGCGGCCATCCCGCGGCCCGGCGGCATCGCGGGCGTGGACGCCGTGCTCGTCGGCGAGGCGCTGGTCACCGCGGCCGACGTGGGGGCGAAAGTGCAGGAGCTGGCCGGAAGCCGCGTGCGATGCGAGCCAAATGCGAGCTAAAGCTCGCAATACAGGTGCGGCCTGTAGGGTGAGCTTCAGCTCGCCCGCTCGCATCCAAGGAGCACACAATGCGAGCTCAAGCTCGCAATACAGGTGCGGCCTGTAGGGTGAGCTTCAGCTCGCCCGCTCGCATCCAAGGAGCATACAATGCGAGCTCAAGCTCGCAATACAGGTGCGGCCTGTAGGGTGAGCTTCAGCTCGCCTGCTCGCATTCAAGAGGCACAGAAAACATGAAATGATCGTCAAAATCTGCGGCATCACCACCCTCGACGATGCGCTGGCCGCGCTGGAAGCCGGCGCCGACATGCTCGGCTTCAACTTCTATCCGCCCAGCCCGCGCTACATCGAGCCGGCCGCGTGCGGCCGGCTCGTGGAAGCGCTCCGCCGGCGCCGCGCGGCGGCCACCCTGGTCGGCGTGTTCGTCAACGCGCCGCCGGCCGAAGTCGCGGCCGTCCTGACGCAATGCGGGCTCGACCTGGCGCAGCTCAGCGGCGACGAGCCGGCGGAAGACCTGGCTTTCCTGGGCGAGCGCGCGTTCAAGGCGATCCGGCCGGCCGACCCGGCCCACGCGGTCGCGCTGGCCGATCTCTATCTGGGCCGCGGCTCGCGCGTTGCACCGCCGCGCCTGCTGGTGGATGCGGCCGCGGGAGCCGGCCGCTTCGGCGGCACCGGCCGGCCCGCCGACTGGGCCGCGGCCGCCGTGCTGGCCGCCCGCGACCCGATCCTGCTGGCGGGCGGCTTGCGGCCCGACAACGTCGCGGCCGCCATTGCCGCNGTGCGGCCCTGGGGCGTGGATGTGGCCTCCGGCGTCGAGGCCGGGCCGGGCCGCAAGGACCTGGCGAAGATGAAGGCTTTTGTGAGGGCAGCGCATGGGATATAGATCGGTAGATTGGGAAATCGGGGAATCGGGAAATCGGGAAATCGGCAGAACGGCAGAACAACGAAGGAATGGCGCGGCCGAGACGCGGGCAGATGCGGAGAACAGCCGCCTGTCGCCCAAGTTCGGCCCGTTCGGCGGCCAGTTCGTGCCCGAGACGCTGATGTCGGCGCTGGTCGAGCTGGAGGAAGCATATGTCGCCTGTGGCCAGGATCCCGCGTTTCAAGCCGGGCTGGACGACCTGCTGCGCACCTATGTGGGCCGGCCGACGCCGCTCACCCATGCCCGGCGGTTGACCGCCCATGCCGGCGGCGCGCAGATCTACCTCAAGCGTGAAGACCTGGCGCATTCGGGCGCGCACAAGATCAACAACGCGCTGGGCCAGGCGCTGCTGGCGAAACGCATCGGCAAACGCCGGCTGGTGGCCGAGACCGGCGCCGGCCAACACGGCGTGGCCTCGGCCACCGCGGCCGCGCTGTTGGGGCTGGAATGTGTGGTCTACATGGGCACGGTGGACATGGCCCGCCAGCAGCCGAACGTGCTGCGCATGAAGCTGCTCGGCGCGGAGGTGCGGCCGGTAGATGCCGGCACGCGCACCCTCAAGGACGCGATCAACGAGGCGATCCGCGACTGGGTGACGAACGTGCGCGATACGCATTACCTGCTCGGCTCGGCGCTGGGACCGCACCCCTACCCCACCATCGTGCGCGACTTCCAGTCGGTGATCGGCCGCGAGGCGCGGGCGCAGATCCTGGCCCAGGCCGGCCGGTTGCCCGATGTATGCGTGGCGTGCGTGGGCGGCGGCTCCAACGCCATCGGCCTCTTTCATGCGTTTCGGGAAGACCCCGGCGTCCGGCTGGTGGGGGTGGAGGCCGGCGGCGAGGGGATCGCCTCGGGCCGACACGCGGCGCGCTTCGCCGATCCCCATCTGGGCCGGCCCGGCGTGTTGCACGGCACCTTTACCTACGTCCTCCAGGACGCCGACGGCCAGATCGCGGCCACCCATTCGATCTCGGCCGGGCTGGACTACGCCGCGATAGGCCCGGAACACGCGTGGTTGCGCGCAACCGGCCGCGCCGAATACACGATCGCCACCGACGCCGACGCGCTGGCGGCCTTCCAGCTCCTGGCCCGCACCGAGGGCATCCTGCCGGCGCTCGAATCGGCCCACGCCATCGCCGAGGCGGTTCGCCTGGCCTCGACCCTCCGGCCCGATCAGATCGTGCTCGTCAATCTGTCGGGCCGGGGCGACAAGGACCTGGAGACGGTGGCGGAAGCGACGGGAATGGGAGATTAGGGGTTGGGGGTTGGGGATTGGGGGTTGGGGATTGGGGATTGGGG
>JGI24188J35168_1001733_pt1 | contig 12488 bp, 10 predicted proteins | sample YNPBryantNP2012_FD_35168 | JGI IMG/M metagenome (IMG submission 35168) | reverse complement strand
GGGCAAGAACCTGTGCGCGTGGCGAGTCTCGCGGGGGGCGCGCGGCAACGGCTGGCGCTCGCGTGCGCGCTGGCACACGAACCCGAATTCCTCTTTCTCGACGAACCGACTGCTGGCGTTGATCCTATCTCGCGACGAATGTTGTGGGATTTGATGTACGCGCGCGCCGCGCGCGGCACCACCATCCTCGTCACAACGCACTATATGGACGAAGCGGAAAATTGTCATCGCGTTGCGTTCATCGCGCGCGGCAAAATCATCGCGGAGGGTTCACCCAGCGAACTCAAGACGCGTCAGATGCCCGCGCAAGTGCTAGAAATTGACAGCACACCGAGCGAGGTCGCGCTGACCGCGCTGCGCGCGGCGCGTCTGTTCGACGAGGTTGCGCTCTACGGCACATTGATTCACGCCATCGGCGCGGACGCGCGCGAAAAAATCTTGTCCGCGCGCGACATCTTGCACGCGCACAACGTCATCGTCAAGAGTATCCAAGTGATTGTGCCATCGCTGGAGGATGTGTTCATCGCGAGATTGCGCAGCATAAATCAAGACCGATGACCGGCGACCGATGACAGGCAAAAGCCGTCATCGGTCATCCGTCGCCGATCGTTTGTCAGGGAGGATAGAATGGAACATCGCAAACGTATCATTCCGATTGTCATCATCGCCTTGTTGTTACTCGGCGGGTATTATCTCTACACGACGAATCGTTTGCCGTTCGTCTCGACCGAGACGTTCACGGCGAGTGTTTCGGGATTCATCGAAGGGGAAGAAATTTCGATTGCCGCTGAAGTGGGTGGACGCATCGCCGCGCTCACAGTGGACGAGGGTAGCGCGGTCACGCAAGGTCAAGAACTCGTGCGACTCGATCGGACGACGCTCGACGCGCAGATCGCGCAGGCGTATGCCGCGCTGGAAACCGCGCAAGCGCAACTCGCGCAGGTAAAAGCCGGCGCGCGTCCCGAAGAGATTCGTCAGGCGCAAGCCGCGCTCGCGCAAGCCATCGCGCAGCGCGATGGCGCCAAACGCGCGTGGGAAAACGCGCAAGCCATCCGCGACACGCCGCAAGAACTCGATGTGCGTATCGCGGCGGCGGAAGCGCAACTCAAGGCGGCAAAGTATCAGGTGGAGATCGCGCAGGCGAACGCGATTACTGCGCGTACGCGCGTGGATGCAGCCGGTGGTGTAGATCAGGTGCGCGTCGAGGGCAAGGCGTTGGTGAACGCGTGGTGGGCGGCGGAAGCCGCGCTCCAAGCCGCGCAAGCGAATTACGAAGGCGCGCAAAAGAGTTTGCAGATTTTGTACGATATGCGCGCGCGTCCGTTGACGCTTGATGTCCAGGTGGACGCGGCAAAGGCGCAGTACGAGGCAGCGGAGCAAGCAGTGCGGCTCGCGCAAGCGCGCCTCGACGCGCTGCAAGCCGGCGCAACGAAAGAGCAAATCGCCATCGCCGAAGCGGCAGTGAAGCAAGCCGAAGCTGCGCTCGGCGTGCTGCGCGCGCAATCAGCAAAGATGACGCTGACGAGTCCGGTGAGCGGCATCGTCACGCGCCGCACGGCGCACGTCGGCGAAATTGCCGCGCCAAACGCGCCGTTACTCACCATCGCCAATCTGGAGACGGTCAAGTTGACGATCTATGTCCCGGTAACGCAAATCGGCAAAATCAAAATTGGTGATGTGATTCCGATTCAGGTGGATGCGTTTCCGGGCAAAGTGTTTCAAGGCAAGGTGATTTACATCGCGTCGCAAGCCGAGTTTACGCCGCGCAACGTGCAGAGCAAAGCCGAGCGCGTGAACCTGGTCTTTGCGGTCAAGTTGCAGATTCCGAATCCGCAGATGGAGTTGAAACCGGGGATGCCGGCGGATGCGAGGTTGGAATGAGCCAATGAGCCAATGAACCAATGAGCCAAATGCGAAAATGACAAATGAACAAATGACAAATGAGCAAATGACGAAGGGTAAAAAGACTTTGCAATTGAGGACACACAATCAGCAATCGGCAATCGCAAATCGAAAATGGGTTAGCAGTTGTGCATCAGTGGTCGCATTCTACAGAGGGAAAATGAAAAACCGTCAGCACCGCAGGTCTGACGGTTTTTCATTCTGGTAGCGGGGGTCAGACTCGAACTGACGACCTTTGGGTTATGCGTACCACTACGACTTTCGTCGCCCGGCTTATGGACCGGTTTGTGGTCTGGACTTTACCTTCACCATTGGCATTGCTGCCGTTAGGTGCCTGCCGTCAAGTCTCTACACCTTCTCTTCTCAGCGAAGAGCTTGGCTCGGGATTACCCTCATACGGGCTCCCCCGAATTTGGCAGGTAATCACACGTGAGTTTCCTCACGTGCCGCCCATTGCAGGATCAAATCCCAGGCTTCACGATACCTAGCAGATTGCGGTTTTCGTTGACGCTTGTCGGTTTCCACCATATGAATTTCGCTGGCATAACCGACAAACGCGTCAATCGGGAAAACATAAAAGATGTCTAGATCAGGCAAGTAGACCAAGGCGAAATCAAAGTCCGAAGCATTGTATTTGCTTCGAATCATGAACCGCCGATTGGTCTTGGTGCGACGGTTGTCCACAACGTAATTGTTGCGTCCTTTGTCGAACCAAGCACACTTGACCTGAATCCTGGCGAGTTGCCCGTGCACATCGAAGATCAGGTCGTAAGGCAACCGATCTCCGATAGGTCTGAGCACTCCCCAGCCCCGATTCAAGGCTTGAAGGATGGCCGCTTGCTCCGCAAGGTCACCCTTCAATTTCGTGTCCATCGCTTGATCCTGCGGATTGAGCCCAACGAGCTGCCACTGCTCCACCCCGCATCGTTTTGCACCTTAATTATATGCCAATTCAAAAATCCGTCAAATTTTCGTTTCACGTTTCACGTTTTTACGTTTCACTTCTTTCTGGCTTTTTCCTTCGGCTTTGCCTCACGTATCTTCTCCCACTCCGGGCGTGGGTCTTGCGCAGCCAGCATCTGGCGCAGTTCAAAAATCTGATCACGCAAGAGCGCGGCTTTTTCAAATTCCCAGTTCTTTGCCGCTTCTTTCATTTGCTTTTCCAGTTCGGTGATCAACCTGGCAGCATCCGACTGCTCCATCTGGAACGGCACGCCGACTCGGTATTCCGCTTTCCCTTCCGCTGCCACGCGCACGCGATCCGTCAAATCGCGTACCTGCTTGACGATGCCTTGCGGCACGATGTTGTGAGCCGCGTTGTATTCCATCTGAATCTTGCGTCGCCGATTCGTTTCATCTATCGCGCGTTTCATCGAATCGGTGATGGTGTCCGCGTACATAATCACCTGACCATTGACGTGACGCGCGGCGCGACCAATTGTCTGAATCAGCGCGGTCTCACTGCGCAAAAAGCCTTCCTTGTCCGCATCGAGAATCGCGACGAGTGAAACTTCGGGCAGGTCAAGCCCCTCGCGCAGCAGGTTGATGCCCACCACCACATCGTACACTCCCAAGCGTAAATCGCGCAAAATTTCCACGCGCTCGATGGTTTGCACCTCGGAATGCAAATAGTGCACCTTGATATTCAAGTCGTGCAGGTAATCGGCTAAATCTTCTGCCATACGCTTGGTGAGCGTGGTGACCAGCACCCGCTCGCGCCGCTCGATGCGCTTTTTGATCTCCGCAATCAAATCGTCAATTTGCCCTTTGGTGGGACGCACAATCACTTCGGGGTCCACCAATCCTGTCGGGCGAATGATCTGCTCGACAACCTGAGAACTGACGCGCAACTCGTACGGTCCTGGCGTCGCGCTCACAAAAATCGCCTGATGAATTTTCTGTTCAAACTCGTCAAACCGCAAGGGACGATTATCGAGCGCGCTCGGCAGACGAAAACCGTACTCGACGAGTGTTTCCTTGCGCGACCGATCGCCGTTGTACATTCCATGCACCTGTGGAATCGTCATATGCGATTCGTCAATGAACATCAAGAAATCATCGGGGAAGAAATCGAGCAGCGTCCACGGCGGTGAACCGGGCGCGCGTTGCGCCAGCGGGCGCGAATAATTTTCGATGCCTGAACAATAGCCGACTTCGCGCAACATCTCTAAATCGTACCTGGTGCGTTGTTCAATGCGTTGCGCTTCGAGCAACTTGCCCTGCGCTTTGAACCTGGCGATTTGTTCTTCCAGTTCTTTTTCAATGTCCGCGATTGCCGCGTTCAACTTGTCTTCGGGAGTGATGAAATGTTTGGCAGGAAAAATCTCAACGCGTGAATGCTCTTGCAGAATCTCGCCAGTCGTCGTGTCAATTTCCACGATGCGATCAATCTCATCGCCAAAAAATTCAATGCGATACGCGGTGGTACCGTACGCAAGTGCCACTTCGAGCGTATCGCCGCGCACACGAAATTTGCCGCGCGCCAGATCGAAATCGTTGCGCTCGTAGTGAATCTCGATGAGATGCCGCAACACCTTATCACGATTACGCGTCTCGCCGCGTTGCAGAACCAGCCGCACATTGCCAAAATCCACCGGCGACCCCAGACCGTAAATACACGACACCGACGCAACAATAATCACATCGCGTCGCGACAGGAGCGCGGAGGTTGCCGCCAGCCGCAGGCGATCAATTTCCTCGTTGATGCTAGAATCTTTTTCGATGTAGAGGTCTTGTTGCGGCACATACGCTTCGGGTTGATAGTAATCATAGTACGACACAAAGTACTCGACGGCGTTGTGGGGAAAGAACTCACGGAACTCGGCATACAACTGTGCAGCAAGCGTTTTGTTGTGCGCCAGCACCAGCGTCGGCTTTTGCACCTGCTCGATAATCGCCGCCATCACAAAAGTTTTGCCGGTGCCCGTTGCCCCCAAAAGCGTTTGAAACTTGTCCCCGCGTCGTAAACCTTCGACGAGTTTGGCAATCGCGGTAGGTTGGTCGCCTGTTGGTTGAAAAGGAGAAACGAGTTTAAACTCTGGCATTCCTTCTCTCCGAACAAAAAGGGCGAGACTCCCTCGCCCCTATGCCTGTCCACGAATCTCGCGCAACACTTCTTCTTCCAGCGGCAACGGTTCCTGCCACAGCCACTCGACCCGCAACCAGAAACCTTCGACCACTTGCGAACGATAAACTCCTTGCGCGTCAGGTTCACACAGGCGATACAACCCCTGCGCATCCAGACGATAAAACTCGGCGCGACGCCGCTCAGGGTCAATGAGCCAGTATTCTGCAACACCGCGCGCTCGTACTCGATAAACTTGTCACCGCGATCGCGTCCGATACTTTCGGGCGAGGTAATTTCGATGACCAGATCGGCGGGGCCATCAAGGTAGGTCGGCTTGACGCGATCGAGATGTTCGGTACGCACGAACAACACATCAGGTTCGCGCCCACTCGGCACCTCCGGCAAACGCATCAAGAAAGGCGCGCTGCGAATCCAGCCCAGTTGGTTATGCCGCACAAACTGACGCAAAAGGGTAAGCAAAAAATCAGCCAGGTCCTGGTGTTTGTCTCCTGCTGGTGAAACCATTTGAACCTCCCCATTGACCCACTCGGCTCGTGTATCTTCGTCGCACCATGCGAGAAATTCGTCAAACGACATTTTCTCTTTGAGCGTCACGCGCGGCATCTCCATCGTCTTGACGACCATACCACCCTTCCTTTCTAGTCGTTGCGGTAGATGCATTATAGCACGGCTAAATCATTTGTTCAAACATTTTTTGTCTTGCAAAACCACTTCGCCTCATCCTTCTCATCCTCAGTCAATCCCAATGGAAAAATAGGCGTATGCGCTATACGCGCCGGTATTGCCCAGACCATCTACGGCGCGGACGCGCCAGCGATACCACCACCCGCACGACAACTTGGGCGTAGCGGTGAGGGAGGTTGTTTCGCCAGAGTCGCTCACGGTATACGGTCCGTTTGCGCCTGATTTAGATTGTTCCAGCACCCACTCGTACCGCGCGATTCCGGCTGGGTCGGTCACCGAACTCCAGCGCAAGAGGTACGTACCACTACAAGAAATCACCACGCCACCCGTTGGTGCAAGCACCGCCGGGGCAGGCGGTCCCTGTGTATCAAGTGTGGGTGTGCGCGTTGGTGTGAATGTGCGCGTCCACGTTGGAGTGCGCGAGGGTGTCAAGGTCCAGGTGAGTGATGGTGTTGGCGTGAAGGTTGGCGTCATCCCAACTGNCGTTTGGCGCGCCAGTGTGACGGGTGGATGAGTAATGACCTGCGGCACGCGCGTCGGCGGAAAAGCGGGAAATGCAAAAATGCCGAACAGAGCCAGCGCGCCAAGAAGGATCGCGCTGACCAACACAACCGCTGCTACGCCAAACACGGTCATACCCGGCACACGTGATGCTGATGGCGCAGGCGAGCGTGGCGGTTGTCGCGGCGGTTCGGAAGGCTGGGGAGGCACAGGGGACGCGCCAAAACCGAGTTCTGCCAGCACGCGCTTGCCCAGCGACGTAACAGAGAGCACCTGTGCTGATTCGGTGATGAAATTGCCTCGATAGAGTGGCAACAAGGTCTTGTTCAACGCGGCTGGGGACAAACCCAATTCGCCAGCGATTTCATCCAGACGAATCGTACCGAGGTGATTCACGTACGCGAGAATGAACAGCGTCAACGGGTCTGTGATGGCATCAATTTCGTCGCGATGCTGGCGATAGAGTTCGAGCAGATTATAGGGCGATGGCGTTGACATCACGCGCCTCCTGGGAGCAATCCCCAACTTTTGGCATTCTCCATGGCGCGATACTTGACCATCTGCAAGACATTGACCTTTGCCAGCACTTTGGTCAACAGACGACACTCTCGGATATCTTCGGGATAGCGATAAGTTTCGACATTGTTGTAGAGCGTCTTGAGTTCTTGCAGCGCGCCGCGATACGAGTAACCGTCCGTCGCTTGTTCATCAATAAAGATGAGCATTTTGAAATTGATGACGCGATGCTCGGCAAAGTCGTGCACTTCGGCAACCGAACCATAGGACGCTTGTATCACGACAATCAGGTCGGCGGCTTGCGCTTGCAGAAACTCGATCCCTTTTTGCGAAAGTGTTGTCGGCGACATTCCTTCNAGTTCCTCGGAAAAGAACGCGGCGTGTCCACGTCGCCGCAATTCGTCGCGAATCTGCAAACGCTTTTGATAGAGATCGCCCGCACTTGCACCAGGTCCCCAGACCAGAATCGCTAGCGGGGTCTGTTGAACGGCACGTTGCAGTTTCTCGTACTGCGGTTTAAAGACTTGCTCGAAATACGCTCGCGCACGTGGACTGAGTGGAACAGNCTGAACGCCAGACATAAGCCTCCTCGGAAAATACGACCGCCGATAAGACAATCGCCGACCGCCGCATAGCACAAAGCAACCCTGCGCTACACCATTATAACACAAAACACCTCTTCCGTTTCAAGCAATTTTGACATTTTCCATCGGGTCAGTTATATTTTGTCGTGTGAGCCAACTTCGCCATGCCTTGCTGATTCTTTTTGCTGGTTTGCTTGCCTGGTTCGCGCCCGCGCTTGTGCCAACGCGCGTGGCGCGCGCTTTTCCCGATAACTGCGGCTTGCATCCCTCTAACTTGTTCCGCAACGGTTCGATGGCGCCGGGACATGATACGCCGTATGGCATCGTCGCGCTCGAATGGACACCGTTTGTCCTTCGCGGTTCACCCCGCTTTGAATGGGTGGATAATGAAAAGTGGGATGCAAACGGCGCGCAATATTTTTGGTCCGATTCGGTACCGTTCGACGCGGGCATCTATCAAACCGTGTGGGGATTGCAACCGAACGTGTACTATCGCTTTCGTATTGGCTACTCTCACGCGCGCCTGGACCCGGGCAATGCCAAAAACGAAGTGCATCCTTCGATGGGACGTCAGGTCGGGGTTGATCCTTTCGGTGGCACGGATCCCACATCGCCGAATGTGATATGGGGACCTGCGCTCTTCAACAGCACAGCAGGAATGAATCCACCCGAACTGACAATGACGTTCGCGGCGCGTGCTGACAAAGCCACGATGTTCTTTCGAGGCATTTTCACCGGCGCGAGCGGGCGCGCCAAAGTGTGGTTCGATGTCGCGTGTATGGAAGCGGTGCCCGATATGCCCACCGCGACTGCCGTGCCACCCACGCTCACACCGTCGCCGGTGGCACCTCCCACGCGGACGCCCACGCGTCCCGCCACCAGAATCGCGCAGGGACCTACAGCAACGAACACGCCTTTGCCACCGACGGCTACGCGCACGCGTACCCCTACTGCCACAAACACACCGACGCCTTCCGCTACCCCGCGCTATGCGCGTCCCAATGTGACGCCCACACCCAGTTTGCCGATTGACCCTGCAACGGGTGCAGTGACCGGGCTGGGCGTGTTCACGTTTGTGCTGGGGTGTGTTTCGTTAGGGGCAGGAATCTTTTTGTGGAGTAAAGCGTAAATGAATTTTCTTATCACCGGCGGCGCTGGTTTCATCGGCGCAGCACTGGCAAACTATCTGGTTTCGCAGGGACATCAAGTTCGTGTGCTCGACGATCTAAGTGCCGGCGATCCCAGTCTGCTTCACTCGCGCGTCCTGTTCACGCGCGGCGATGTGCGGGATACCCCCAAGTTGTGGGGCTTGCTCAAAGGAACCGATTGTGTGTATCATCTTGCCGCGCGCGTGAGTGTCGCCGAATCGGTGCTCTACCCCATCGAGTACAACGCGGTCAACGTTGGCGGCACGGTGTCCCTGATGACTGCCGTGCGCGACGCTGGAGTCAAGCGTGTGATTCTGACCTCATCGGGCGCGGCGTACGGGCATCAGACCCAGCAACCTGTTTCCGAAAACGCGCTGATGCATCCGGATTCTCCCTACGCGGTGAGCAAATTGGCGTCCGAGTATTATCTGCATTCGATTGGCGCGTTGTGGAAAATCGAAACGGTCGTGTTGCGAATTTTCAATGCCTACGGACCGCACCAACCCCTGCCGCCCTCGCACGCGCCGGTGATTCCGCTCTTCCTCAAACAAATCCTCAGTGGCGGCTCGGTTGTTCTCTTTGGAGGCGGCAAACAGACGCGCGATTTTGTGTACATCAGCGATGTGGTCGAAGCGCTGGCGCGCGCCGCCACAACTCAGAACATCAATCGCGCGATCATCAACATCGGCAGCGGGCAAGAGGTGAGCATCGCCCAACTGGTCGAACGAATCGAGCATGTGACCGGGCGCACCGCGCATCGTCTGGAGAATCCGGAGGAAAGCGGAGGCGTGCCACGCCTTGTGGCAGACATTCGTCTCGCCGGTGAATTGCTCAAGTGGAAACCGCGTGTCTCGCTGGACGAAGGTTTGCGTCGAATGCTCGTCGAGGACGAAAGGTTCAAAACCTAGTCGCGTATGATGACGCAAGATTTTCCGCGCGTTACTCGCCTCCCCGGCACGACCAGCCATCCTTTCGATACGCTGATTCGGCTGGCGGATTTGATTGATCGTCTGCCCGCGCCGATCTTCGCCGCGCTCTTGTTCGCGCTGGCGCTCGCGCCGACGCTGGGTGATTTGCCGCGCGCAGTGATTCTGTGGTTGTTCTTCCTGGGCGATTGGTTGCTCCTCGCCCTCTTGCCGCGCGCACACAAATCGTTTGGACCTGCCAAGCCGCCCACGCTCGCACTGGCACTGTTGCGCGCGCCGTTTGCTGTGCTCCCGCTGCCGCTGGCGATGCTCGCGCAGGGCATCGGTAGCGTGCTCGTCGTCTATGCGTTCTGGATCGAACCGCATCACGTTCACGTCACACGGCAAAGTTTACGCTCGCCCAAGTTAAAAGCCGGCACACCGCCACTGCGCGTCCTGCACCTCAGCGATTTGCATGTCGAACGACTGACGGCGCGCGAGCACCAAGTGCTGCATCGCATACGCGAACTGCAACCTGATGTGATTTTGTTCTCTGGCGATTTTCTCAACCTGTCGAACGTCGAAGACCCGGTTGCCTGGGAGCAAGCGCGCGCGTTCCTGCGCGCCCTGCACGCGCCTCTGGGGTCTATGCGGTGAGTGGTAGTCCGCCGGTGGACAAGCCGGAAATAGTGCCACAACTTTTGGCGGGGCTGGATAACATTCGCTGGTTGCGCGATGAACGCGTGACGATTATGCACCACGGTCAGCCGATTGATCTGGTGGGAGTCACGTGCACGCACAATCCATCCACCGATGGCACATCACTCGACAACATTTTGCACGGCGACCCGGAGAATTCACCATTTTACTGTATCACACGCCTGATCTCGCGCCCACAGCCGCCGCACAAGGAGTGGACTTGCAACTTTCGGGGCATACGCACGGGGGACAAATACGCGCGCCCTTTATCGGCGCGCTCTTTACCTCATCGCTGTATGGCAAACGGTTTGAAGCCGGACGCTATCAACTGGGTGGACTCACTCTGTACGTGTCGCGCGGGATTGGCCTGGAGGGCAAGGGCGCGCCGCGCGCGCGCTTTTTGTGCCCACCAGAAATCATCCTCTGGGAAATCACCGCCAGCCCCTGACCTCTGACTCGCGTCCTCTGCTTTTTAACGTCCTTTTAGCGCAAAGATTTGTCCCAGCATTCGCCACAGCACTTGCAAATCCAGCCATAGCGATTGATGCTTGATGTAGTACAAATCGTACTGCAAGCGAATCCTAGCGTCTTCGATGCTATCCACGTACTCATAATTTGCCGCTGCCCATCCCGCCATCCCCGGTTTGACGGCGTTCCGTAAACGATGAAACGGGATCGCGCGCTCGAGTTCCTCCAGATGCTCGGGACGTTCGGGGCGCGGACCTACCGCGCTCATTTCCCCTTTCAACACGTTAAAGAGTTGTGGCATTTCGTCGAGACGCGTCTTACGTAACCAGCGCCCCACGCGCGTGATGCGCGGATCGTTTTTCTGCGCGCGCACAGGCTGTCCATTCGGTTCGGCGTTGACCACCATCGTGCGTAACTTGAGCAAACGAAACGGTTTGCCCCCCTTGCCGACGCGCGTCTGCCACAAAAAGACCGGTCCCGGCGAATCGAGTTTAATCGCNAGCGCGATAAAAGGCAGCAACGGCAAGAACACNGCTAAGCCAATCAAGGCACCTATCACATCGAGCGCGCGTTTCATCAGCGGATAGAACCCACTTGCTTCCGCCGAATCGAGTGGCAGCGCCACATTCCAATTATCGCCGATGTGTTCAATCGGCACCATCCCCGTGAGTTGCTCAAAGAGCACCGGCATCAGCGTGATTTGCACACCTTGTTCTTTGCAATCCAGAATCGCTTGAAACAAGGTCGAACTCAGATCGCGCGTGACCGCCAGAATGATTTCGGGCACCTGGTGTTCCTTGATTAAACGCAAGAGATCGCGCGCGGTCCCCAGCACGGGCACCTGCATATCGGCGATAACAAGCGATTGATTTTGTTTGGCAGGGTCGTCATCCACAAAACCGACAATGTGATAGTGCGCTGCCGCATGCTGCCGAATCGTCTGCGCAATCGTTTGCCCCGCCCAGCCAGCACCGACGATGATGATCGGGCGCGCAAAGGAACGACGGCGCGCCAGCCAGAGATAAATCGCGCGCCAGAGGGTAATCGCAATGAAACTGAGCGCGCCTTGATAGCCGATGACACCGCGCGGCATCTCACCAGGGATCGCGAAGAAAAAGTAGATCGCCAGATAAACGACGATGACAAGTACAATCGTACGCACGAGGCATCGGGCAGATTGGACAAGATCGGTGATGGTCGTCGAGTCATACAAGCCATTGAGCCAGGCAGATGTAAACCAGAGCGCAGGGAGAAAAACAAACCACGCGGCATTATTCACCAGGTAAGGCGTGTTAAAGACCCAGCCAGCGCGGAATGCCATCACCCAGAATGCCAGCAGGGTCGTCAATTCGATGAGCAGAAAATCTACGATGATCAAGATACGTTTGTGTTCAATCAGGCGAAGTGAGAACATGGTTTATGGTTTGCGACTGCCAGCAAATTTCTCGCGGCGAAAGAGATTGATGACCAGCGCGCTCAGCAGTTTGATCACCATCACGAGATAGTAGAACCAGTTAAACAGAAAAAAGTAACGCGCGGCAAGATTCTTGCGATAGTAGAAAAAGTACGAGCGATGCCATTCCCAGATGGAACGATACGGCTGGGCACGCGAGCCACCATATCCGCCATAGTGAATGATTTGTGCTTGAGGATAGTAGTACACCTGCCAGCCCGCGCGTTTGGCGCGAAAGCAATAGTCGGTGTCCTCCTGATAGGCAAAAAATTGTTCATCGAGCAAACCGATTTGCTCGATGACCGCGCGACGAATCAGCATACACGCGCCAGAGACAGCATCGGCAGGATGTGTTTCGTTTTCATCGCGATAGGTCATCAAGTAGCGCGCGAACAGAGGGCTGCGCGGGAAAAGCGTGGACAAGCCGGAAAAATAGCAGAACAAATCCCAGGGAGTCGCAAAACTCCGCCGGCATTGTTTCTGGAGTGTGCCATCGCGATTCAAAATTTTGGGTCCGCAAATACCGATTTCTGGATGCGC